>Ga0134123_10001624_pt1 | contig 14643 bp, 16 predicted proteins | sample KB303_FD_96460 | JGI IMG/M metagenome (GOLD analysis project Ga0134123, IMG submission 96460) | Terrestrial soil microbial communities without Nitrogen fertilizer from Kellogg Biological Station, Michigan, USA - KB3-0-3 | ecosystem: Environmental > Terrestrial > Soil > Unclassified ...
GACGGATAGACGCAGACGGCAAGACCATGACCATCGATGTGGTGCAGATCGACCAGAGTGGCAAGGAAACTCCCATCAAGCTGGTGTTCAAGCGCATTGCCAGTAAATGAGGATTCCATGAATGTCCGATTTGCGATCTGCACGCTTGTGGATCGCGGGGCGAATCCGCCTGCCCCGCGGTGACCCCCTCTTGACGTCGAGAAGCTGCCTACAGCATACTTCGTCTGAGTTGATCGATCAACCAATAGAATCAAACTACAAAACACGCGAGAGGATCGTCGAGGCCGCTCGCCAGCTCTTCTTTCGGCAAGGCTATACCGCGACGGGGATGTTGCAGATTCTCAAGGCAGCGAACGTCAGAAGCGGCAGTTTTTACCACTTCTTTCCGAGCAAACAGCACGTCCTCCGCGCTGTTTTGGAGACGTATCTCGGCCTGCTCGAACCGAACATCCTGCGTCCGGCGTTCGAGCGTGCAGATGATCCGCTCGAGCGTCTGTTCGCCGTGCTCGATGGCTATCGGCAATTGCTCCATGCCACCGAGTTTCAGTTGGGATGCCCGATTGGCAATCTCGCATTGGAACTCTCCACATCGCATCCAGGCGCGCGTCCGCTCATCGCGGCAAACTTCGACGCGTGGTCGACGGCGATCACCGAGCTCATAGACAGCTTTGCGGATCGGCTTCCTTCTGATGTTCAACCGGCGGCGCTCGCGCGCCACGCACAGGCCACGATGGAAGGCGCCATCATGCTCGCCCGCGCGTATCGAGACTTCGCGCCGTTTGATCAGGCCATTCATCAGCTGCGTGATTACTTCGAACGCCTCCTGAGTGACGGCGCGAAGGCCAAGCCCCCCACGGTGCTGTATGACCGCGAACGCGAGCGACAGTGAAGGTAGCAGGAGGTTCGTGAACGCGACGTCACGCAATCACGAATAGGGCGGGACGCCGGCGCGGTGCAACGCGCCGGCGTCCCTAATCGCAATCCGCAGCAGAGTGCGGACTGGACTCTTCCTAGTATACGGAGCGTCCCAGCCTGCATGAGGAGGTTGGCGTGTGGACCGTCACAGCCGTATTCACCTGTGCGTTGGAATTACTGGGTCGCCCTCAGGCCAGCGCGCCGAGGGTCGAGCTGATCGAGCGAGTGCCGCCCGGCATTTCCGCACTCGCCACGGGCTATGTGCTACTGACGGAGAAGCGCATCGTCCTTATTACATCCACGCCCGCCTTTGTCCAGGCACGCCACGCGAGTGAACGGTGCGGCGACGTCGAGGCGATTCGAGAGATCGCAGGCGTGTTTGTGCATGAAGAGTGGCATCTCACACACGGCGTCGATGAAGCGGGCGCCTACGATGCGCAAATGATCGCGCTGCTCCAGACTGGCGCTAATGCAGATAGCCGCCTGTTTCACAAGATTAAGCAGACAAAACTGGCTGTGCTGGCCGGGGCGAAGCGAAAGGCCAGCACGGGCGTCACCGCCGGCATGCAGGCAACGGACGAACGGAGTCAAGGCACGCCGTGAGTCCGGTGACGGTGGTTGAGGACGTCGGCCGTTCGACGGCCGTGGAGCTGGTTGGTGTCCACCTCGCAGCGCCCGACCGAAGGCGGCCGACGTCCTGAGCAGGAGTCCAGTGTCCGGAGGGTGATCACGACGATGACAGAGCTGTCACTGGTCGGAACTTGGCGACTCGTTTCGTTTTTCACGCCGGATGGGAATGGCGGCATGCGCGACTACTGGAGCGATCAGCCGTTGGGGCAGCTCATTTACACACCCGACGGTCGCGTCAGCGCGCAAGTGTACGACCGGCGTCGACCGCGGCTCGAGACGGCATGGGAGCGCGCGAACGCGTCCGCCGCGCAGGTCGCGTTCACGGCGATGGCCAGTTACTACGGCACGTACCGCATCGATGCTGCGCACCACACGGTCACGCATATTGTCGAAGGCGCGATGTCGCCCGATTGGATCGGGACGAAATTGGTACGAGGCTACCGATTTGTGGGACCGGATCGCATCGAACTGCGAGTCCCTGCCGCCGACGAGTCGACGAATGGCGAGGCTGTACTGATCTGGGACCGTATATAAAGCTACATGCGAAATGGGGTGTTGCGATGATGAAGATGATCGTTCGCGTGTCGTTCCTGTTGTTGCCGATCGTCGCGTTCGCGCAATCGGCAGGACCGTCATTCGATGTCGTGTCGATAAAACGCAACGTCAGCGGGAGTCAAGACATCGGGATCAACCAGCGAAGCGTCAGCACGTTTGACTCCACGAATGTTCCGCTGTCGGGCGTCATCATGCGCGCGTACCAGGTCAAGAACATCGCCGGCGCGCCCGACTGGGTGAGCGCCGACCGCTACGACATCGTCGCCAAGGCGCCCGGCAGACCCGGGAGGGACGAGGTCAGCGCCATGCTGCGGACGATGTTCAGGGAACGGTTGAAGCTGGCGGCGCACATCGAGCCGCGTGAGATGTCCGTCTTCGTGATCGAAGTCGAGCGTCCCGACCACCCGGGCCTGAAGCGGGTGACGGCAGACTGCGCGGCGATCGCGGCCCGGCGCGATCCGGCGGCGAAGGCCGACAACGGCGCGCCGCTCTGCGGATATACGTGGGCGGGCGGGGCGATCACTGCCGGTGGGATCACGATGCAGGCGTTCGCCGGTCTCCTCGATTACGTCGTCGAGCGGGTGGTCGTGGATCGCACTGGCCTGCCGGGACCGTACGCGTTCAATTTCCGTTTTTCACTGCCGGGGATCCAGGCGGCGGGTGCCGATGACCGCGCGGATTTCTTCACCGCGATTCGCGAGCAGCTGGGCCTCAAGCTCACGCCCGCTCGCGCGCCAGTCGATACCGTCGTTATTGATCACGTCGAACGGCCGGAGGAGAACTGAGCCTGGACCTGGTGATTGACTTGCGAACGCTTTCGAGAGTATTTCTATCGAAACCCGATATGTCCAGGTGGATGTCGTGAAGATCGATCGAACCGACCTGCTGCGTGGCACCCTGGACCTGCTGATCCTGCAGGCGCTGAAGCTTGAACCGCGTCACGGACTTGGCGTCGCGCGACGCGTAGAACAGCTCACGCACGGCGCGTTTCGCGTGACTCCGGGGTCGCTGTTCCCGGCACTCCACCGGCTCGAACAGAAGGGCTGGCTCAAATCGGAGTGGGGCGCGTCGGACACGAATCGCAAGGCAAAGTACTACCAGCTGACGGCCGTCGGACGCCGGCAGCTCAAGACCGAGTCGGAGAAGTGGGGACGCATTTCGCTCGCGATCGGGCGGGCCTTGCGCCCCGCGGAGGACGCGTGATCGCGCGTCTGCGGCATGCGCTGCGCAACGTCCTTTGCCGCAGCGAAGTCGAACGTGAGCTGGCTGACGAAATCGACGCGCACGTCGAGCTGCTCGTCGAAGAAAAGATCGCGAGAGGCGTGCCTGCCGCTGAGGCCTACCGAACCACGCAGCTCGAAGTCGGCCGTCTTGTCGCGCTCAAAGAAGACGTCCGTGACGTGCGCGTCGGCGCGTGGTTCGACGTCTTTCGTCAGGACGTCCGCTTCGGTCTTCGCTGGATGCGGCGCTCTCCGCTTGTGACGCTCGCCTTGATCGCAACCCTCGCGATTGTCATTGGCTCGGCGGTCACCGTGTTCAGCATCACCGACGCCTGGTTGTTCCGGCCGCTTGCATTTCCGAACGCCGGCCGGCTGGTCGTCGCGTTCGCCGCCACGTCGACACATCCGGACGAGCCCGCGGTGTGGATGCCGTATCGTTCGTACGTCGCGTTCAAGGAGTCCGCGCGGTCGTTCACATCCGTGTCGGCCGCCGCGTTTCAACCCGCGACCTGGCGAACCGCGTCCGGGGCGAAGTCGATCGTCGGCATGCGTGTGACGCCTGAGTTCTTCTCGACGCTCGGTACCCCGCCGATGCGCGGACGCGTGCTGGACGCCTCGGATGCGGCGACGGGATCGGGAGCGGTGGTGCTCAGTTACGGGCTCTGGCAACGCGGTCTCGGTGGCGAGGATGTCCTCGGCCACCGCGTCACGCTGAATGATGCGCCGTGCACTGTCGTGGGCATTATGCCGGCCGACTTCGATGTCCGGCTGCTCGACCAAAAAGAGGGCGCCGCATTCTGGACCGTCCTGCCGACCGGCGAACGTGGCTACGATCGGGGCGGAATAGGTCCAGTTGCCATCGTCGGCCGCTTGAAGGACGGCATCGGCATCGCCGCGGCGCAGGACGAAATCATGACTGTCATGCGCCAGAACGAATCGGCGTATGCGCGTAACTTCAATCAGCCTGATGCCACGGGCGCCACGTTCGTCGCGACTCTGAATTCGCTGCAGGCCGACAACACCCGTACGGTGCGGTCGACGCTCTTGACAGTTCTTGCGGCGACCGTATGCCTTCTGCTGATCGGGTCGATCAACGTCGGCGTGCTCCTGCTCGGTCGCGGGCTCGAGCGACGCGGCGAAGTCGCGCTGCGGCAGGCGCTTGGTGCGGGCCGAGGACGCCTCGTTCGTCAATTCGTGACCGAAAGTCTGGTGCTGTCGCTGTGCGGCGGTGTTGCCGGCGTGGGATTGGCCGTCGTGGCCACGCGCCTCTTTCTCGCATGGAAGCCCCTCGGCACACTGCCGGGCAACGCGGTCCAGATCGACGGGCGGTCGCTCGCGGTGAGCGCCGTGCTGCTGGTCGTCACGACGCTCGTGGCGGGACTCGTGCCGGCGGTCCGGATGTCTGCGGCCACGCCTGGCGGCGATCTGCGGATCGGGGAACGTGGAAGCGTCGCGACGCCAGCGGTCCAGGCGCAACGCGCGATGCTCGTCGCGCAGGTGGCGGTCTCGACGGTGCTGCTCGTGTGTACGGCTTTGCTGGCGAAGACGTTTGTCCAGCTGCGGACCGAACGTCTCGGGTTCGAGCCCAATGCGATGACGGTCGCGACCCTCGTCCTCCCAAGCAGGACTTACGGCTCGAGCGCAGCACGCAACACGTTCTTCGAGCAATTCGCGCGAGAACTTCGCGCGCTGCCCGGTGTCACGGCAGTCGCGGCGGCAACCACGCCGCCGCTCGTCGGTGGACCGCCGGTTCCCGTCAACGTCACCGCGGTTGACGAGATGTCGGCGCCGCGTATCAGCGCGCAGGACGTCACGAGCGACTTTTTCAGCACCCTTCGTGTGCCCCTCGTCGCTGGCCGCGTCTTCGATGGCCGTGACGTTTCGACGGCAATGCCGGCGGTCGTGCTCAACGAAAAGGCGGCGACGCAGTTGTTCGGGAATCCGTCGAGCGCCGTCGGACAGCGGGTCCGGTTGGATGACGATCCCTGGCGGCAAGTGGTGGGCGTCGTCGGCAACGTCAAGACGACGTTCTTTAACACCCTGGCCTGGCGCACGGAGCCGATGGTGTATCGGCCCGCGCCGCAGGCATTCGCGCGTCTCGCGCCGATGGCCACGAGCTTCACGCTGTGGGTGCACATCCGGTCCGTGCGTCCGCTCTCGATGGCCCAGCTGACCGCAGCGGCGATGTCCGTGAGTCCAACCGCCGCTGTCACGGACGTCGAACGTGCGCGAGAGCAGGTGAGCGCCGCCACCCGGCAGCCGACATTTCGTATGAGTCTCCTCCTGTGGTTTTGCGGCATCAGCCTGCTGCTCGCGGCGATCGGCGTCTACGGACTCGTCACGCAGGCGGTGAACGAGCGCCTGAAAGAGATTGCGGTGCGAATCGCGCTCGGCGCGGAACGGCGCGATCTCGTCCTGGGATTCATCCGCGGCGCCGTGGTGTCCGGTGCGATCGGTTTGACGATCGGGCTGGGTCTCACGATGACGCTCGCGCGAATGCTCGAGTCGCTGTTGTACGGCGCGCGGGCCGGGGACGCGATGTCGCTCACGTTGGCGGCGGCCATCTTGCTCGTGGTGATCGCGCTTGCCGCCTGGCTTCCCGCGATGCGCGCGACGCGGGTCGACGCCATGGAGGTGCTTCGTGCGTAGACGGTACGGCGCGCTGAAGGTCTGTATCCTCGGCGTGGCCACCGCACTGATCGCGGGGAACGCGCCGGCACAATCGACGTCCGATCCGTTGCCACGGCGAGGCTACTTCGGGGTCAGCCTCGAGCAGACGCCTTCGGGAGTGAAAGTGACGCGTGTCGCGGCCGGGTCCACTGCTGCAGCGGCGGGCATGACGGCCGGCGACATGATCCTCGGGATCGACGATCGCGCGACTCCGACGACGACGGCGGTGGTCGGCTCCCTCGGCAGCCATCGCGGCGGCGATGCCGTGTCCATCCGCATCCAGCGAAACGCGGACATCCGCACGGTGACCGTCACGCTGAAGCCGTACCCGCAGGAGCAGATGCCGAACGCCGCCGTTTCGTACGGTTCGGTCGAATCACCGGCGGGTGTTCGCTTGCGCACGATCATCTCGATCCCGCAGACGCCTCTTCAGGAGCGCTACCCGGCGGCCTTGTTCATCCAGGGCGGCGGGTGCGGGTCGATTGATACGCCTATTGGTCCTCCCGTTGGAACGACGGCTCTCGTGGCCGCCGTTGGCAGCCGGGGCTTCGTCACGATGCGCGTGGAGAAGTCGGGCGTCGGCGACAGTCAAGGCGAACCCTGCGCGTCGATCGGCTTCAACGACGAACTCGCTGGTTACCAGGCGGCGCTGAAAGCGTTGCTGTTGCACCCCTCGGTCGATCGGGAGCGCGTCTATCTGGTCACCGTCTCACTCGGCGGAGTGTTTGCGCCGTTGCTTGCCGCGGAGACTCACGTGGCCGGGATCACGGTGTGGGGCACGCCGGCCGGTGCAACCCCGCCGTATCCGGGTCGAAGCGAACGCTTCTTCCAGGAGTTCGCGAAGGCCGACATCGCGGGCGCATGGACCAGGGTGAATACCCGTGTCGACGTGCTTCACGGCGAGTACGACGCCGATCCTGTTGTCAGTCGCGCCGCGCATGAATCGATCGCGGCGAGCGTCAACAACGCGCACCCGGGTGCCGCAACTTTTCTGGAGTTTGCCGGGCTGGATCACTGTTGGACGCGGCATCCGTCACTTGAAGCGAGTAAGGATCGGTGCGGGCAAGGCGAGCCGACACATCTCCTCGAAGACGAAATCCTGCGTTTCTTATCCGCCCTCTCGTTCGCACAGTCTCGCGAGCCGTCTTTCGATGTCGTTTCGATCAAGCGCAACCTCAGCGGTGATCAGGACATCGCGATCAACCGTTCCGGCGGCAGCACGTTCAACAGCGCCAATCTCGCCATGGCGGGCGTGCTCATGCGCGCGTATCAGGTCAAGAACATCGCCGGTGCCCCGGAGTGGCTAGATGCCGAGCGCTACGACATTGCCGCCAAGGCAGTCGGGAGACCGAGTGCCGATGAAATCAACGCGATGTTGCGCACCATGTTCAAGGAACGTCTAAGACTGGCGGCGCACATCGAGCCGCGCGACATCTCCGTCTACGCGTTAGAGGTCGCACGAGCCAACCATCCTGGACTGAAGGCCGTCGCGCTCGATTGTGACGCGGTCAGAAGCGAAAGAGACGCTGCGCTGAGATCGAACCGGTCGCCGGCCACCGCCTCGAACGGCGCACCACTCTGTGGATTTACGTGGGCAGGCGCCTTCAACTCCGGCGGCATGACGATGCCGGAGTTTGTCAGCAGGCTCGACTTCGTGGCCGGACGTGTCGTCGTTGATGGAAGCGGCCTGACGGGCCGTTACGAATTCACCGTGCGCTTCGCGCCGCCCGCAGCCGGCGCACCGGCACGATCGGACGACGCGCCAGACTTCTTCACGGCGATTCAGGAACAGCTGGGCCTGAGGCTCCGAGCGACTCGCGCCCAGGTTGATACGCTCGTCATCGACCACATCGAACGGCCGGAAGAAAACTGAGAGCAGGCGACTGACGTGAGGACAATGCGAGAGCCGGCCTGCATGGCACACGAGCTCGACCAACTACTTAAGGACGTGGCATTCACGCGCCTGCTCAGATTGAGGCTGAAAGATATGTCTGCCGGCCGATGCACGCTCGAAGTGCCGTTTCAAGAGACATTCGAGCGGCCGGGTGGAGTCGTAAGTGGGCAGGTGTTCATGGCGGCGGCTGACGTCGCAATGTGGCTGGCCATCAAGACGTGCCTGGGTCTTTCAGATGCCTCGGTGACGTCACAGATGACGACCAGTTTCCTTGCACCTGCGAAAAAGGCCGACTTCCTCTGCACGGCCACGGTCCTCAAGCTGGGTCGGCGGCTGATCTACGGGGTCGTAGCATGCGTCGATTCCTCCGCGACGCTGCTTACGCACCACACCGTTGCGTACATTCGACTCCCACAGCGAGATGGCGTGAATGTCTAAGTGCGAGCGCGAGTGTAGGCAGGCGGTCGAGTGAGCGCCGAGGCGAGGGTCCCCCAGGTTCTTGCGTTCGCGCGCAACCCGCAGGTGTTTTCCGACTAAGGAACGCCCGCCACGCCTCGCTGCATAGGCTCGAGGCGATCGGTAATTAGCTCGGTGCTCGGAGGGCTTCTGCATGCCGCTGGTGCGGAATGATCGATTTCTATCAACGTTTGCACCGGCGTGCGGTTAAGAGGCGATGCGCGTTAACCGCCGGACCTTCCTGGCGTCCAATCACACAGAGACGAATGCGATCGATGAGCCGGTGAGATGACCGACAGCGATCTGGACGTGTTCTTGTCGCTCATCGAGCGTCACAGGAGATATCTGTACAACCTCGCCCTTCGCATCACCGGCAACGAGCAGGATGCGAAGGACGTCGTGCAGGACGCCCTGCTGAATGCGTATCTGCACCTCGAAGGATTCGAAAACCGCGCCGACCTCCGCACGTGGCTCAATCGGATTCTGGTGAATTGCGCCATCGATCATCTCCGCGGCATTCGCAGACGACCTGATATGTACGAGCCCCAGCCGATCACCGATGTTGCCGAGACCGTTGCTTCATCAACGCCGGATCCTGAACGACTCGTCGCGAATGCTGACTGGCGGCGCCAGGTGGCAGCGGTGATGAAGACGATGAGCCCGCTCGAGCGCGTCACGTTCGTGTTGAGGCATTTCGAAGGTCGCTCCATCGCCGAGATTTCAGAGACCGTCGGCATCGGGACCAATGCGGCCAAGCAGCACATCTTCCGCGCCGTGCGAAAGATTCGCCTGGCGCTCGAGCCCCACTGGAGCGGCCGGTGAGCCACCTTCGAGACGACGATCTCGTCCTGCATTACTACGGCGAAGACGGGCCGCGGCTGGTCGAGGTCGAGCGGCATCTCCAGACGTGCGCCGAGTGTGCGATCGCCTACCAGGCGCTGACGCGGACGCTGAGCGCAGTGACGCCTCCGGAATTCATCGAGACGACGCCGCTCGACGACTTGTGGGCGTTGCGGCAGATGCTGCGCGACCGCGCGGGCAGCCGCGCGCGGAAGGTGAGCGCGCGGTTCGTCGCGCTCGTATGGCTCGTGCCGCTGCTGTATCCGCTGTCGCTTCCGCTGATCGTCGGCAGTGGACGGCTCGCGCAGACGCAGATCCTGGCGGCGCCCCTCGTCGTTCTCGCGTTGGCATGGGCGTGCGCCGGGCCGTTCGTGGCGGCGTTCGCGCTGAACCGCGCCGCCGTCGACTTCGAGTGGCTCTCGAGCCGCGCGTTTGCCGGCGGCGCGATGGTCGCTGCGGCGACGCCGGGGCTTTACCTGCTGGTGGCACGCCTGCTCCCGGGACTCGCGTGGTGGTATGCGGCGCTCGCGCTGGCCGCACTCGCGTCGCTCGCGCCCTGGCCGAGCACGCCTCGCTCGACGAGGAACATCCTCGTCGTCCATCGGCTGTCGGCGGCGGTGATCACGATCTTCGCGCTGACGCACATCGGCAATCAGCTGGTCGGGTTCGTCAGCGAGTCCGCGTATGCCGCCGCGCTCACGTTCCTCCGCGAGGGCTACCACCAGGCCATCGTCGAATGGCTCCTGCTGACGTCGGCTGCCGTGCAGATTGTTTCCGGCGCGACGATGGGGATGAAGAAGGTACGGCCAGGTGCGTGGACGGACAACTTTCAGGCGATCTCCGGCTGGTATCTGGCGATGTTTCTCATCACGCACGTGTTGGCTCCGGGCGTACTGAATCCCGGAGCGACGCCCGCGCCGGCGGCCGTGATCGCTGCGACGCAGTTCAACCTGCTGGCCACGGCTCGCGGAGCTGCGTCGCTGCCGTTCCTGCTGCTGGGCGTCGTCGCGTTTCTGTACCACGTCGGCACCTATGCGCGGTTGGCCGCGCTCGCGTATCTCGCGGAAGCGCAGGTGCGGAGGTTGTCGTACGCGGCGGTGTTTGCCGGGACCAGCGTCGTCGTGACGCTCGCTCTCGCGCTGTGCGGAGTGCACCTTATTCGATAGGAGGATGGTGATGGAGGATCGTCGAACATTCCTGGCGCTCGCCGCGGCGGCGTTGATGGTGCCGATGGAGATGGCCGAGGCGGTCGCGCAGACCGCGCCGCGACCGCGAGGCGAGCTCGCGCGGCACGCACTGACCGGTCCGTACGATGGACACGACGCGGTGCTCGTCGAGATCGCGGTGCCGGCCGGGTCCCGCTCACCCGGCATGGGGCACCGCCATACCGGACCTGTGCTCGGCTACGTCCTCCAGGGCGAACTGCGTTTCGCCATCAACAACGAGCCGGAGAAGATCGTGAAAGCCGGCAGCACGTTTTTCGAGCCAATCGGCGCCCTGCACTCGACCAGCGGCGCCACCGAGGCCGGTCCCGCGCGCTTCCTCGCGTTCCTCGTCGTCCCGAAGGGCGCCGACGTGGTGGCACCGGCATGACGGCGCAAGTCTTCGAGGTAAGACCGAAGGAGTTGAAATGAAGCGTGCGATTGCAGTCTTTGCGGTGTTGTTCGCGACAGGGATTTCAGCGCAGGTACCGGGGATGATGCCGTACGTCGCCGTGCACGATCCGGTGTTCGTGAAGGCCGCGCAGGCGTCGTTCGCGCAGGACGACGACTATGTGCTTGGCGTCGCGAAGGGCGCGACGGCCAAGGCGTACATGACGCTCCACCTGGCGCAGGTCGGATCCGTGGACGACGCAATGCCCGATGGCCCGATCGAGGTGACGTTTTGCAGCGCCTGCGGCACCGGTGCGGTGTTCAGCGCCGTGCTCGAAGGACGCCACCTGCACTTTGAATACGACAGCATGCAGAACGGCAACGAAGTCCACAAGGACGTCGAGACCGGCAGCCGGTGGCAGCAGTCGACCGGCGAAGCGATGTCCGGGCCGCTCAAAGGCAAGACGCTGACGCTCTATCCCTTCCTCATGACCACCTGGAAGGAATGGCGGACGCGGTATCCGAACACGAGCATCCTCAAACCGGAGCCGGGATACCTTGAACGCGTCGCGATCATGCGGCCGCGGCAGAAGCAGAACTTCCGATCGGGCGAGGGCCCGGCCGCCAAGGGCGCGTTCGGCAAGGACGATCGTCTGCGTCCACGGGAGATGATCGCGGGCCTCGCCGTCGGCAACGAGACGATGGCGTTCCCGATCTCGGCGCTACGCGCCGTGCGCGTCGTCAACGAGCGCGTCGGCGGCGTGCCGGTCGTCGTCATCCACCAGCCCTCGGCGGACACCACGACCGCGTTCGAATCACAGGTGAAGGGGAAGACGCTGCGATTCCAGGCGGCCAATGCGGACGCGACATCAATCGTGGACATGGACACGCACTCGACGTGGGATCCGTACGGGTTGAGCATCGCCGGTCCTATGAAGGGTACGCAGTTGAAGCCGCTGATTCTTATTCCGGAGTTCTGGTTTGCCTGGTCGCAGTTTCGGCCAGGAACGCGGCTGTTTACGGAAAAGTGAGAGAGGGGAGAGGCGCCATGCGCAATCGCGGAGCATTTCTTGGCCTCGCCGCAACGGCGATGTTGACGCTGGACCTCGTGACCGGCGCTTGCGCAGTCCGCGGAGTCTCGCCCGAGGTTCGAGGCGGCGACGATCAAGCTGGCGGAGACGAGCGGCAATCGCTTCCCGTCGCGCCCTCGGCACCGAATCGCCTGCGCATCCCCAGCAAGACGCTCACGCTGTTGATTACGAGGCGTATGGGAACGGCGGCTTCAACACCGGGCTGGGTGTCACCGGCGGACCGGATTGGGTGAACAAGACGGCGTTTTACGTCGAAGGGGTCGCGGCCCGGACCGTCGACACCGCAACAGCTGCGGCTCATGCTGCAGAGACTGCTCGAGGACCGCTTCGCGCTGAAACTCCGGAGCGAAACGCGGATCGGAGATGTGCTGACGCTCGTCCTCGATCGGACCGACGGGACCGTCGGACCGAAGGTCAAGAAGTGGGACGCGGATGATCCTCACCTGACCTACTGCCCCAGCGGCTTCAGGCGCGGCGGCTGGACGGTTTGCGTGTACGCCACCGACCAGAGAGAGCCGCGCCGGCGATCGTGGCGAGCGGACCGAGGATGAGAAGCGACCCCCCGAACCAGAGCGGTGCGCGCGAGCCGGTCGCCAGCATCAGGCATGTCGTGGCAAACATGAGGAAGGCGAGCAGTCGCGCCGCCCCGGGACGGATGGACGCGGCGACGTACCCGCAGGGAGCCAGTGCGGCGACGTTGGCGAGAAGAACGATGACGAGCCGCACAGACTCCGACGTCGTCATCCGCGTCAGCGAGTACCCGAGCGCGAGCTCAATGGCGGCTGCGGCGATGTAACTGGCGACGGCGGTGACGATGGTGATGAGCCAGGCGCCGCGCCGCAGCGAGGTCCACAGCAGGACGGGCATGGATGAGACGAGCTGCATCCAGTACCAGCGCGTGGCGCTGGCCGGAGATTCCACCCGCAGCCGGCACTCCTCGAGCAAGTCGCCGAGCAGGGCCTCCGCCTGCGCGGGCGGCATCAGCCGCGCGAGAATCCGTTGCGAGAGGGCGATCGTCGACGGGCTCATGCGCGCTTCCACCGGCGGCTGAGGCCTTCGGACATGTTCTTAAGAGCATTCTGTGACGCGCTGAGGGCCTCGTGTCCGGCGGCTTCGATTTCGAAGTGCCGTTTCGCGCGTCCGCCGCGCTCCGCCGTCGGTTCGCCGGTAAATGAGCTGACGTAGCCCTTGGCTTCGAGCCGCTCGAGCGTCGCGTAGACCGCGCCGATCGAAATCTCCCGGCCCGTCCGTTCTTCAATCTCGCGGCGCACCGTCATCCCGTACGCATTGGTGCCCAGCCGCATGACGGCGAGCATCACGATCTGTTCGAGCGAGCCGAGAAAGTCTCCACGAGGCATTTGTTTTACAAAATAAGACATACAGGCCGGCAATTGTCAAGCCCCTTCTGTTCGCGCTGCTTTTGTTGACAGCAGGTCCGTTATATGTTTTCTTGTGCAGAACAAATAGCGGAGATGACGATGCGAAGCAGACGTGAGTGGATGCTGTGGGGAGCGCTCGCCGTGACCGGCGCGATACGTTCACAACAGGTCGGCGCGGCGCCGAACTGCGCGGACCTGACCCGGCCCGGGCTCTTCCCCAGTACCGTCGTGGTGCAGACGGCAGTAGCCGTGGCTGCCGATGCGAAGACGGGCCTGCCGGCCTATTGCGAAGTGACCGCGCTCATCACGCCGGTGCCCGGGTCGAAGATCACCGCGGTCTACCGTCTGCCCGAGAATTGGAACGGCCGCATGCTGGGTCTCGGTGGTGGCGGCTGGGCCGGCATTCTCAACGTGCTGGAGCCGCCGGCGATACCGGCCCCCTTCAGGGCCGCCAGTCCGGGTCTGACGCGCGGCTATGCCACGGCGCAGACCGATGGCGGGCATTCGAGCCCCGCGAGCACTGATGCCTCGTGGACCCGCAATAACCCCGTGGCGGTCACCGATTTCAGCCACCGCGCCATTCACGAGATGACGGTGCTGGGCAAACAGGTCGTCGCCACTCATTACAGTCGCGCCGCGACGAAGAACTACTACCAGGCATGCTCCACTGGCGGACGCATGGGCATGATGGAAACCCAGCGCTATCCGGATGACTACGACGGCGTCGTCGCCGGTGCGCCGGTCTACAGCCTGCTCGTGCAGTCGAGCACCGTGGTGCGGGACCAGATCTTCAAGGCGCCAGGCGCCGCCATTTCGATCGAACAGCTCAAGCTCGTGCACGAGGCGGTGCTGTCGGCCTGCGATGCGGCAGACGGCTTGAAAGACGGCGTGATCACCGATCCTCGTCGCTGCGACTGGGAACCGAAATCCCTGCAATGCAAGAGCGGAGTCGCGGACAGCAGTTGTCTCACGCCCTCGCAGGTCAATGCCGTGAACAAGGCGTATCAAACAATGCGCACACGCACTGGCGTCGTTGGGAACTACGGACTGACGCGGGGTAGCGAGGCTGGCTGGAATCCGTACGTGTCCACGACGCCGGGGCCGCGCAACGTGCTGAACGGCGACCTGGGAGACATCATCCCGCTGATGTTCCCCGACTCGGGTTTCGACCCGGCGACGTTCGATATCGAGAAGCAGCAGGCGGCGATTCATCGCACGCCGTTCGCCGCGGAATACGAGGCCAACTCGACGGACCTGTCGAAATTCTTCAACCGAGGCGGCAAACTGCTTCTCTGGCATGGTCTCGACGATCCGGCTCCATCGCCCTTCGCCACCATCGACTACTACGAGCGCGCCGTGAAGGCCAACGGCCGCTCCAACATTCGCTTCTTCGCGGTGCCC
>Ga0134123_10001625_pt1 | contig 14642 bp, 10 predicted proteins | sample KB303_FD_96460 | JGI IMG/M metagenome (GOLD analysis project Ga0134123, IMG submission 96460) | Terrestrial soil microbial communities without Nitrogen fertilizer from Kellogg Biological Station, Michigan, USA - KB3-0-3 | ecosystem: Environmental > Terrestrial > Soil > Unclassified ...
CACGCTGATCAAACTACTGACGCGACTGTACAAGCCCACCTACGGGCGCATCCTGCTCGACGGGCGCGACCTGCAGGAGTGGGACCCGACCGTGCTGCGCCGGCGCGTCGGTGTCATCTTCCAGGACTTCGTGCGCTACCAGCTCATCGTCGGCGAGAACGTCGGCGCCGGCGACGTGCGGGATTTCGAGAACCGCACGCGCTGGGCCGAGGCCGCGTTGCACGGCAAGGCCGCGCCGTTCATCGAGAGCATGCCGAAGCAATACGACACCCAGCTCGGCAAATGGTTCAAGGACGGCCGCGAACTGTCCGGCGGCCAGTGGCAGAAGGTAGCGCTTTCACGCGCCTTCATGCGCGCCGACGCCGACATCCTGGTGCTGGACGAGCCCACGGCGGCGATGGATGCGGCCGCCGAGGCCGAAGTCTTCGAGCATTTCCGTTCGCTGATGGGCAAACGTATCGCCATCGTCATCTCGCACCGTTTTTCCACCGTGCGCATGGCCGATCACATCGTGGTGCTTGAACAGGGACACATCATCGAGCGCGGCAACCACGAGTCCCTCATGCAGCAGGACGGCATCTACGCCAAGCTGTTCACCTTGCAGGCACGCGGCTATAGATAGTGGCTACAATCGGCCTCCTTCAAGACGGGGGGCTGGGGAATGAGCTCGAAGATCCGCGTGTGGATGTTGGCCGCGGCCGTGTGCTGCGGCCTGGTACTGGCACCGGCCAGCGAGGCGAAGAAGCCGAAGAAGAGCGCGGAAACGGCGCCGGATCCCACGGCAGCGATGGCCGCAACTCCTCCCGAGCGCGTCACCACCGTCGAAGGCATTACCGAGTACCGCCTCGCCAATGGCCTGCGCGTGCTGCTGTTTCCCGACCAGAGCAAGCAGACCATGACGGTCAACATCACGTATCTCGTAGGCTCGCGGCACGAGAACTACGGCGAGACCGGCATGGCGCACCTGCTCGAGCACATGCTCTTCAAGGGCACCGAGCGTCGCCACGACGTTCCCACCGAACTGTCGGCGCACGGCGCGCGTCCCAATGGCACCACGTCCTGGGATCGCACCAACTACTACGAGACCTTCAACGCCACCGACGAGAACCTGAAGTGGGCGCTCGATTTCGAAGCCGACCGCATGGTCAATTCGCGCGTCGAGAAGAAGGATCTCGACAGCGAGATGACCGTGGTGCGCAACGAATACGAGATCGGCGAGAACAACCCGATGTCGGTGATGTTCAAGCGCCTCATGGCTACCGCGTACGACTGGCACAACTACGCGCATTCGACGATCGGTGCGCGCTCGGACATCGAGGGCGTGCCGATCGAGCACCTGCAGGCCTTCTACCGGATGTACTACCAGCCGGACAACGCCGTGCTGCTGGTCGCGGGCAAGATCGACGAGGCCAGGACCCTCGCGCTGGTGCAGGAACATTTCGGCTCGATTCCGCGCCCGACGCGTACGCTGCCGGCGTTCTACACCACCGAAAACGTTCAGGACGGTGAACGCCTGGTGACCTTGCGCCGCACGGGCGACGTGCAGATGGCGGTCATTGCGTACCACATTCCCGCGGGCTCGCACGAGGACATGGCGGCGCTGCAGATCCTCAGCGAAGTATTGGGCAATGCGCCGGCCGGCCGCATGCACAAGGCGCTGGTCGAGAGCGGCAAGGCGGCTGGCGTGATGAACGCCGGCGTGCAGAACCGCGATCCCGGCATGGTGCTGTTCGGCGCACAGGTGCTGGCGGCCAAGCCGCTCGACCCGGTGCTCGCCGGTCTCATCGACATCGCGGAGAAGCCCGCTGCGAAACCGGTGACCGACGAGGAAGTCGATCATGCCCGCACGCAGCTGCTGTCGGACATCGATCGCAGTCTCAATTCCTCCGAGCGCGTCGGCCTGATGCTCAGCGACTGGATGGGCATGGGCGACTGGCGCCTCATGTTCCTGCACCGCGACCGGTTGCGCGCGGTCAAGACCGCCGACGTGCAGCGCGTGTGGGCTCACTACCTCAAGGCCTCGAATCGCACCGCGGGCCTGTTCATCCCGACCGCGGCGCCGGATCGCGCGGACATGCCGGCTTCGCCGGACGTGGCCGCGCTGGTCAAGGACTACAAGGGTGACGCGGCGAAGGAGGTCGGTGAGGAGTTCGATCCTTCCGTCGCCAACATCGAGTCGCGCACCCAGCGCAAGAAACTTGCGGGCGGCCTCGATCTCGCGCTGCTGCCGAAGAAGACGCGCGGTGGACAGGTGTTCGTCAGCCTCACGCTGCGCTACGGCGACCTCAAGAGCCTCGCCAACCTCGGCGACGTTCCCGAGATGACCGTGGAAATGCTGCTGCGGGGCTCCGCGAAGCACACGCGCCAGCAGATCCAGGACGAGCTGGACCGCCTCAAGGCAAATGTGAACATCAACACCTGGGGCTCGGGCCTGTACGCCGGCGTCGAGACCACGCGCGAGAATCTTCCGGCCGCACTGACGCTGCTGGCGGAGGTGCTGCGCCAACCCAGCTTCGACGCCAAGGAATTCGAGCAGCTGCGCTCCGAGCGAATCGCCGGGCTCGAGCAGCAGCGCAGTGAACCCAGCAGCATCGCGGCCACGGCATTCCAGAAGCTGCTCGCGCCCTATCCGAAGGGTGACATACGCTACGTCGATTCGGTCGACGAAGGTGTGGCCAACATCAAGGCCGTGACGCGCGAGCAGGTGCTGCGCTTCCACCACGACTTCTTCGGCGCGCAGCCCGCGCAGCTCTCGGCCGTCGGCGACTTCGATGCCGCTGCGCTCGAAGCGCAGGTCACGCAGCTGTTCGGCGGCTGGAAGGCGCCGAAGGCGTTCACGCGGGTGCCGTCCGAATATTTCACGGCATCGCCGCAGCAGAAGACCTTCGAGACGCCGGACAAGGCGCAGGCATTCTACGTGGCCGGCATGAACCTCAAGATCCGCGACGACGATCCTGACTACCCGGCGCTGGTGTTCGGCAACTACATGCTGGGAGGCGGGTTCCTCAATTCGCGCCTGTTCGGTCGCATCCGCATCAAGGATGGCCTGAGCTACGGCGTGGGTTCGCGGCTGTCCGCCGATTCGTTCGAACAGACTGGAAGCTTCCTGGCGTTCGCGCTGTACGCCCCGCAGAACCTGGCGAAACTCGAGCAGGCCATGAAGGAAGAGTTCGACAAGGTACTCAAGGACGGCTTCACCGCCGAGGAAGTGGCCGCCGCCAAGTCCGGCTTCCAGCAGTCGCGCAGCGTGAGCCGCGCGCAGGACAACTCGCTGGTCGGCACGCTCGGCAGTTACCTGTTCATCGGCCGCACGCTGCAGTGGGACGCGGACTTCGAGAAGAAAGTGCTGGCACTCGAGCCCGAGCAGATCCGCGCGGCGCTCAACAAGTACATCAAGCCGGACCAGTTCGTGGTCATGAAGGCCGGCGACTTCAAAGGCGCTGCGGCCGCGGGGTCTGCGCCTGCTGCTCCCGCGACACCTGCCGCGCCGGCCGCGCCGGCGGAGGGTGCGAAGAAGTGAGGCATTGATCCGCGCGCCCGCGCCTGTCCCGCCGTCGCGCGGACGGGCGCGGCCGGCGGTTTTGCGGGTGAAAAGCCGCCCGAAAGTGTGATTCTTCTCTCGCCGCCAGCCGGCGACAGATTGTCCGGGACGCACGGTCGCGGCTATGGTTGACCCTTCGATCAGGGGGTCAGATGCGTTCCAGATCATTCGTGCGGGCCGGTTTGCCGGCCGCGTTCTTGTTAGTTGCGGCCTGCGGTGGCGGGGGCGGGGGCAGTTCGACCAGCCCACCACCGCCGCCACCCACGAAGTCGCTGCTGGTGGCCACCCAGCCCGCCAGCGCACAACAGGCCACGGCCTTCGGTACGCAACCCGTGGTGAACGTGCGCCTCAACGGCGCCACCAACACCGCCGATAACACCACCATCGTCACCGCCAGCCTGGTGTCGGGCACCGGCACCTCCGGCGCGCATCTCACGGGCACGCTCACCGCCACCGCAGCGGCGGGCGTCGCCACGTTCGCCAATCTCGGCGTCGACCTGGCCGGAACCAACTACCAGGTCGCCTTCAATGCCACGGGCTACCCCGAGGTACGCAGTGGCAACTTCACGGTGAATCTGCCACCGGGCTCGGTGATCCCGCCCGGCACACCGCCCGCGAGCGCCGTGAACTTCACCATCGACAGCGCGCAGGACGTGCACCCGATTTCGCGCTTCATCTACGGCATGAACGGCTGGGACCCGGCGCAGCGGCCGGCCAATCTCACGTTGTCGCGCTCGGGCGGCAACCGCATGACGGCGTACAACTGGGAGACCAACGACAGCAACGCCGGGTCTGACTATCAGAACCAGAACGACAGCTTCCTCGGTGGCGGCGTCACGCCGAACGGTGCCGTGGCGCCGGGTCTCGAGGCGGCGCGCAATGCCGGCGCCGGCATGATCGTGACCATGCCCATCATCGGCTACGTGGCCGCGGACCATAACGGCGGCGGCGACGTCGCCAATACGCCCAACTACCTGAGCGTCCGATTCCACCAGAGTGTGGCCCGCAAGAATGCCGCGTTCACGCTGACGCCGAACACCAGCGACGCCTTCGTCTACCAGGACGAGTACATCAATTTCCTCGACAAGACCTACCCGGGCGCGTTCGCCTCGGCGTCCACGCCGATCATGATCAGCCTCGATAACGAGCCGGACCTGTGGTTCAGCACGCACGCGCGTCTGCGCGGTGATGCCACTGTGGGCTCGCAAAATGGCAGCAAAGCCACCTACGCAGAGATGGTGCAGCGAACAGTCGATTACGCCGGCGCCGCCAAAGACGTGAACATGAGCGCATTGATATTCGGGCCGGTCAACTATGGCTGGCAAGGCATGGTTCGCTTCCAGGACACCAGTGACGCCAACGGCCGCGACTTCCTCGAGTTCTACCTCGCGCAGATGGCGCAGGCTGGCGCCGCTGCCGGCCACCGGCTGCTCGATGTACTCGACGTGCATTGGTACCCGGAAGCCACCGGCGGTGGCGTGCGGATCACGGGCGAAGACACCACCGCGTCGGTGATCACGGCGCGCAAGCAGGCGCCGCGCAGCCTCTGGGATGACACCTATGTCGAGACGAGCTGGATTACGTCCTGCTGTTCGGGCGGCCCCATCCGGTTACTGCCGCGACTCGAGGAAAAGATCGCGGCTAACTACCCCGGCACCGGGCTCGCGGTGACCGAGTACAACTACGGCGGTGCCAATCACATCTCCGGCGCCATCGCGCAGGCCGACGTGCTCGGCATCTTCGGGCGGGAAGGGCTGTTCGCCGCCACGCTGTGGCGCCTCGCCGGCAGCAACAGCTTCATCTACGGCGGTTTCGAGATGTTCCGCAATTTCGACGGCGCCAACGGCAGCTTCGGCAACACCAGCATCCGCGCCACCAACAGCGACGTGCCCAATGCCAGCGTCTACGCCAGCGTCGATTCCGGCAACCCGAACCGCATGGTGGTGGTGTGCATCAACAAGGCGGACACGGCGCAGACCGCGGGCATCGCGGTATCGCACACCGTGCAGTTCCACACCGCCAGGGTGTACTTGCTGACGAGCGGCAGCTCCGTACCGCAGGCGCAGCCAGACATCAACCTGACGCTGACCAATGCCTTCCAGTACGCGATGCCGGCCAACAGCGTGACCACGCTGGTGCTGGTGCCGTAGCCGGCACAAAAAAAAGCGGCGTCCTTGTGGGACGCCGCCTAATTTTCGAACAGTTAGTAGCGCTCCCGGTTAGTACCGGCCGCGACCACCACCGCCGCCACCGAAGTTACCGCGCGGAGCTCCACGCTCACGCTCCTGGGCTTCGTTGACCTTGAGCGGGCGACCGCCAAAGTCCTTGCCATCGAGCGCCTGCATGGCGCGCGACGCATCGGCGCTCGGCATCTCGACGAAACCGAAGCCACGTGGGCGGCCGGTTTCGCGATCGTTGATCAAGGACACCTTGTCGACGGTGCCATGGGCGGCGAAGAGGGTGCGAACCTGGTCTTCGGTCGCGGTGAAAGGAAGATTTCCAACGTAAAGTTTCGTCACAAAACAACTCACAGAAAAAAAAGAGACGGTGACAGGCTCTCAGCCCTGCCGGCTGGTGCTTCGCAGAACAGAGAAGGCGATGCCGCGAATGCGGTATCGAATCAACCCGGAATCAGCAAGCCGCCGCGCACGGTACAGGATTCGCTGTCCGCGCGCGACTGTTTCCAAAAGATTTGCCTCCGGAAACCCGGGCCGGCGCCCCGGAAGGCGCCGGCTGGAGTCATTCCGCTCCTTATTAATGCAACTGGGCCCGTATCTCGCCTCCCGGCCACTTGCTCGAGTGCACGTTGGCATAGGCCACACCCTCGCGGATGGCCGCCGCGATCTCGGCGAAGGCCCCCGGCTCGATCCCCTGGCCGGGACCCGAGGCGGACGGCCCGGGGCCGATGACCTGGTCCGCCGTGATCGTGCCGCTCACCTCGCCGGGCGCCGGTGGGCAGGCCTGCGTGCCCATGGGTCCGTTACCCAGGTTGCTGCACAGGAAGAAGCTGATGCCACCGTTCACGCCGTGTTGTCCGAAGTGCACGTGCGCCTGGGTCACATCGCCTTCCAGCGCGTCGTATCTCAGCCGGAACGTGATGGTGTTCGCCCTGGTATCCACCCACGCCACGAAGCGGCCGCGAGCCGTGGTGGAGAGCGACGGTACCTCCTGGTAGCCGATCAGGTCGCCGCTCACCAGAAAGCGGGTGCGCCCGCGGTCGTGGTCGCCGTCGTCGGCCATCAAACTACTGGCGCCGAGCAGCGCGGCGACGCACACCAGCCCGGTCCTCGAGATTCGATTGCGCATGATGTTCCCCTGGAAGTTGTGGTTGAACTGCCGGCGAGCCTCGCAGCCGCCGTGGCGGTGAGTCTCGGCAGCGCGGCGAATGGTTCCCGCCGAAGACGCCAGCGAGCGTCCGTTATGTCCTACAAGAGCATGTGTCCTGCATCACTAAAATTCCTACGCGCGACTTCCAGGATCCCTACACGCCGACCTACTCGCGCTAATGTGCGGTGCATGGAGGGTCCGGTGGCGTCGCGAGCGCGCCGGACGGGGTTGCTGACAGGCGAGGGGGCGCTTACTTGCGAGCGACGTTTGGCCGTATTCCGCTGGGTCTTCTGCTTTTTGCCCTCGCTTCCGTGGCGGGCGCCCAACAGATCCTGTACGCGGAACCGATAAATCTCTCCGTCTCAGGCCACGTGGCGCAATTCGACGCCTACGGCCGCCGTTTTTCGCTCACCCTCACCGACAACGACCAGCTGCTGCAGAAGCTGCCGGTGCAGCGCAAGCACAGCTTGAGCCGCTACCGCGTGCTGCGCGGCGCACTGGAAGGCCAGCCGGGCTCCTGGGTGCGCCTGGTGGAATCCGCCGCGGGCGTCGAAGGCGCCATCTGGGACGGCCACGACCTGTACGCAGTCACACGCTACGCCGACGCGGCGCCCTACCTGACCACGCCGATGCAGGCTGCCCCCGGGCAGACGGTGGTGTACCGGCTTTCGGATGCGCGCGACATGCTGCCGCGCGATTTCTGCGCCCTCGGGGGCATGGATAGTGCCGCGGCGTCATCCAGGCAGAGCGCGCTTCAGCAGTACCACGCACTGGTCGCGGACCTGCAGACCACGGCGGATGGCCGTGCGAACCGCCAGATCGAGATCGCGGTGGTGGCCGACAGTGCGTTCGCGGCGGCCGAGCAGCCCGATCCCACCGCCGCCATGCTGGCGCGGCTCAATATCGTCGAAGGCATATTCACCGAGCAGGTGGGCCTGCTGATCCTCGCCACCGACGTTACCGTGAAGTCCCCCGATTCGGATCCTTTCACCAGCACCAGCCCCACGACGCTGCTCGAACAGGTCGGGAGCTGGCGCGCCGCCACACCCGCGGCCCGCGCGCGCGGCCTGGCGCATCTCATGACGGGCAAGAATCTCGACGGCACCACCGCGGGAATCGCCTACGTGGGCACGGCCTGTGAAGTCGAGCGCGGCGTGTCGCTGAGCGAGCGCACCTACGGCACCACGATCTCCGCGCTGATCATGGCGCACGAGCTGGGCCACAACTTCGGCGCGCCGCACGACAGCGAGGCCGGCGGTGCCTGCGCCAGCACGCCCACGGGCTTCATCATGTCGCCCTCGATCACCGGCTACGCGAAGTTCTCCCAGTGCAGCGTGGACATCATGCGCACGACGCTGGACACGGCGAGCTGCGTGACCGCTGCCAGCTATGCCGACGTCGCGCTCGCATCGGCCGCCACCAGCGTTGCCGCCGAGGGAGGTGTGCCTTTCACGTTCGATTTCGCCGTGCGATCCGCCGGCACGCGATCGGCCGAAGACGTGACCTTCGATCTCAGCCTGCCCGACAGCGTGGGACTCACGCTGGAATCGGTGAGCGCCGAGGGCGGCAGCTGTTCGGTGACTGGACCTGCCGCGAGCTGTACGTTCGGCGAACTGCTCCCCGGCGAAACGCGCGCGGTGAGCATTCGCGCGCGCGGCCTGCTTGCGGCCAACTTCAGCGCACACGCGCGCGTCAGGGCTGCCAATGACCCGCTGGTCTCGAACGACACGCGCGACGTGGCCATCGCCATCCGCTCTGGCGTCGACGCTGCGATCGCCATCAGCGCGAGTGCGAGCACGGTGCCGCTGGGCGCACCGCTCGAGGTGTACGCCGACATGCGCAGCCAGCGCGCACTGCCGGTGCGCAACGCGGTGCTGTCGCTGAACCTCAACCAGCCGGTCACCTCCGCCAGCATGCCGGGTGCCTCGTGCAAGACGAACCAGTTCTCGGTGATCTGCAACGTGGCCGAGCTCGCCCCGGGCGCGAGCGTGAGGCTCACGGTCAGCACGCTGACCACCGACGCCGGACCCTTGTTCGCGGCCGCCAGCGTCAGCGCGCCGGCTGATAGCGACACCGCCAACAACAGCGCCAACGCCAGCGCGTGGGTGCAGGCCGAGCGCGACGTGGAGATCACCGCGGGACCGGCCAACGTGGATCTCGCGGTCGGCGGCGTGTACGAGATTCCGTTCGTGGTGCGTTCGCTCGGTACCCAGGCGACCGGCGATGTTGCGGTCTGGATCAGCATGGGATCGAGCGCCGCCGTCCTGGAATCGCTGGACGCCGGCAGCTCGAGCTGTGCGCCGGATGAGTCGGACAGCTGGCGCTGCGTGCTCGGACCGCTGGCGCCGGGTGAATCGCGCGTGGTGCGCATGCGCGTGCGCGGGCTCACCGTGGGCAACGTCGACGTGCAGTCCATGGCCGAGGCCGCCAACGACGGCTACAACCCGAACAACTCCACCGGCGTGCGTCTGCGTATCGACAACACCGTGGACCTCGGCCTCGTGCTCGCCTCGGGCGGCGTGGGTGTCGAGGACACGCCCGTCGACGGCCAGGTATCGGTGCGCTCGGGCGGGCGCGATCCGGCCCGCGGCGCGACGCTCGATATCGAGATTCCTTCTGCCGGGAGGTTGCTCGATGCGCATGTACAGGAAGGCGCCGACTGCCAGCTGCTCGATGCGCAGCATGCGCGCTGCGTTCTGCCCGCGATGGCGCGCGGCGCGTATGTCTACGTCGACTATCGCGCGGTGTTCGCCGATCCGGGCAGCTACCAGGCCAGGTTTTCGCTCAGCACGCCCGGAGATACCGCGGCCGGCAACGATTCATTGACCCGCGCGATGCTGGTTCGCCCGTACAACGACATCGGGGTGATCGGCGATCCCGATCTCACGGCCTTCGTCGTGGGTGAGACGCGCGATCTTAGCTTCGAGGTGACCACGGGGCGGCGCACCCTGGCCCAGGCGCAATTCGTCGCGACGCATGCGCGTCCGGGCGCAGAAGTGACGGCCATCCGCGCGAGCGCCGGCGACTGCCGGGTGGTTGCCGACATCGGCGGTGTCTGCGACTTCACCAACCTCGCTCCCGACACGAGAATCACGGTGACCGTGACCTGGAGTGCGCTCGAGTCGGCGGCGGCCCAGGAAGTCGCCGTCAGCGTGAGCACGCCGGACGACATCACGGTCGCGAACAATGAGCTCGTCGGTAGCGCCGAGGTCGTGGGTCACACCGACGTCGAATTGCGCGTCGGCGCGTCTTCGGGTGGCGCCCCGGGGCAGGTCATCCAATTCCCGCCGATCACCGTGGTCAACGGCAGCGAGAAGGCCGTGGGCACGCGGCTCGAAGTGACATTGCCGGCCGGCATGTCGCTGGTGGCCGTCTCGGTCGCCAACGCCATCTGCAGCGGCAACGCCGTGCTGCGCTGTGATTTCGCCGACCTCGAGGCCAACAGCACTTCCACCGTGAACCTGAGCCTGCGCGCCGACGCGGGCGGCAGCTACGTGAGCGCGCTCAAGCTGAGCAGCCTGAACGACATGAATCCGGCCAACGACAGCCGCGAAGTGGCGCTCAACATCTCGGCTCACAAGCCCACGGCCGAGGCGCACACCAGTGGTGGCGGCGGAAGCCTGGAGTGGTTGAGTCTCGCGCTATTGGGCCTGCTGGCGCCCCGACGACTGGCCGGCAAGCACCGGCGCCCGGTCTGGAATCCTTCCAATCCCGGTTGACTTGATCCTGGCCGCCGCGCGGCCAATACTCGCGCGCCAAAGCTAATAAAAAACTGTCACCGACAGGCAGTTCGTTACAGAAAAAGAACCATGCATTCGCTGCACCGGTGGCGAAGCGATCAGGGAGAAACAACGTGATCCGATACATTCCGCTCACAGCGGTCCTGCTTTATTGCGTGGGCTGCGTAAGCACTGCCCAGACCCAGAACACCGCCGCCGGCTACAAGCCGCCGTCGGGCAACTACAAGGTCGTCGTGATGCGTCCGGACATCGCGGCCAGCGTACTCACCGCCGGTGGGCAGCTCGAGCAACGCGAAGACTGGACCAACACGGCCCGTGAGCACGTGCTCGATGCGCTGCGCGCCCAGCAGGCCATGCGCGGTGGCCAGGCGACGATCACGGTGACCAGCGGCGACGATCCGGCGCTGCGCGATCTCGACCGCCTGCACGAGGTGGTCGGCCAGTCGATACTCCTGCACAAGTACAACCCGTACGCGCAGCTGCCCACCAAGAAGGGCGCCCTGGATTGGACGCTGGGCAGCCTGGCCACGGATTTCGGCAAGAGCGCTGGCTACGACTACGCGCTGTTCGTGTTCGCGCGCGATAGCTTCTCGAGCGGCGGCCGCGTGGCGCTGCAGGGCATCGGCATGCTCGGCTGCATCGTCGGCGTGTGCATCCTGCCGCAGGGTGGCAGCCAGCAGGCCTTCGCGTCGCTGGTCGATCTCAAGACCGGCAACGTCATCTGGTTCAACTACCTCGCGGCCCTCACGGGTGACATCCGCACGCAGGTCGGCGCCGCCGACCTGGTGAATCGCCTGCTCGAGCCGATGAACACCGAACCCAAGGCCAAGAGCAAGACCAAGAAGACCTGAGCGCGATGAGCAGTTCCCGCAGGCATTTCCTGGCACAAGCAGGCGTGTGCGCCTGTTGCCTGCCGGCGCTCGCCTCCGCCAAGGTGCTGGACACCGGCATCGAATCGCTGGTCGGTCCCGGCTACGAGCCGGTCGACAAGGACGAGCGCGGCATGTGGCAGAGCCTGGAGCGGCTGGAAGAGGCCATCCGTAACTCGCCCAAGCGGCTCGACGCGCCGAAGTTCGACGCCTACACGCGCGGCGTGGTCGAGCGCCTGGTAGAGCGTCCCGTGCCGGATCTGCGCATCTACGTGATGCGCGATGCCTCGTTCAATGCCTCGATGGCTCCAAACGGAATGATGGTCGTCCACACGGGGCTGGCGGCGCGCATTCGCAACGAGGCGCAGTTCGCCGCGGTGCTGGGCCACGAGGCCGGTCACTACTCCCGAAAGCACACGATCACGCAGTACCGCAGCATGCGCCGCAAGTCATCTGCGTCCGCATTCATCGGCGTGTTGACCGCCATCGGCGGAGTCGGTATCGCCGGCGATGGCGTGAGCCTCGCGCTGGTGATGTCCATGTACCAGTTCAGCCGCACACAGGAATCGGAGGCGGATGCCTTCGGCATCAAGCTGATGGCACGCGCCGGCTACTCGCCGGGCGCGGCTTCCGAGGTGTGGAAGCAGGTCATCGAGGAGCGCAAGGCCAGCGCGAAGCTGTCCGAGCAGAAATACAAGGACGCCTCGAAATCGGCGTTCTCGACCCATCCGGCGACCGATGAGCGCATGGTGGATCTCAAGGACACGGCCGCGAACCTCGCGGGCGGCAACTTCTCGGATCACCGCGACGAGTGGGTTGCGATCACCAAGGACCACATGCCGATGCTGCTCGAGGAGCAGATCAATCTCAACGACGCGGGCGCGAGCCTCTACATCATCGAGAATCTCGCGCAAGACGGATGGACCGGGCTGCTGCGCTACAACGAGGGCGAGGTGTATCGCCTGCGCGCGGGTGAGGGTGATGCCGAGAAGGCCGCCGCGGCCTACGCCACCGCCATTACTTTGCCGGACGCGCCGCCCGAGGCCTGGCGCGCCAACGGTTACGCACTGCTCAAGGCAGGTAAAACCGAAGATGGACGCGCCTCACTCAACAAGTATCTCGAATTGAATCCCGGCGCCAAGGATGCCGGGATGGTTCGCTTCACGCTGGCCCAATGATCAAAGGCAAGAACACCATGAAACTGCGCATTCTCAACGCACTGCTGCCAATCGCTGTACTGCTGACACTCCCTTACACGACGGGTTGCGTGGGACCGGCTTACACGCTGGTTGACGCCAAGCAGACGCCGGTCGCGACCAACGCGTTCACCGTTCAGCCGAGCACCGCCTGGAATCGCATGCCGAAGTACGCCGCTCCCACCAAGTTCGAGGAGACCTGGACGAAGAATGGTCCGCTGCTCGACAGCGTGGCGTTCATCGGCGCACTGCCCGAAGGCACGGCATTGATCAAGCAGAACAAGAAGGATGAAAAGCGCGTGCCGCTGTTCCGCGCCGACATGACGCCGCAGGACCTGGCGTCGATGGTGGAAGCTTCGTACCGCATCCAGGGCGTCACCGTGTTCAACACCGAGTCGGTGGATCCGGTCGACTTCCTCGGCGGCAAGGGCGTCCGGGTGCGCTACAACTACGCGCCAACCGACGGCATGACCAAGAAGGGCAGCGCCGTGCTGCGCGTGGTCGACAAGAAGTTGTACGTGATGAAGCTCGAGGGCGTCTCGAGCCATTACTTCGAGGCCGCCGTGCCGGAGTTCGACCTGCTGGTGTCGACCGCGACGCTGCCGCACTGACGAAGACTGCCGGGAGACGGTGCCGGAGCATGCAATCCGGCAAAACTCTCGACGCCGATCTTCAGCTCGATGAACGCCCCCGCCTCGGGGGCGTTTTCTTTTCTGGTGCGTGAGCGCCCGGAGCGTTTTGCCGGATCACATGTAGTCCCCATTTTCGTGCAGCGGCCCGCGCTCCGGGCCGCGCGCGATTCTCGTGCCATCCGCGTGCGCACGCACCACAACGGCGTGCAAATCCCGCCCGCCGGGCGCCTGTGTAGTTTTTCCAACGCGCGCGCCGACGGCCTTTCGCGCCGTGATTCCTGATCAAGCGCGACTCCCAACCCTTCGCATTGCCGCCGGTTTTTCCGAGTAGTTAGGCTGAGGCGCCACGCGTCGCGCATCTCACGCGGTTCCGCTGGCCGGAAAATTGCAACACTCCGGCCATTCTTGCCGGACGCATCCCTTGGGCGTTCCCAAGCAAGAGCACCGCTGACTCACTGCTTCATTGCTGTGCAGTCGCGAGGGGAACGGCGCTTGCGTCCGGCAGGTGAAAAAAATTCATCTATCAAGGGAGGTCTCTATGAAATTCGGAGCCATCGAACGCCGCCGCACCACGCAGGAGCGGTTGCTTGCCGCCTCATTGGCCATGGGCATCGCCTGCACTCCGGCCATGCTGCACGCGCAGGATGCAGCCGCAGCGAGCGCCAGTGAGTCGGAGCCCGAACCTGAAACCGTCATCGTCACCGGCACCCGCGCCACCGGCCTCGACGAATTCACCACGACGTCACCGGTGCAGGTACTGAGCGCCGCCGAGCTGCAATCGGCCGGCCGGCCCGATCTCATGAGCTCGCTCGCCAACGTGGTGCCATCGTTCACCGCGCAGGCTTTCGGCGGCGACATGGCCAACCAGACGCTGCAGGCCAAGATGCGCGGACTTTCGCCTAACCACACGCTGGTGCTGGTGAATGGCAAGCGACGACACACCACCTCGAGCCTGGCGATTCTCGGCGGTCCCTACCAGGGCGGCGCAGGCGTGGATCTCAACTTCGTGCCGGTCGACTCCATCGACCACGTCGAGGTGCTCACCGAAGGTGCCGCGGCTACCTACGGCACCGATGCCATCGCCGGCGTGATCAACATCATCCAGAAACGCAATACGGACGGCGGCTCGCTCAGCGTCTCGCAGGGCGGGCACTTCGAAGGCGACGGCGATACATCGACGTACAACGGCACACTCGGCTTCGACGCCGACAGCGGTTCGTACATCAACTTCGCGGCCGAGTATCGCGAGCACGACCACACCAGCCGCGGGGATATCGACCCGCGCGTGGTCGACCCCGAGCGCATCGATCCTGGCGCAGGCGGCACCTTTCCCGACA
>Ga0134123_10001627_pt1 | contig 14635 bp, 12 predicted proteins | sample KB303_FD_96460 | JGI IMG/M metagenome (GOLD analysis project Ga0134123, IMG submission 96460) | Terrestrial soil microbial communities without Nitrogen fertilizer from Kellogg Biological Station, Michigan, USA - KB3-0-3 | ecosystem: Environmental > Terrestrial > Soil > Unclassified ...
TGCCGGTGGCGAACACGAAGCCCATCAGCTCGTAGGAGGCTTTCGACCAGCCGTACCAGTTGTCCGAGCGCGGCGGCATCTCAGGTGTCACCATGTCCACGCGGCCGTCCCACACCAGCCGCTCGTAGTAGTCGGAGGCGTGGTTGGAGCTGCAGACGACCACGCGGCGCACGCCCTCTTCCAGCGCCACGCGGTAGACGTTGTAGGCCAGCGCCACGTTGGCGTGCTCGGCCTGGAACTTGGCGTCGCTGTTGTCCTGCCAGGTGTCGGCGGTCATCCCCGGCGCGCGCACGAAGCCGCAGTGGATGACGGCGTCGGCGCCGCGGAAGTGCTGCCGGTACGCATTGCGATCGGGGTTGGTGAGGTCGGACACGATGCAGCCGGGCAACGCCTTGCCATTGCGATCGGTGGTGCGCACGTCGAGCGAGACGACGTCCCAGCGCTCGGTGAGCGCGGGGAACATGCGCTGCGCGACGTAGCCGGCGGCTCCGGTGAGAACGACTCGACGCTTGGCCATTCCTACGCCTCCTCCTATGGAGGCGTAGTCTCGCACATTTCTGCGGCTTGCCCTGGACGGCCGGGGGTCGGCGAGCCTAGGGGACGGGTACGAAGCGCACCGCGTCGGCGAGAGCGGCGGCACTGGTGTCGTCGGTTTGCACGTAGCCACCAGTCCCGTCGAACGTGTACTGCCCGTGCAGGACCCAGCCGCCGGTCGCTCGCCGCTCGTTGAACGTGCGAAGCGTGCTACCTCCGGCGTGGCGTACAGTCACCGGCACGCCGGCCGAGCCCTTGTTCCACGTGGGGATCCAGACGTAGACGTCGTCGGTGTGGCCCATCGCGATGGTCGGCGTCCATCGGTAGCTGTCGCCGTGCTTGCCACAGCTGCGCAGCGACGCACGCCCGCGGCGTCCTGGACCACGGAGCGCGGCGTTATCGATGCCCCTTTCGCTTGGGGGAGGTGTCGGGCCGGGGGGCGCGCTCGACGGTGAACGTCGCGTTCACAGCCGTGTTGCTGTTGACCGTCAGCGTGCAGGTCCCGGTTCCGCTACAGCCGCCTCCGCTCCACCCGGAAAACGTCGAGCCGCTGGCCGGCACGGCCGTGAGGGCCACCGACGTTCCCGTCGTCACGGTCTCGGCGCAGGTGCTGCCGCACTGGATCCCCACTGGCGCGCTGGAGACGGAGCCTGAGCCGGTGCGCGTCACGGTGAGCGTCGCGTTGGCCGCCGGCGTGGACGTCGTTGTCCCGGTCACCGTTCGGGAGATCGTGTCGCCGTTCGCGCTGACATTCACGTTGCTCGCGAAGCTGCCCGCCGTCGCCGAGAGCAGACGCGCGACGACAGTCTGACTGCCGCCGGGCGCCAGCGAGAACGAGCCGCCCGTCACGATGCTGAACGGCGCCCCAACGCTCACCGATCCCGTCAGGCTGCCCGCCGTCGCGTTCGTTACGGTGAAGGATCGATCGACCGCGGTCCCGGCCGGCACGGTTCCAAAATCAACGGCGGTCGACGGATTCACGGTGATGTCCGCCTGGGCGAGTCCGCTCACCGTCTGAGTGCACTGGCTCTCGAGGCCGCCGAGGTCAACGGCCGTGACGGCAACGAAGTACGTGGCGCCTGCGACGAGGCTCACGACCCGGGACGACAGGACATCTCCGATGCTCGGCGCCGGGGTGGGGGCGCCGACGGAGAAATACGACACGCTCGGACAGGGTGGCGGCGACGTTGCCAGGTAGAGGTGATAGCCCGCGAGATCAGTCAGCGGTGTTCCGTCCGCGTTCGTCGTCGGCGCGCTCCAGCTCAGGCTGAGCGAAGCGGCCTCCACGCGTGCTGAGCCGGCGACGAGCATGACGACCGTGAGTGAAGCCAGGAGCCGCCGCGCATCGGTCCACGTGCGAGAGCGGTGATGCGGCATACGCGCGACTCCCCGTCATCACGAGACGGCCGTCATTGTCGAACGGGAACGTCCGACCGACGCGCCGCGGCGACTGGCCTGGCAAGCGGAGTGCCACCGCGCGGAGAACCTCGAACATCTGACAAAAGCAGACGAAACCGGGAAGACCCCACTTGGTGAAGGCGTCGGCCCGATGACGAGTCGTGGCGACAGACGGACGTTGCGACATCCGCCGAGGGCGCGGTGGGGGATCGCGCCGACCTCGGCGAAGAGCGCAGGACGCGGCTACGTCACTAGCTGCCCAGGCCCTTCGCCTGGTAGACAGGAGCGGCGCGAGGGCCAGCAAGGAATTCGATCAAGGCACGACCCGCGGCGGGGTCCTTCGCCTCGGTACCGAGCCCGATCGAAAAGATGGTTGTCGTCTGCAGCTCGGCCGGCAGCGGCCCGACGACGTCGACGCCTGGCACTGCCAGCAGCTCGGGGATCTGAGCGGCCGCAAGCTCGATCTCGCCGCCGGCGACCATCTCACCGGCCTTCGTCCCGGTATCCTTGTACTTCGCCGCGACCAGCTCGGTGAGGCCGAGACGCTCGACCGTCCGCGCGAACGCCACCCCCGAAGCGCCTTCACGCGAGTACCCGATCGACTTCGCGGCGACGAGCGTGCGCTTCAAGGCCTCGGGCGTGCTGATGTCGGGCCTCGGCGCACCCGCCTTGACAGCCACACCGACTCCGGATCGGGCGACATCGGTCTTGGTGGCCGCGACGACCTTGCCACCCTTCACCAGATCGTCGATCGTGGGTGCCGTCAGGATCAGGACGTCCGCCGACGCGCCCTCCATGACACTGGTCCTCAGCACCGCCGCCAGACCATAGGTGACGAGGATCTTGTGACCGGTCGCCGCCTCGAACGATTTGAACAGCTCGACGGTCGCCGGCTGCATCCCCACCGTGCTGAGCACCTTGATCTCGGCGGCCTCGACCGGCGCACCGGTCAGCCACACGCCCAGCGCGACCAGCGCGACGAGTGTCGCGCGCCGCGCGTCTTCAGCCCGCCTCACTTCGCGTCCACGGTGCGATGGTGCTGCACGCCCAGCTTGCTGATGCCCAGCTCGACCACATCGCCCGGCTGCAGGTAGCGCGGCGGCTTCTGGCCGTGACCGACGCCGGCCGGCGTGCCGGTCGAGATCAGATCGCCGGCGCGTAGCGACATGAAACGGCTCACGTAGGCCACGAGCGAGGCGACGGTGAAGATCATCTTGGCGGTGCTGCCGTGCTGCCGGCGCTCGCCGTTGACGGTGGTCCACATCTCGAGCGCTTGCGGATCCGGGATCTCGTCGGCGGTGACGAGCCACGGGCCGACCGGACCGAACGAATCCGCGCTCTTGCCCTTGGTGGTGGTGCCGCCGTGCTCCATCTGGAACGCGCGCTCGGAGACGTCGTTGACGATGCAGTAGCCGGCGACGTGCGCCAGCGCCTTGCCCTCGTCCACGTTGCGCGCGTCGCGGCCGATGACCGCGGCCAGCTCGCACTCGTAGTCGAGCTTGGTCCCGCCGCGCGGCCGGATGGTCGCGTCGTCCGGGCCGCAGACCGCGCTGGGCGCCTTGATGAAGACCGTCGGCTCTTTCGGCAGCGCCATGCCGACCTCTTCGGCGTGATCGGTGTAGTTGAGGCCGATGCACACCATCTTGCCGATGCCCGCCAGCGGGCAGCCCAGGCGAGGCTTGCCGCGCACGATGGGCAGCCGGGCGATCTTCACCGCGCGCAGCTTGCGCAGCGCCGCCGGCGCCAGCAGCGCGGGCGTGATGTCCTTCACGACTCTCGACAGATCACGCAGTGTTCCGTCGGCCTCGACGAGCCCGGGCTTCTCGGCACCCGATCGACCGTAGCGCACCAGCTTCATGGCAGTCTCCCTCGGGCTTCGCCCCGATCACGCCTTCGACGCGATCGCGCTGGACCGGAACCGGCGCGAATTCTATCATCGTCCGCCAACGAGCATGGACGGCGCGGACGGACGCAGTAGCGCGTGCTGAGAATTCTCCTGGCGCCGGCGCTCATCGGCGCGGCGAGCCTCGCCGGCCGCCGCTGGGGCCCGGCGGTGAGTGGCTGGCTCGTGGGACTCCCGCTCACCTCGGCGCCGGTGACGTTCCTGCTCGCCCTCGAGCACGGCCCCGCCTTCGCGGCGCTGGTCGCGCTCGGGACGCTGGCCGGGACGGTCTCGCAGATCCTCTTCGCCGTCGCCTACGCGTGGCTCGCGCGCCGCCACGGCTGGCCGCTGGCCTTCGTGGGCGGCAGCCTCGTGTTTGCAGTCTCGACCGCGGCGCTGGCCGGCCTCCGGGCGCCACTGCTCGTGCTGGCGTGCGCCGTCGTGATCGTTTTGGTGCTCGCTCTGCGCGCGATGCCGGCCGTCGAGCAGCGCGTGCCGGTCGTTGAGCAGCGCGCGCCGGTCGCCGAGCAACGCGAGGCGGCAACGGCAACGCCGCTGCCGCGCTGGGACCTGCCAGTGCGCATGCTGGTGGCCACGCTGATCGTCGGCGTGCTGGTGGCCGTGGCGCCGGCGCTCGGGCCGCGCTTCACCGGGATGCTGTCGCCATTTCCGGTGTACGCCGCGATCCTCACGGTGTTCGCCCATCGCGGCCAGGGCGCGCCGGCGGCGATCGGCGTGCTGCGTGGCCTGCTCGCCGGGCTGTTCGGCTTCGTCGGCTTCTTTGTCGTCGTGGCCGGCTCGATCGAGCGCGTGGGGATCCCGGTGGCCTTTGCCGTTGCCACGCTCGTGGCGCTCACCGCCCAGCTCGTGTCGCTGCGCGGGCTTGGCGCCGCATCGTCGTGAGCTTGCTGCGGTTTCGGCGGTCGCTCCGGGCGACGCGTGTTCGGCCGGGCGTCAGGCCGCGCGCAGGCGGGGGTCGAGAAGGTCGCGGAGCGCGTCCCCCAGGACGTTGAACGCGAAGATGGCCAGAGTCAGCGCCAGGCCGGGAAAGAACGACAGCCACGGCGCGCGCACCATGTAGCTACGGCCCGTCGCGCTGAGCATCCCGCCCCACGACGGCCGCGGCGGCGGCACGCCGTAGCCGAGAAAGCTCACCGCCGCCTCGATCAAGATGACGAAGCTCACGTAGGTGCTGGCGCTCACGATGATGGGCGCCACGACGTTGGGCAGGACGTGGCGCAGCAGCACGCGGCGGTGGGAGGCGCCGCTGGCGCGGCTGGCCTCGATGTAGGCGTGCTCGCGGACGACAAGCGTGGCGCCGCGGATGATGCGTGACTGCGGGAAGGCCTGGCTGATGCCGAGCGCGAGGATGACGCTGCCGAGCCCCGGACCCAGCAGCACCAGGAGCACGATCACCATCACCAGCCCGGGGAAGGCGAGCCAGGCGTCGACGAGCCGCTGCAGGGCCAGATCGAGCCGGCGGCCGAAGTATCCGCTGACGACGCCGATGGCCGCGCCGAGGAGGACCGCGATGGCGGTGGCGGCCAGCCCCACGGTCATCGAGACCTGCGCCCCGTAGAGGATCCGGCTGTAGAGATCGCGGCCGAGCTCGTCGGTGCCGAACCAGTGGGCGCGGCTGGGGGGCTGCAGGGCGTCGATCAGCGAGGTCTCGTTGAAGTGGTGCGGGGCCAGGCGATCGGCGAACAGGGCGACGGCGAGGAGAATCAGAACGATCGCGCCACCGATGGCGCCGATTGGCTTCTTCGTGACCAGCGCCCGGACGAGGGTCATCCGACCTGCGCCCGCGTTCGCGGATCGATGGCGAAGTAGGTCAGGTCGACGAGCAGGTTGACCGCCATCACGAACAGGGCCAGGAACAGGACGAGCGTCTGGAACATCGGGAAGTCCCGGTGCGCGAGTGCCTCCACCAGCAAGCTGCCCATGCCCGGAAGCTGGAAGAGCGTCTCCATCACGATGCTGCCGGCGATGGCCTGCGAGGTCTGCACGCCGAGGATCGTGACGGACGGGATGATCGCGTTGCGCAGCGCGTGCTTGAGCACGACGGGCGCCGGCGCCAGCCCCTTGGCCCGCGCGGTGCGGACGTAGTCGTGGCGGAGGACCTCGAGCATCATGGCCCGCGTCATCCGCATGATGGGCGCGCCCAGGTGCGAGCCGAGGATGGCCGCGGGCAGGGCGAACTGGATCAGGTTCTCGCCCGGGCTGGCGCCGAACGGCACCAGCTGCAGGCTCGGGCTCCAGCCCAGCCAGATCGAGGGGACGACGATGGCGAGCGTGCCGAGCCAGAAGCTCGGCAGCGACAGGAACATCATCGCCACGCTCCGCAGCGTCATGTCCGGCCAGCGGTCCTGGCTGATCGCGGCCGCCACGCCGGTGATGCCGCCGTACACCACGGCGAAGGCCAGCGACAGCAGGCCGAGCTCGAGGGTGACCGGCAGGCGCTCGGCCAGCACGCTCAGCACGCTGCGCTGGGTCCACAGCGACTCGCCGAGATCGCCGCGCAGCAGGCTGCCGAGCCAGCGGCCGTACTGGGTGTAGAAGGGCAGGTCCAGGCCGAGCTTGGCGCGCATCTCGGCCAGGCTCTGGGCGTAACCGAGGTCCTGGAACATGAGATTCACGACGTCGCCCGGCAGCAGGCGCATGATGACGAAGACCATGACGCTGACGACGAGCAGCGTCGGCACCATGAGGACCAGCCGTCGCGCCAGGTAGGTGGTCACGCTCGCTGGGCCGGCGGTCAGGCGGTGACGCTCACTCCAGCCACGTGTTCACGAGCGCGATCGCGTAGCCGTATCCGCGCACCGCCGGTACGTAGCCCTGCACGCGCTTGGAGGTGACCGTGATCATCTTCGGCCCCGGGATGTAGACGCGGAACATCTGATCGTGGAAGGCGGTCACGAACTGCCCGACGATCTTGGCCCGCGCCGCTTCGTTCGGCGCGCTGCGCGCCTGATTGACCAGCTCGGTGAGCTTGGGATCGTCGAGATGCAGCTGGTTGCGCGTGTCGCCCGGCGTGTAGGTGGCCAGCCACTCGTCCTCGTCACCGAGCGTCCACGCCGGAATGTGCACGAGCCCCTCGAAGCTTCCCTTGTATGTGCTGGAGATCCACACCGGGTACTCCTGGGTGACGATGCTCGCCTCGATGCCGAGCTTGGCCAGCATCGACTTCAGCAGCTCGGTGCGCGAGGTGTACGTCGGGCCGTAGCCGGTGGTGGTGGTCAGCTTCACGGGCAGTCCGTTCGGATAGCCGGCATCGGCCAGCAGCTTGCGTGCGGCCGCGACGTCGTAGCGGTACCAGGCGGCCGACTCGCCCAGCTTGTCCAGTGGGACGAAGTACTTCGACGTGACCGGGATGGGTCCGGAGAAGAGCTCGGCGCCCTCGGTGAACATCGCCTTGGCCAGCCCGGCGCGGTCGATCGACATCGAGACGGCGCGGCGCACGCGGACATCGCTCCAGGGCTTCTGATCCACACGTCCGACCAGGTTCTCGCTCGTCTGGAAGAGACGGTGCGGCATCACCTTCGCGCCCGGGATGGCCCGGGCCTCGGGCACCAGGAAGTGTGGCAGGCCTTCGCCGCGTCCGGCCGGGATCAGGTCCAGCTTGCCCGTGCGCATCGCGGCGATCTGGCCGGCGTTGTCGGCAATGATGTAGAGCTCGACGCCGTCGAGGTACGGCTTGCCGGCCTCGAAGTAGTCGGGGTTGCGCTTGAAGACCAGGCGCTGCTTCTCGCGGTATTCCTCGAGCATGAACGGGCCGGTGCCGATCACGGTGTCGACCGCGGTGTAGTCGCCGGTACCGTCCGGGGTCGGCTTGCCCGCTTCCTTGGCGTAGATGTACATCGTGGTGGCGGCCAGATTGGCCACGAACGACGAGAACGGCGCCGAGAGCTCGAAGCGGACCGTGTACTTGTCGGGCGTCGTCACCGCCTTCAGCGTCGGGAAGAGCCGCGCCTCGGGCGATTTCGACATGCGCTCGAAGGTGAACTTGATGTCCTCGGAGGTCAGCTCGCGGCCGTTCACCGGCGGCTTGTTGTGGAAGTGCACGCCCTTGCGGAGCGTGACGACGTAGGTGGTCGGGTTCGGCTGAGTCCAGCTCACGGCGAGATCGTTGACGACCTCGCCCGAGGGGTCGTACTTCAGCAGGCGGTTGTGCGTGTAGGCCAGGGCCAGCTGCGTGTAGACCGGCGCCTTCTTCTTGCCCAGGGTGTCGAAGCCGACGGGATCGGACTGCTCGGCGACGCGGAGGATGCCTCCGCGCTTGGGAGCCTGCGCGGGCGAGGGCGCGACGGCGACGAAGGCGGCGACGCTCATGACGACGGCGGCGAGGAGCGTGCGGCGGGAGCGGGTCATGGGATTCCTTTCCTGATCAGTCGCCCGAAGCCTCATTCTCCACGGAAGACGGGCTTGCGCTTCTCGAGCATGGCGCGGCGGCCCTCGCTGGCGTCGGCGCTCTGACGGGCGCGGAGCGACAGCGCGGTCAGGTCGTCGTGCGGGATCTGCTCGCGCGCCGAGATCGTGCGCTGGATGACGGCCTTGATACCCGTCAGGGACAGAGGCGCGTTGTCGGCAACCGTGCGGGCGAGCAACGCGGCCGCGGTGTCGAGCTCGGCGACCGGGACCACCTGGTGAATCATGCCGATCTCCCAGGCGCGGCGCGCGTCGATGGGCCGACCGGTCAGCAGCAGGTGGCGGGTATGCGCGGGGCCGATGATCTCCACCAGCTTCTGGGCGAGCGGGAAGCCCAGGATGAGACCGATGCGCGCCAGCGGCATGCCGAAGCGGGCAGGCTCGGCGGCGACGCGAAGGTCGCAGTGCAAGGCCAGCTCGCAGCCGCCGGCGATGGCATCGCCGTGGACGACGGCGATGGTGGCATGACGCGATCCCTCGATCCGCCGCAGCACCGGCACCACGCCGGCGTCGGGATCGTTGGACGCCACCCGCGCTTCCATTTCCTTCAGGTCGCGGCCCGAGCAGAACGCTGGACCGGCGCCACGGAACACGATCACCCGCACGTCGTTACGCGCGTCCAGGCCTTCCATGCTCTCGCCCAGAAGGCGGAGCATCGCGGCGTTCATCGCATTGCGCTGCTCGGGACGGTTGAGCGTGACGATCGCGACGCCGTCGGCGACGGTGGTCAGGATCTCGTCGGACATGGCGCGATGCTACCAGGCTGGGCGAAATTCCGCCGAACTTGGGCGACGGGCGCCGGCCGATCGGCGCCCGAACGCCCCCTTCAGCGTCGTGAGGCTCCCCGGGGCTGCGCTGCGAGCGGGACCTATCGCGCGGCCATCGTCGCGTTCTGGACGTTCACGTCGCGCGCGCCGAGCCCGGTGCGGCCGGCGGCGTCGCGGACGCGCGCCACCAGCACGTGCGGGCCATTCGCCACCTTTGTCGTGTCCCACGGAATGGTGACGTGATTCTGGGCATCGGTGGCGGTGCCGACCACGGTGCCGTCGATCGTCAGGGTGAAGGTCCGCGCACCGGCGCTCGCCCCTTCCAGCCAGACGTCGGCCCACGCGCGACCGCTCGAGACGGCGCCCGACGGCGGGCTCGTGACGATCACGCTGAACGTTGCGGGACCGTTGGCAACCGTGAGCGCGCGTGTGGTGCTCGCGCTCCGGTCCGCGCCGTCACGCACGGTGAGCCCCAGGGTGTGCACGCCGTCGGCCAGGGTCGTGGTGTTCAGCGGAAAGAAGGCGGTCGTGGCGGTGCCGCTCGTCGTGAAGCGCTGCACGCCGTCGACGGTCAGGGTGAAGGCGATCGGCGGCCCGCTGGCGCCCGTCGCGCTCATCCCGATGGTGGTGGTGCCCCGCACGGCGGCGCCGGCCGCGGGCGCGGTGAAGTGTGCCACCAGCGGCGCCGCGTTGGCGACGACCAGACTGCGCGTGCCGGTGCCCACGTGTCCGGCCGCGTCGCGCACAGTCGCAGTCAGCGTCACCGGCCCGTTCGGGACGGCAAGGCTGTTCCACGCGAGCGTCACGTGGTTGCCGCCCGTGCCGGTCGCGACCGTCGTTCCGCCGATCGACAGGGTGAAGGTGTTGGAGGTGCCCGTGAAGTTCTCCGCCCACACGTCGGTCCACACGGTCCCGCCGATCGTGGCGCCCGTGGCGGGACGCGTGAAGGCCACGCGGAGCTCCGAAGGATCGAGCTGAGCGACGAACGCGTCACTGGCCCCGCTGAGCATTCCCTTGAAGGGGTGGACCGTCGGGAACGCCGCGGACGTCGTCGCCCCGGTGAGATACACGGCGCCCGTGGGAGTCACGTGCATGTCGGCGACGGTCGTCTGTGGGTTGGCGAAGTAGGAGGAGTAGACGAGGGCCGCGCCATCGCCGGTGAGGGCAGCGAGGAAGTTCGACCCCGCCGTGCCGAAGGGCGACGGCAGCGGATTGCGCTGCGGAAAGTCCGTCGAGGTGGTCGGCCCCGAGATGTACACGTTGCCGCTGGCATCGCGCCCGATGTCCACCGCGGCGTCGTCGCCTTTGCCCCCGAGGTACGTCGAGAAGACGAGTGCCGTGGCGCCGGCGTTCAGCCGGGCGACGAACGCGTCGGTGGCGCCGCCCGCGAGGGCCGGCTGCAGCGCATTCACCGTGGGAAGCCCGGGCCCGGCCATGCCGGTGATGTACGCGTTGCCGTCGTCGTCGACGGCGATGGCGGTGGGGATGGTCTGCTCGTTGCCGAAGAATGTCCCGTAGACCAGGGACCCGTCAGCGGCGAGCTTGGCGACCACGCCTACGCGCTTGTCCGGGGCGGGTGGAGCGGGCTGGATCACGCCGGGAGTCGTGGGGAATAGCTCGGTGCTGGCGGCGGTCAGATACAGGGCGCCCTTGGAGTCGATGGCCGGCGCGCTGACGTCGACAACGGCGCCGCCCGTCTGGATGCCCACCACGTAGAGGAAGCGCGAGGTGTCGGCCGCGATCGCCTCCACCACCGTGATGAAGCCCTCCGACGGGTTCAAGAGCGGGCGCGTCAGCGGCAATTCGCTAGGGATGCCGAAGTTGAAGGCGGTCGCATAGATGTTGCCAGCTCGGTCCACGCTGATGCCGCCGGCTATGACCTGGCCGAAACCACCCATCGACGAGGAGAAGAGCAGCGCGCCGGTCGGGCCGAGCTTGGTGACAAGAGTCTCGAAGTCGCCGTGCGACGACTGCGGCCGGCCGTGGGCGAGGGGATGGAGGATCGGGCAGGTCTGGTCGCCATATCCACACTCGCCGATGAGATAGGCGTTACCGGCGGGATCGACGGCAAGCCCGCGCGGATTCATGCCCCCGACCTCCACCGCGTAGAGCAAGGTCTGGCCGTCCTTGCTGAGCTTTACGATCTGCCCGGGCGCGCTGACCGGGCTGCTCGGCAGGGTGCGAATCGCCGTGTAGATGTTGCCAGCCGCGTCGACGCCGATGCCAGCGCCCGTCTGATCACCCGCGCCGCCGAGATAGGTGGCGTAGCTGACGACGGGATCGATGACGAGCGGACGCGTGCGATCGTAGGCGGCCACCGCGAAGCCGATGCGCCGCCCCTTCACCGTGAAGCGGCCGTTCACCCGCTCGCGTCCGGCGGCGCCCTCCTGATAGACCACCGGCTCGTGCAGCCGGATGATCTCGTCGCCGGCGTGGACGACGACGTCCTCGCCCTCCAGCGTCACGCGGTCGGCGCCCCTGACGTCGAGCCCGATTGCGCGCGGCGTGGCGCCAGGGCGCAGGACAAAGTCGAACTCCGCGCGGCCCTGGCTGCCGTGGAAGACGAGATCGGTCGCGGGATAGAGATCGCGATAGACGACACGACGGTAGGTCGGAAGGTCGGGCCGCCAGCGGGCTGGATCCTTCGAGCCGTAATCGTGGAGCTTGGCGGGCGTCAGCTCCTCGGCCTCCACGCTCCGTGGGCGCGCACCGGCCGCCAGAACCAGGCGCACGCGGCGTTCGCCCCGCGCCCTCGCCGGGGTCGTGAGGTGGACCTCCGAATCCGTCAGCTCCAGCCGCGGGCCCGGCCCGAGGCTCACGTAGCGTGCGTCAGCGCTCGCGCCGCCCCCACCGGGCGCGAAGAGCAGCGGCAGCTTCGCGAGCTGTGCGCGCACGGTCGCGGGCGCCGGCGCCGGGTTGTGCGCGCCGGTGATGACCGGGTCCTTGTGGCGTGTCGGAGTGGACCCGGCACGGAGCGTGAGCGCGAGCAGCGAGAGCAGGCAGACCGTTGTAACCCGATTGGGGAAACCCTGCACAGCGAGCCTCCGCGAGTCGCGCCGTGACCGCGCGGCCCAGCCCATGGACTGCCAAGATCGATTCAGTCGCGGCCGCAGAATGAGGCCAAGTAGGGACGCTGCCAAGCCGCCATAGAGGGTGGCGGCGATGCGCAGGCCACCGGTGGAGGGTGGGCTCGGCGCCCACGGCATGGCGCGATGGTATTATCCGGTCGCGGTTCTCAGGACGGGAGATCATGAAAGTCATCTACGAGGTCCGCGACAAGGTCGCCCGCATCACGCTCAACCGGCCCGAGGTCATGAACGCGATGGACGCCGACGTGTACGCGCAGCTCTCCAAGGCCTGGGAGGACGTGCGCGACAACCCGGATGTGTGGATTGCTGTCATTACGGGCGCGGGCGACCGGGCGTTCACCGCGGGTGCGGATCTCAAGTCGCTGATCCCGAGCCGGCGGGAGCGGGCGGACTTCTGGCTGACGCAGAAGAACATGATCCTCAACCGCGGGCTGGAAGTCTGGAAGCCGGTCATCGCCGCGGTCAACGGCTACTGCCTGGCCGGCGGCATGACCTTGTTGTTCGCCACCGACATCCGGATCGCCGCCGAGCACGCCGTGTTCGAGATCTCCGAGGTCAAGCGCGCGATCCTGCCCGGTAACGGCGGTACGCAGCGAGCGCTGCGCCAGCTGCCGTACGCGATCGCCATGGAGATGCTGCTGCTCGGCCGGCGATTGACCGCCGCCGAGGCGCTCGGCTTTGGGCTCGTCAATGCCGTGGTCCCGCTGAAGGATCTGATGTCCACGGTCGACACGTACGCTCAGCGTCTCTGCGAGAACGGCCCACTGGCCTTACGCGCCGTCAAGGAGCTGGCCATCCGGAGCCAGAGCGTGCCGCTGGAGCACGGCCTCAGGCTGGAGGAGTCGTTCCAGGAGTTCCTGCGCACCACGGAAGACGCCAAGGAGGGCCCGCGCGCATTCGCCGAGAAGCGCAAGCCGGCCTACAAGGCCCAGTAGATGGATCGCCCTTCACGCTCCGCGCTCTTCGTTCCCGGCCATCGGGCGTCCTGGATCGAGAAGGCCGCCGGCTACGGCGCCGACACGCTGATCCTCGACCTGGAGGATTCCGTCCCCGACCAGGAGAAGGCCGCCGCCCGCGGGATCACCAAGACCGGGATCAAGACCCTGAAGGCCAACGGCCAGGCCGCAGTAAACGTGCGCGTGAACGGATTCGCCACCGGCCTGACGCTCGACGACCTGGAAGGCGTGCTGTGTCCCGAGCTCGACGCGATCGTCCTGCCCAAGGTCGAGACGCCGGCGGACATGCACGAGATGGATGCGCTGTTGACCCACCTCGAGCGCCGCCTCGGGATCCCCGTGGGGACGATCGAGACGCCGCTCGGGTGCGAGACGTCCAAGGCCATGCGCAACGTCTACGACATCGTCACCCAGTGTCGGCGGGTCACGCACGCCTCGCTCGCGGCCGGACCGGGCGGTGATGCCGCGCGGGCGATCGGCTACACGTGGTCGAAGGAAGGCACGGAGACGCTGTACCTGCGATCGAAGCTGATTCTCGACGCGCGCGCGGCCGGCGTGCAGTACCCGACGATCAGCTCGTGGTGGAACATCAAGGACCTGGAAGGCCTGGAGCGGGACGCGAAGTGGAACCGGCAGCTCGGCTACCGGGGCCAGACCGTCATGCATCCCTCCCACGTGCCGATCGTCAACGCCGTGTTCACGCCGTCCGCCGAGGAGATCGCCTTCCACAAGGGCCTGATCCAGGCCATGGATGAGGCCACGCGCAAGGGCATCGCCGCGGTGACCTACAAGGGCGACATGGTCGACGAAGCAATGGTGAAGACGTCCCGGGAGCTGCTCGCGTTCGCCAAATCTATCGGTCTCGAGGCCTGAGCCATGCCGAGTTTTCCTGGATTCAAGCTGCCCGACGAGCTGCGCATCCTCAGCGAGCAGATCCGCCGCTTCATCAAGGAGGAGATCGTTCCGCTCGAGCAGCGGATCGACCCCGACGCGCCGTCGATTCCCGACGAGGACTTCGAGCGGCTCTCGGCCAAGACCAAGGCTGCCGGCCTGTGGGCGCTGGGCGCACCGGAGGAGTACGGCGGCGGCGGCCTCGATACCTTCAGCATGTGCGTGGCGCTGGAGGAGATGTCGCAGCACCGGATGGGTCTCTACAGCCCCGGCTGCGGCACGTTCGGCCGCTATCCGCCGCCCGCGATCTGGGCCGGGACCAAGGCGCAGATCGAGAAGTACGCGGTGCCGACGATCCGCGAGGGCTGGCGGACGTTCTTCGCCATCACCGAGCCCTCCGGCGGCGCTGATCCGGCCGGCGCGATCCAGTGCCGGGCGGAGCGGCGCGGCGACAAGTGGGTGCTGAACGGGCGCAAGGTCTTCATCTCCAACGCGCACAATGGGAAATGGGGCATCGTCTTCGCGCGGAGCAACAAGGAGAAGGGCCGGGCGGGAATCTCGTGCTTCATTCTCGAACCCGGCACGCCCGGCTTCACGGCCAAGCCGATACGGACGATCCGCACCCAGGCCATCCCCAACGACGTCGTATTCGAGGCCTGCGAGCTGCCGGGGGATGCGCTGATCGGCCAGGAA
>Ga0134123_10001628_pt1 | contig 14630 bp, 10 predicted proteins | sample KB303_FD_96460 | JGI IMG/M metagenome (GOLD analysis project Ga0134123, IMG submission 96460) | Terrestrial soil microbial communities without Nitrogen fertilizer from Kellogg Biological Station, Michigan, USA - KB3-0-3 | ecosystem: Environmental > Terrestrial > Soil > Unclassified ...
TCCTTTGCAGAGACAAAAGAAACAGCCCACAGGTTTGGTTATCCGGTAATGCTGAAAGCTGCGGCAGGCGGCGGTGGCAAAGGCATGAGACTCGTAAACTCAGTCGACGATCTGCTCTCCGCGTTTGAGACTTCGCAGGCTGAAGCGGCTGCGGCGTTTGGCGATTCATCGTTGTATCTGGAGAAAGCAGTCGAGCGACCACGCCATATCGAAATACAAGTCTTTGCCGACTCGCTGGGAAATGTTGTGCACCTTGGTGAACGTGAATGCTCAATTCAGCGTCGTCACCAGAAGGTAATCGAGGAATGTCCTTCACCAATAAACGATCCTGAGTTACGCCGGCAAATGGGTGAGGCGGCAGTGAAGATTGCCCGAGCAGTCAACTACGTCGGTGCAGGCACAGTTGAATTTCTGGTTGCTGACGCAACACGGGAATTCTACTTTCTTGAGATGAACACTCGCTTGCAGGTCGAACATCCAGTGACTGAACTCGTTACCAGCTTCGATCTAGTTCGCGAGCAATTTCAAGTTGCTGCGGGGCAGCCTTTGTCATTCACCCAGGAAGATGTTCGCTGGCACGGCCATGCAATCGAATGCCGCGTCTATGCTGAAGACCCCGCCAACAATTTTTTCCCCTCGCCTGGGACAATTAGTTATTTACAAGAGCCCGCCGGTCCCGGCATTCGCATCGACAGCGGCGTTCGTCTGCATTCACAAGTTTCTATTCACTACGATTCAATGATCGCTAAGCTTGCTGTTTGGGGACGGACGCGCGGCGAAGCGATCGAACGACTACGACGCGCGCTCGACGAATATGAAGTGGCAGGAATCACGACAACGCTTCCATTCTTCCGCAAGGTTGTGCGTGACGAAGAATTCATTGCCGGGCGCCTGGACACGGGTTTCATCAGTCGCTTTAACACGCGAGCAGAAGCCTCAGCACCAGAGCCCCCAGCGGTGCAATCCATCGACATGGCTGTAGCGGCTGCTGCGCTGCACTACCTAAAACAACAAAAGCGAGGTACCGGATCAACAACCGTGTCAGTTCCCAATCGGTGGAGAATGTCAGGTCGTAGTGCTGCCCTCAGTGCCAGGCAGAATGTCGGTGAACGCGTTCCTTCAGAATGGAGGAAACGTTGAAGCTCAAAGCATCGGTTAATGATCAGGATCACAATCTGACAATCCACGAAGTCGAAGATAAGGTAAGTATTGAAATCGACGGACGCCAATACGAAGTTCAAGTCCACAACTCCGAAGACTCCTCATATGTGCTGATTCACAACAATCAGGTCTATGACTGCCGGGTTGAACCCGTTCGCCACTCGCGTGATAGTTTTCAAGTCAGCCTAAGGAATCAGCGCCACTTGATCAGCATCATCGATCCGCGCCGACTACGGACCGATGAAAACTCAGATCGCCACCATCACGGTCCAACGGAAATAGCCGCTCAAATGCCGGGTAAAGTCGTTCGTGTGTTGGTCGAAGCAGGAACCGCAGTTGAAAAGGGTACTGGCATCGTGATTGTGGAAGCGATGAAAATGCAAAACGAGATGAAGTCACCACGTGCAGGTGTTGTTCTGGCGGTTAATGTTAAGCAGGGCGACACAGTGAATGCTGGCGACGTGCTGGCGACGGTGGGGGAGGGGCTAGATGCGTGAAGGGCTGGAAAAGGACGGGGAGAGTGGGCGATGGGGAGACGGGGAGATAGATTCGCCCCACACTGACGCCGACTCTTCGCCCACTCACCCCGTCTCCGTCCCCCCTTCGGACCTACGCATCCTCCTCTGGGATATCGATGGCACGTTGATTCGTTCGCGTCGTACCGGCGCTTACAAGGAATACACAATTCCGGTTCTTGAAGAGGTGTTTGGGACGTCCGGACGACTTGCGAGCATGCGAGTTTCGGGTATGACGGATTTGCAAATCATCGCTGAAGCGTTAAGTGAGGAAGGGTTCACTCATCATGATGTGCGCGGGAAGATTCATCAACTGAGTGAAAAACTCACCGCTGAAGCTCGAAGAGTGACGGGCAATGGTGAAGAGTTTTTTGAATTACTTCCCGGGGTAACAAATACGCTCCAGGTACTCGACCACCACCCGCGCTACCAGTCGGCGTTGTTGACGGGAAACATAGAGCCGATGGCCTTCCTGAAAATGGAACTTGTAGGACTCGATCAGTTCTTCAAACTGCCGGGCGCTTTCGGTGAGGAATCGCACGAGCGTCGCGACCTTCCAGAGCGAGCTGCCCAGCGCATCAACGCAAGACTTCAATTACAACTCAGACCAGAACAGTTTATCGTCATTGGCGACACGCCAAACGATATCGACTGCGCTCGACACTTTGGGGCTCGCGCTGTTGTAGTTGGAACCGGACGGTTCTATTCCACCGAGGAGTTGTTGGCTTGTAAGCCTGATGCGTGGTTAGCGGATTTGTCGGATGCTGAGTTGGTGGTAAGAACTCTTGATGGGTTGTGATAATCGACGACGCTGATGATCGATTCTAAGTCCCCTTGATGTCAGGTGCGTAACGCCGGGGCAGTAGCCCGACTGTCAAGGAGGGCTTTTGGGATACTTATCAAGCAGTCGGAGCCCTCCTTGACAGTCGGGCTACTGCACCGGGCTACTGCACCGCGTACGGTATTGACCTCAACTACGCTCTGAGTAACTACTGAGCCGCTTCCAGCAACAGTTCACTGAATCTTCTTGCGATGTCCGCAATCGCCGCGGCTTTGTCGTGGCCATTAATGATCGTTCGCGCGTTCTCAAAATCGGTTACGCCGTCTTTGATGAACTGGCTGAGTTTCTTTCCGGTAAACCAACCGTCGATCATTCCCTGGATTGCAATCTGGTAAGCCAACGAGGACTCCTTGGCAGCATCCGGATTCGTCAGCAGGTCTGCACCGGTAAGGTTCTTGGCTTTTGTGTAATTCCGACGACCTGTTAGCTGGACATAACCTCGTCCGTGGAAGAGGGCGCCATCTCCTTCTTTCGTATTACCGAGAACTTTCCCCACCTTCGTTTGTGGTCCGTAGATCTTATTAAAGCGGGCTGGCGTTCCAATCTCATCGATTGGTCGGAGCGTGTGAGCTGTTTCCCACTTAAATGTCCCCAAACAGTAAGCAAGCTTTCGACGGTCGATTTCTGTCGCACCAAACCTGGAATCGTTTTCGATTTGGCCGAGTAAGAATTCGAGTGCCTCAACCAGATCCTGAGTTAACGGACCAAAGCGAATGCGGTAACCATCAAAGAATTTCTTACGATTGAACGTAAACATGAAAGCCTCCGAGTGCAGATTGTCCAATACCTTAGCTTGTCGTTATCCAGATCCAGAACTTAAGGACTTCGCGAGGTTAGCTTTACTTATCTTAACGACAAGCTAAAGCATATCGGACATTCAGATCCTATGAAACCCCTTCAGAATGTCTCGCGTCTTGAGTCTCAGGATCACGGGTCTTCCGTGTGGGCAGGTTGTAGGCGATGAGGTTTGGAGGAGTCGATCGATTAGCCAGCGCATCTTTTCCGGAGCGAGCGGCATGTTTACTTTGATTGCGGCGTGACAAGCAAGAGACGCAGCAATTTCATCGCGCATCGTCTCGCGAGCACTTCCCTTCTTCTCGGCATCGACAGTCTCCAGCAGTTCAGAAAGCATGTTGCGCGCTTCGCCTGTCGGTAAGTCCGCAGGTATGGCCTTGATGGCGACGGTGCGACCCGAAAGGCGCATCAAATCAAACCCGTAGTTTTCCAACTCCTCAGCCAGCTGATCGAAAACTGCAGCCTGCGCTGGCGTAAGATCGAAGGTCTCGGGCACCAGCAACTGCTGCGACTCGACACGACGTTCAGATTCAAGCGCTCGATACTTGTCGAACAAAACTCGCTCATGCGCCACATGCTGATCAATCAGCAAGAGCCCCTCATCGTCGGTGGCAATAATGAAACTCTCTTCAAGTTGACCCAGCGGACGGATGTTTGAAGAAAGAGATTCAGGAGCAACTTGCTGGGCAAACTTTTCAGCAGAGTTGAGTGGTGGAAGCGATGATGGCTTAGGAACTGATTCCGGCACATTGGCTTCTTCGATTTGTATCTCTGAGCCACGCGCTACCGCGCTGTGGTACTGACCTTCTTGTTGCTCCGCAATAATAGGGTCTGGCGCCGTTACCTCGATTGCTGAAGTCAATTCATCCTCATCGAGTGCATCCTCAACTGAAGACATCAACGATGCAAAATCGATACGTGATTGCTGTTGTTCCGGAGTATCACGAACGACTCGCTCAACCTCTTGAACAGGTGTCGGGTCGGTCCACGGGGAGGGGAGGGCAGAACTTGTCGCAGCTGCACTCGCGGTCTGAATCTGATTGTTTGATACCGTCGACTGGCGTTCTTCCCTTACATATCCCGCAGCGGCCAATGCCGCCTTCACTGATTCCCGCACGGCATCAGCAACCGCCGCCGAGCGACGAAACCGCACTTCGGTTTTCGCCGGGTGCACATTAACGTCAACTTCTTCAAGCGGAGTTTCTATAAACAACAGGGCTGCGGGATAAACGCCGTGCGGCAAAATCGACCGATAGCCTTCCGATAAAGCGCGGCCAATCATTCGATCTCTAACGAATCGACGATTCACAAACAGGTATTGCGAATCGCGCGACGTGCGTCGATCCCTGGGTGCCGAAACATAACCGATCACCCGCGCCACTTGCGGATGCCCGCCATTGACTTCAAGGAGATTATCGAGAAATACCTCGCCAAAGATTTGATAAGCACGTTCTCGAAGATCCTTTGCGGCTGACGCACGCACGACTTCCCTGCCGTTGTTTGTAAACGTGAAGGCAATCTCCGGATGAGCAAGTGCGTAATGAGTGACGAGATTCGTGAGGTGAAAGGTCTCTGTCGCTACGGATCTCAAAAACTTTCGTCGGGCCGGAACGTTAAAGAACAAATCACGCACAGCAATTGTTGTCCCGCGTGGATGAGCTGCATCTTTAACGTCGCGCATTCGCCCGCCATCGATCGTGACCTTCGTTGCCGCGTTGGCGTCTTCCGTCTTGGTTGTCAGTTCCACCTTGCCCACCGACGCAATCGACGCTAGCGCTTCTCCCCGAAACCCCAGGGTGGCAATGGCGGCAAGATCATCAGTACCACTGATCTTTGAAGTTGCGTGCCGCTCAAATGCGAGAATAGCGTCATCGCGCACCATGCCTTCGCCATCGTCAGAAATCTTAAGAAGTCGTCGGCCACCCGCTTCGATCTCGATATCAATGCGCGTGGCTCCCGCGTCAATGCTGTTCTCGACTAATTCCTTCGCCACAGACGCCGGACGTTCGACTACCTCACCGGCTGCGATTTGATTGGCTACGTGATCGGAGAGGACGCGGATTTTGGACATGGAAGGGATGTGCTTTGTTCTTGGTGCTTTGTGCTTTGAGCTTAGTGCTTTGTGCTTTGTATTTTGTTTTCGCTAGTTAACTGCATCTCAACTCAAAGACACCAGATCGAGTTGCGAACAAAGTACAAAGCTCAAAGCACAAAGTACTAAGTTCAAAGTTTTACCACCTGATGCTCATCCGAACCCAGATTGATCGCATTAAAAATCCACTCAATCACATACGTGCCGTGGCGAGCCAGCAGCGAAGTGATGTTGATGTGTCGCTCTTGCAGGTCTTTGTTAGGGTACAACTGCTCAAACACTCGTTGCAGCTGACGATGAGCTGCTTCATCGCGCGACATCTGAGTACGCACGAACCGTGATCGTAAGCCATCGAGTTGGTAGTTGATCTTCTTGCGGCCGTTATCGAGTGCGTTTGCCAGAGTCGGGTCAATCGACTGTAGATCCTGGCGCAAGCGATCCAGTTCGTCATTAACATTCTGCTCAGTCTTCGCAAACAACTTCGCCGTATCTGCGCCGAGGTACTCTTCAACGACTCGCTTATTCACTGGATCAATACCATCGAAAAAATCCTCCAGCGTTAGCTCATATCGTTCCAACACTCGTCCGGCGTGTCGTTCGATCATCGTCAGACTAGAACGTGGCAGGATTGGTGTCGCTGGTCGACCAAGTACGCGATAGACTTCTGCTGTCTGTGCGAAGTAAGCAATCTCAGCAGCCCCGCCGTAGTAAGCAATCGTCGGCAACAGGTAATCCTGAACAACTGCTCTCAAAGTTACATTCGGACTGAATCTCTCCGGAGTTTTTAACGCGAGATCAGCAAGTTCATCCGCTGTGTATTCCGCGTCTAACTCCTTCGCTTTGTATTTACCATCGTCGGACCTTACCACTGCTCGGCGCGCACCTTTTTCGTCATGTAAGAAAAGTGGGAACGAGTTTGCGGTCGCCATTACCTGCGCGTGATAGCCGTCGGCTTCAAGGTCAGCACTGCGCTTCTCAATCGCCTTGGCAATCTCTGGCGCTTGTTTGGCTGCGGCCGAATAGAGGGGCGCTGCAAGCTTCTTCAGTGCCGGGTCGAGCGGATCGAGAAAGATTAAACCGTGACTTCCGAGGAGTGAGGTCATCATTGTCGCAAAGCTTTCAACGAAGCCTCGTCCGGGCTGCCAGGCGCTGAGCACCAACGCTTTCATGTCGTCCGAAAACTCAGAGTTGGGTAACAACTCAAAGAGCTCGTTCACTACTGCGTGGACCGATTCGTCTAAAACTACCCTTCCGACAGGTTGACCTTCGTCATGGATTTGCGACGACACTTCAACGGACTTGAGCTGACAATCGCGGGAAACGAATTCGACCTTTGCTACTTCAGCGAAGTCGTGATCTTCAGCGGCGATCCAAAAAACCGGTACGGCTTTCGTATTGCGTTGACGCAAACAACCAGCGAGTTTCACCGCCGTGAGCGCTTTGTAGATCGTGTAAAGCGGACCAGTGAATAGACCGGCTTGCTGACCGGAAACTACGGCGACGCAGTCTGACTCGCGCAATAGCTGGATGTTGTTCAGCGTCTCTGTGCTCGCTCCCCAACGCCTGTTCGAGGCTTCGAGCGCATCGCAAACAGCGGCTCGGTCGACACTGTGGGCCGAAAGGACTTCAGGTACACGTTGCTGCAATTCGTGATGAAATCGCACTGCCGAGGGGTAGTACTTTCGCAGTGAGACCGGGTCTTTCAGGTAATCGAGAAAAAGACGCGTTTGATGAGGAATGCGTTCGAAGGGAATCGTTTCGACGCGCAGACCTGAGTCTTCAGGGGTGCTATAACAAGCGGGTTCTGCTGTGCTCAAGTTGGTTTAGCTCCTGCCGGACATTCTACGCAGGAAAGGAAGAATTGCGAAATTGGCTATTGGGACTTTGGTCTTTAGATCTTAGGTCTTTGGCTCTTGGCAACCTGGGAAGAGACCTCAAGCACTTGTCGACCTCGCAATTTCGATTACGTCCCGATACAGCCGCTCGATCTCTTCGCGCTGTTCATCATTTGGCATTTCCAATGGGGCACGAACATCTCCACCCTGATATCCAGCAAGTCGCATTGCCGCTTTCAATCCCCCAATTCCAAAACGTGTTGTGACGGCAGCGGCCAGAGGCGTGAGCTTTGCCTGAAGGGTTTCTGCCCGTGCGATGTCGCCGGAGTTGAATGACTGAAAAATTTCGACGCACACTTCGGGCACTGCACAACCAACTGCCAGAATCGCTCCGGTTGCGCCAAGCTTAAGCGCCTGGAGAAAAACAGTTCCATTGCCGGTCATGACAGCAAAGTCCGACGGACAAAGCTTCACCGTCTCCGCGAAACCAGCCATGTCGTTTGAGCTGTCTTTTACGCCGATGATGTTTGGATGCTGGCTGAGAGTGGCGATTGTTTCAGGTTCGATCTTGATCCCTGTTAACGCCGGCATACTGTAGAGCATCACCGGAGCAGGCGAAGCATTGGCGATGGCGTTGTAGTAGTTAATGAGTGTTTGTTGAGTGACGGCCGCGCGATAAAACGAAGGAGTGATGACGAGCACGGCGTCAGCGCCTAAGTCGGCAGCGCTGCGAACTTCATTTATTGTTCCGACGGTGCTCTGTTGTCCCGCCCCAACAATAAACGCATAGTCCGAAGAAACTACAGCTCGCGCCGTTTCGATAACCGAAAGGTACTCCCGCTCATTTAGGTGCACTCGCTCACCTGTGGAGCCCAGGGCAACAAGTCCAGAGATCCCTGAAGAATTCCACCGGGCCAGGTTTGCTTGTAAAGCATTCGCATTCACCACACCGTCCAGATGAAATGGTGTTGTGAAAGGCAAACTGACTCCCCTCAAACCTTGTTTGAGTGAATCAAGCGAGCGATTTGTTTTGTGTGGCTGTGATGATTGATTCAAGGCCTGATTATGCCATCGCGGAGAGAAGCCATCAATCGACCTTGGTTATCCGATCGATCTTGGTTAAGCGGTCGATCTTGATTTGCGGCTTTGCCGCCTTCCGTGCGGAAAGCCTCCGGCTTTCCAGCCATCCATACCAGAATTAGAGGCTACGCCTCCCCAGCGGCATAGCCGCCAAAAGAGTCGGGCGCTCGACGGAAAGCCGGAGGCTTCCGCACGGGAGGCGGCAAAGCCGCAAAAACTTCTCGACACTTATCGGAACAGATCCTCAATCTACCGGAACAGATCTCGCACGCCCATTGAGAAGAAGAAGGTGCCCTTGGCTTCTCCAGGCCCCTGTCTTGTATTCCATGCATAGCCACCCGTGAAGTGAACAGCACTGACAAGTTCGAGACGTAAACCTGCTCCCGGGCCATATCGAACGCCACCGAAGGCCGTTTGTTTCGCTTCGAGACGCGCCACATCAAAAACAAAGACCGGACTGATCGAATAAAGATTCACGTCGTAGAGAATCGTGTTGATTGTGCGACGCGCAAAGGTCATATCTTCTTTCGCTTTTTGGGCAGCGGCGTTTTCATCTATCTGTCCAAATTCCGTTTCCATCGTTGCCCGAATCTGATCGACTCGCGCTCCAGCTTGAGCGATTGCGGGATCACCGTTCAGTACCCCCGGACCATTCAAAGTAATCACGCACCGCTGATTAACTTCGGTTAGAAGATCTTCATCGGCGGATAGGAGGGAAGCAACGTAGCTGTATAGCTTTTCCCCTTTTGATTGCTCGCCATTCGTAGCGCGAGACGTAGCCCTTCTAAGCGAGGAGTCGCATCCTTTGAATTCACTTGCATGCTGACCAGGATGAGATGTCTGCGCTGCGCTAACTGCCGTTGACAAGGCGGTCAAGGCGCTTCGAAGTTGTGGATTCCCGGCCGGCGTCTTTATGAAATCAGCCGCCTCCACGAAATGTGCGTCCTTCGTGAGGAAGTAGAGCTTCACAAATTCTTCGGCGCTCGTTAATTGACCTTGCAGCAAACCATTAAACTCGTCGTCTTTCGAGAGTTCCGATGGAATCAGCGGCTTTCTCCAAACAGCATACGCGGCGGTTAAGTTGTAACTGAAAAAGGCGTCTCCGCCGTCGCCGCTCGGTGTTCGGAAAAAACTACTGCCGGGAATTGCTCTGATCACTGGATTCGCCCGAATCTCCCAGGCATCTGAAGCAATGAACGTTTGCTCGTTGTTGCCACCGAAGAACCGTTCAGCCAAGGGGATCTTCCCGCGCGTCTGAATTTTGCCAAACGTTAAGCGAGACTCCAGATCCAAAAGGTGATGATCGCCTATCGGATACCAAAACTCATGTCGCACATCCGCAAGGTGTTTGGCCCAATCAACTCGCAGCGCACGCCCCGCAACTCCGAGTTGCAGTCCATACGAACCAGATACGGAGTTGTACTTTGATCGGGAGGTAAGTCCCACAAATAGCTTCGCTGCACCGTAAGGTGATGCCGCAACAGTGTCGGACGTCAGACGCGAAGCCACGAGATCGCTTTGCCGGTTTCCGCCTTCAACCAAGCCACCAAATCGAACGACTATTTCTCCGCCACCGAGAGGCCGAGAAGTACCTGCAAACTGCGCGGATAGATTTCCACCCTTCAGTTTCCCTGTGCTGGTTGGCAACGACGAATAATCGAAGTGCAGATTCCAATCCAAATGCGCAAGCCATCGCCAGTCGTCAACTGATCCCTTTAGCTTCGCCGTAACAGTCTGCATCTCTGAAGAAGCCAGACCCTCGATGCTGCCTGAGCCGATTAATCCCGTCGTGCCCTTTCGTGTGAATTCAAAACGACCTCCACCCGCAAGTTTGTTTGTTGAGTCGTAACTAAAAGCCGGGGTAAAGCGCACTGGTCGGGAATCGGGGACATCGACGTTCACCAATCCGGAAGATTTCTCAGGTTCTTGCCGTTCCTCCACTCTACTCTCGGGGGCGGCGCTCAGCACCGGCATCACTTGCGTCGAATAAACTCCGTAGATGACGTCGACTGATTTGTTCGAACAATTCTCGACTCGTACAACTAACAAGCGAAGTTTTACGCGGGCTTCGCTCGTGTCGGGCAAGAAGTTCTCATCTTCAATTATTTTTAAAGCGCCGGCATTGACGGAAGCATAGAGGAATGGTTTTCCATCAATCAGCGTTGAAATCTGAGCTGCGGAGCGGCGTTCCCGCGCTTTGACCCACGGCAGAAAAACAAACGGGTCGTTGATCTTTGAGCTACGAACTGAGAAGCCGTCCTTTTCAAGGTCAATGCCGTCGCAGCTTGTGTCTGCGACATTTGGTTTCGGGGATTGGGAGAGAACAACTGTTGAGCCACCCAGCAACAGCAACAGAAGCGATAGCTGAAACGCACGGAACAGATAATTCTTGTTTGTCATAATCGCGACCTTAGGGTGAAGAGGTCCAGGTTTCGCCCCGTGGCTTGAGTCAAAGGGCACCGGCGCGCTGAGCGCCGGCGCGTTTTGACAGTGTGTGGAATAGGCCGGGTTGTCGGTGAGCTACTGCACCTTGCCTATTTCTTTTTGAGGGTGGCTTGCGTAGTTTGATCCGCGTCGTCTTGAGGTATCTCGCCTGCGGCCGCAGCCTTCTGATCGTCCGCTGCCGGTCCGAGGGCATGTGCTTGCTGTCCCGCGGTCATGCCATTGAGCGCCACCTTTTCGGCCTTCGGCTGTAATACCTTGTCGACCTCTATGTCTACGTGAACCATCGCGTCTCCCCAGGGATCGGTTTTCTTCTCTCTCTCGAATAAATCGAAATTGATCTTCCAGATGACCGTGGTTCCCTGAGTATCCTTCTCAAGTCCGAAAATTACTCGTCGCAGCTTGTCCTTCGTTATCAGTTCAAAATGAACTTTGATAGCGATGACGGTGGATGTGTTAGCCATGTTTCAGCCTCCAAACGTTCGAATTAGTTAGTTGATTCCCGTTCAAATTGCGAAAGCGATGACAAAAGGATTAATCCTTCGACTTCTCTTCCGGACTCTTCTCCTGTGGTTTCACTGTAGCGCGAACAACGATGAACTTGTTCAGCAGGTCAAACCAGAATGGAGCGCCAAGTGAGATCGCCAGTGCTGTTAATAGCCAGCCGAAAATGTGAACTCGAAATTGAGTAGCCCAGTTGACCCAGAAGGCACCTTCCCAAAAATGCAATCCTGGCCAAGGTTGTCCTTCCACACTTGACGCCCACCCAATCGGCAAAGAAAGTGATTGGAGTTCGGTCAAGCTGTCGCGGTACCGACACTGAGGCGTATTGCAGTCAGGTTTGTCCTTTTCTGTAGTTGTCGCTGTTGCTGGACTGGGAGTCGGTGAAGCAGTCGGCGAAGTATTAGGCGTAGGACTTACGGACGCCTTTGGTGTTGGCGAAGGACCCAGTGCTGTCGACGCGCCTCCTGGTGAGGGTGAACTTGCGGGAGACGGAGAAGGTTTTGGTTTCGCACTACTTTCATTTGGAGACGGACTCGCCTTAGCCGAAGCTGCATTCTTCGCCGTTTCTTCAGCGTCAACTTTCGCGAAGCTCTGAGCCGCAGACACCAACGACTCTCTCATCACCTTGTCGGCTGAAAGCCGTCTCGCGATGAGCACTGAATCGGCGTTCACCCCGATCGTGAGAAAGATGCCGATTACAAACACAAACACCTGGGACCGTCTCTTGTACCAACCGGATACTCGATCCATCGATGCATCGAACCACTTCTCGATGTTTTCGCGTGCCTTGGCAACATCGTTGTCGGCGGCGTCTACAAGAGATAGCAGGGCCTTTTCGACTTCCGGGTTATCCAGCCCTGAAATGTTGTTGCGAAGCTTGGTAAACGCGTCTCTCGATTCTGCCTCCGTCGTCATGGCTGAGGGAGTAGACGTAGCCGTACCACCGGCTGCGTCTGGCTTTGCCGGCAAAGCAGTGTCTAACAGCACAAGCGCAAACGTTCGCGCGGGGATGTAAGAAGGCAGCTTGAGTTTACCCAGCGCCCGTTTGAGCTTCCCAACTTCTTGCGGATCGTAGGTCCCTTCAAACAAGCCGCTGATCAAGGGGTGATCGTAGACTTTCTTTACCAAACCGTTTCCCTGGGGGTCCTTCAAAAGTTCTCTTAGTCCTCTTTCGAGATCAGCAGCTCTGTTCTTGAGCCACCCCTCAATCATTTCGTTTGCCGCTGAACACATCAAACTAAGCAACAGGTAAACGAAAACCAGGCCGATTACTACGTCAATAACCGTTGTATTGAACATATGGCAGCTCCTGTCGAGGTTAAGCAAGCAATGGGTGCTACTGAGTGCGGTTGAGGTTTTTCCTCAGTCGACATTCATGAACCCTGCTTGCAGGGAAGATTCGACGCGAGGTACAGGCGAACAGAAATAAAACAATAGAACTGCGTTGTGCGAGGGAGCTTGCCTTATACCTTCCACCAACAGGTATGTCAACGAGGTTTCTGGGCCAGAGCGGCGAGGTGCGCGCATGGCTCAAAAGTGACCAGCGATTGTCAGGAAACACTTCAAATCGAAGAGTAGAGGATTCATCGCCTCCAACTGTAACGAACCAATCCCGCGACAAGAACATCATTGACTTTCATCCTAAACACAAATATCGTCCGCGCGATTGATCTAAATGCGCTTGCCGCCCTGTCGGAGTGATATTCCTCGTCTCCAACTCCTGAAGTTTCCGGCAGCTTCGTTCCAAACTTTCCCGCTCACGGGAGGCTCAATGAGTACACCTTCACCTCAGGCTGAATACAAACAAGAAGTTCGTTTTGCGGTTGTGATGTATGGCGGCGTGTCGCTCGCGATTTACATCAATGGTGTGGCACAGGAACTTCTGAAATTGGTCCGTTCGACCGCCGCCAACCAAATCGGTAAACCCCTTTCCGGCACTGAAGCCATCTACCGCGAAGTCAGTTGGCTGCTGGCTGAAGAAAGCGTTACCTCACTATCCGACGTTACCTCAACTTCGGCACCGCCAACGCGCTTTGTAGTCGACGTTCTTTCTGGCACCTCGGCTGGCGGTATCAATGGAATCTTCCTGGCCAAGGCCCTGGCTAACGGTCAGGACCTGGATCAATTGAAAGAACTCTGGATCAAGGAAGGTGATATCGAAACGCTTCTCAACGACAAGCGATCGATTGAGAAACCTTTAAAGCTTCAGAATCCTCCGTCGTCGCTCTTAAACAGCGAGCGAATGTACTTCGAGTTACTCAAAGCCTTTCAGGTGATGGACCAAAACACTGCCGATCTCGGTGAACAAGCAGAGTCACCGTATGTCGACGAACTGGATTTGTTTGTTACATCAACCGACCTGCAGGGAGTCGTGCTACCAATCGCATTGTCAGACGGTCTGGTTTACGAGCGGCGTCACCGCAACGTAATGAGATTTGCTTATTCGCAACCGAGTGTGAGTGGCGAGCCAACACGAAATGATTTCTATCGGAAGTTCAATCCCTTCCTGGCTTACGCTGCACGGTGCACTTCTTCGTTTCCGTTTGCGTTCGAACCGATGGCCCTCAGTGACATCGATACGCTACTGGCCAAACTCGTCGGTTATCAGAGCAACGACGACTGGAAATCAACCAGCGCGGACTATTACCGTTTCTACCACGACTATCGACAACCAACTGGCATCCCGTCGATCAAGTTTCCCGAGCGTGCTTTTGGTGACGGAGGATATCTCGATAACAAACCATTTACTTACGCGACGGAAATGGTGATGAATCGGACTGCCAGTGTTCCCGTCGATCGTAAATTGATCTTTATCGAACCTTCACCAGAACACCCTGAGGATGATGTCGAGCAAATCGGCAAACCTGATGCGATTGCAAATGTGATGTCGGCATTGCTGACTCTGCCACGCTACGAAACAATTCGTGAAGATCTGAAAAGGATCAGTGATAGGAACCGGTTAATCGATCGTGTGAATGCAGTAACAAGTGGCGTCGATCGCGACGAAAACGTTGTTCGCGAAGCTTCGACAGAACTCTTCGGGGATGCCGCAACCATGTGGAATCAGTTGGGAGCACTCATTACTCCGCCATCTTCCGACAAGCTGTGGGCCTCTTATGAATTATCCGACGAACAGCACGGTCAGCTCGACCTCACCGACTGTATCAAACGAAAAGGTCGTGCCTACGCAGCGTACTTACGTTTGCGAATTTCAGCGGTCACTGACGAGGTCGCTCAGCTAATCACGAGAGTCGCGGGCTTCGATGAAACGTCAGAGTATTCGATCATTGTGCGTAGCATGGTCCGTGCGTGGCGCATACAAAAGTACATCGAGTATCGGAAGACAGCGGAAGATACCAGGGACA
>Ga0134123_10001630_pt1 | contig 14621 bp, 8 predicted proteins | sample KB303_FD_96460 | JGI IMG/M metagenome (GOLD analysis project Ga0134123, IMG submission 96460) | Terrestrial soil microbial communities without Nitrogen fertilizer from Kellogg Biological Station, Michigan, USA - KB3-0-3 | ecosystem: Environmental > Terrestrial > Soil > Unclassified ...
ATCCGTACGCTCGCCGAGGCCAACCCCGGCAGCTTTCCGCTTCAGATGGCGCTGGGCCGCGCCCTGCGCAAGGACGGCGACAAGGACGAGGCGATCAAGGCGTTCGAGCGCGCCGCGGCGCTGGTGCCGCAGGCCGGCGGCCAGGACAGCCCGCACGAGCAGATCGCGGAGCTCGCGATCGAAAAGAAGGATCAGCCGCGCGCGATTGCCGCGCTGACCTCTCTGGTTGCCGTCGATTTCAACAACGTCGAGGCGGCGCGCCAGCTCGCCGGCCTGCTGCGGCAGGGCGGGGTGGAGGAGGCGGCGAAGCTGCAGCCGGTCTACCAGCGCATCGCCGCCATCGACCCGTTCGACGCCGAAGCGCACACCATGCTCGGCCGCTTCGCGCTGCAGAAAAGCGATGCCGACGGCGCGGCGCGCGAATTTCGCGCGGTGATTGCGCTCGGGCCGGTCGATCGTGCTGCCGCCTACACCGACCTCGCGGAGAGCTACTTCCAGGCCGGCAAGAAGGCCGAGGCGAAGAAGCAGACGCTCAACGCGCTCGAGATCGCCCCCGGCTACGAGCGGGCGCAGGATCTGCTGCTCAAGATCGTCGGCGGAGGCGATCGGTGAAACGCGACATTGCGGATTGCGGATTGCGGATTGCGGATTCATTGGCGATTGCCAATCGAAAATCCACAATCAATCCGCATTCCGCAATCCGCAATCCGCAATGGCTCGCGGCCGCGCTCCTGGCGCTGTTCACGCTCGTTCCGGTTCTCCAGCCAGGAGCGGATGCGCAATTACCGGCGGCGCCGGATGATCGCTTCGCCGGCCTGCAGTGGCGCTTCGTGCGGATCAAGTACCACCACATGTTCGAGGGCTCGCGCGTCGCGCAGGACTTCTACGGCGAGCCGTGGGGGATCGACGCGCCGGCGGCGGAGCAGAACCTGTCGCGCCGCATCAAGACCGCCACGGCGATCCAGGTCGAGGATCCGATCCTGCTGACGCTCGACGACCCGCGCCTGTTCGAGTACCCGTGGATCTATTTCGTCGAGCCGAGCAGCATGCGCATGCAGGACAACGAGGCGGCGCTGCTGCGCGAGTTCCTCCTGCGCGGCGGCAGCGCCTACATGGACGATTTCCACGGCCCGGCCGAGTGGGCGATGTTCGAGCGGGAGATGAAGAAGCTCTTCCCCGACCGGCCGATCGTCGAGATTCCGAAGGACCATCCCGTCTTCAGCTGCTTCTACAAGCTCGATGGCTATCCGCAGGTGGCCGGCCTCGGCTCGTTCCTCGCCGGCCGCACCTGGGAGCGCGGCGGCGTGATGCAGCACCTGCGCACGATCCTCGACGACCATGGCCGCCCGATGATGTTCATCAACTGGAACACCGACATGGGCGACGGCTGGGAGTGGTCGAACGCGCTCGAATATCCCGGCTACATCAAGTACACCGCGATGGCCTATCGGATGGGGATCAACGAAATCGTCTACGCCCTCACGCATTAAGGACGTCACACATGGACTTGTCGGTAGGCACCGTCAGCGCCGAGAGAATGGCGGCGGGCCGCGAGCGTATTCTCACCGAGCTGCGCAAGGTGATCGTCGGCCAGGACGAGGTGGTCGATCAGGTGCTGATCGCGCTCTTCACCGGTGGCCATTGCCTGATCACCGGCGTCCCGGGGCTGGCCAAGACGCTGCTGATCAAGACGCTCGCCGACATCCTCGACCTCGACTTCAAGCGCATCCAGTTCACGCCCGACATCATGCCGTCGGACATCACCGGCACCGAGATCCTCGACGAGGAGCAGGGGGTGCGCCGGCTGCGCTTCGTCAAGGGCCCGCTGTTCGCGCAGATCATCCTCGCCGACGAGATCAACCGCACGCCGCCGAAGACCCAGGCGGCGCTGCTCGAGGCGATGCAGGAGTACCACGTCACCGCCGCCGGCCGCACCTATCCCCTCGAGCGCCCCTTCTTCGTCCTCGCGACGCAGAACCCGATCGAGCTCGAAGGCACGTATCCGCTGCCGGAGGCGCAGCTCGATCGCTTCATGTTCAACGTCGTCATCCAGTACCTGAGCCAGGACGACGAGGTGACGGTGGTAACGCAGACCACCGGCGCGGAGCGGCCGATGCCGGCGCGCATCCTCACCGGCGCCGACATCCTCCAGTTCCAGGAGCTGACCAAGCAGGTGGTGATTGCCGAGGAGATCGCCCGCTACACCGTGCGGCTGGTGAGCTCCTCGCGCCCGGGCGGCTCCGGCGTGCCCGACTTCATCGACAAGTACGTCAAGTGGGGCGCCGGGCTGCGCGGCAGCCAGGCCCTGGTGCGCGGCGCCAAGGCGCGCGCGCTGACGCAGGGGCGCTACCACGTGTCGGTGAAGGACATCCAGGCGCTGGCGAAGCCGATCCTGCGCCACCGCATCATGACCAACTTCTACGCCGAGTCGGAGCGGATCAACTCCGACACGATCATCGAGCGGCTGATCGAGACGGTGCCGGTGCCCAGGAGCGGGATGTAACGATGCCGTGGGCCGCGCACGACCGCCCGTTCCTCGACCCGGCGGTCGTCGCGCGCCTCGGCACGCTCGAACTGAAAGCGCGCACCGTCGTCGAGGGGCTGCTGTCGGGCCTCCACCGCAGCCCGTTCAAGGGCTTCAGCGTCGAGTTCGCCGAGTACCGGCAGTACATCCCCGGCGACGACCTCCACACCATCGACTGGAAGGTCTATGCCCGCAGTGACCGCTACTACATCAAGAAATTCGAGGAGGAGACCAACCTCGACTGCCATCTGATGCTCGACGTCAGCGGCTCGATGGGCTACGGCACGCACCACGCGATGTCGAAGTTCCAGTACGGCGCCTGCCTCGCCGCGTCGCTCGGCTACCTGATGAACCGCCAGCGCGACGCCGTCGGCCTGACCGCCTTCGACGAGAACATCGTCTCGATGCTGCCGGCGAGTTCGCGGCCGGGCCACCTGCTGGCGCTGCTGGTGACGCTCGACCGGCTCCAGACCGCGCACAAGACCGACGTCGCCAAGCCGCTGCACATGCTCGCCGACACGATCACCAAGCGCGGCATCGTCGTCCTGATTTCCGATCTGCTCGACAATCCGGACGAGATCATCCGCGGGCTGCGGCATTTCCAGTTCCGCGGCCTGGACGTCATCGTCTTCCATGTTCTCGATCACGACGAGATCGAGTTCCCTTTCGATCGCGCGACGCGCTTCGAGGATCTGGAAACGAACGAGGAGGTCATGGCGGTGCCGGGCGCGGTGCGCGACCACTACCTGGCGCAGATGGGCGGCCTGATTGAGCGCTACCGGCGCGAGCTCGGCGCCTCCGGCATCGACTACCAGCTGCTCGACACCAACCGCCCGCTGGAGCTGGCGCTGCTGGCGTATCTCTCGACGCGATCGAGGGCGCTCTGATGCTCTCGTTTCTGGCCCCGCTGTTTCTCGCCGGCGCCGCGTCCGCGGCGCTGCCGATCGTGCTGCACCTCTTGAAGCGGCAGCCGGAAGCGCGGGTGAAGTTCGCGGCGGTGAAGATGCTCAAGCGCGCGCCGGTGGAACACACGCAGAAGCGCCACCTCCGCCAGCTGATCCTGCTCGCGCTGCGCGTCACCGCGCTGATCCTGCTCGCCCTCGCCTTTGCGCGCCCGTTCTTCGCCACCGGCGCGGCGCTCGGCACGGCCGGCGTCACCATCGTCGCGCTCGATACCTCGATCAGCGTCTCGGCGCCCGGCCGCTTCGAGCGGGCGAAGGAGCTCGCCAGGGCGGCGATCGGCCGCGTGCCGGCGAGCGACCTCGTCGGCGTCGTCACCTTCGACGACGAAGCCGAGATCGTCGCCAGGCCGTCGGCCGATCGGGTGCTCGCGTCGTCCGCGGTCGACGACGCGCAGGCCGGCTACGGCGCGACGCGGTACCGCGCGGCGCTCTCGGCGGCGGCGCAGCAGCTGAACGGCCGCAAAGGGACGATCGTCGTCGTCACCGACCTGCAGGAGAACGGCTGGGACGCGGGCGATCGCGCATCGGTGCCGGAGGGCACGACGATCGAGGTCGCCGACATTGGCGCGATGCCGCCGAATCTCGCCGTCACCGGCATTCGCGCGCTCTCCGATCGCGTCGTCGCCACCGTGCACAACTCCGGCGCACGCGCCCGCGATGCCAGGGTGCATCTCGCCATCGACGATCGGCCGCCGACGACGGTGACCGTCCCGCTCGGGCCGAATCAGTCCGCCGATGCCACATTTGCCGGCGCGCCTCGCGGCGCCTCGGCGACCGTCGCGGTGGACGATGGAGAGGGGTTGGCGGCGGATAACGTGCGCTACGCGATTCTTGGCGGCGCCAACCGGCCGTCGGTGCTGGTCGTGAGCGCCTCCGGCGATCTGAACCGCGATGCCTTTTACGTGCAGCATGCGCTCGCGGCCGCCGCCCCCGGGACGCCCGCCTTCCAGGTGCAGGGCGTCGGCGGGGCGCAGTTGTCGACGTGGAGCGACGAGCGACTTGCGGGTCAGGCGGCGATCTTCCTGGTATCGACGCGCGGCCTCGAGCGGCGGGGACGCGAGCTGCTCGCGTCGTATGCGCGCGGCGGCGGCGGCCTGCTGGTCGCGTCGGGCACCGAGATGGACGGCAGCATCGTCACCGACGTGCTCGGCGCCGCGTCGACGCTGACCATCGCCCCGGCCAACGGCATCCGCCAGGAGGCGCGCGCGCTGGCGCCGACCGACGTCCGGCATCCCGTGTTCCAGCCGTTTGCCGGCAGCGCCGCGACGCTCGGATTCGTGAACTTCCAGACCGCGGTTCGCATCGCCGGCAGCGCCTGCCAGACGCTGGCGCGATTCACCACCGGCGAGCCGGCGCTGCTCGAGTGCCCGTCGGGAGACGGCCGCGCGCTCGTCTTCGCCTCGGATCTGAACAACCGGTGGAACGATTTTCCGCTGCACGCGACCTTCGTGCCGTTCCTACACGAGGTGGTGCGCTACCTCGCGAGCACGCGCGCCCACGCGTCGGAATACTTCGTCGGCGCCGCGCCGGCCGGCGTGCGGCGGACGCCGGGCCTGGCGACGATCGACGCCGCCGGCGTGCAGCGGCGGATCGCGATCAACGTCGATCCGCGCGAAGCGGATCCGGCGCGGATCTCGGTCGAGGATTTTCAATCGGCGGTGACGCGGCTGAAGAGCGAAGGCGGCGTCGAAGCGCGGGTCGAGGCGCGGCAGCAGGAAGATCGACAGCATCTCTGGCAATACGCGCTCGCGTTGATGGCCGGGCTGCTCGCGGTGGAGGGACTGCTCGCGGCGCGAACGGCGTGACGCGAGCGGAGCGGAGAGGTTCGGGGTTCTGGGTTCGGGGTTCGGGGTCGAGGCCACTATGCAGCACTACGCAGCTATTCACGATCTACTCCGTCGCGTGAGGCGGCGGTGGCGGGCGTTGTGTGCCATGCACGCGGTGGTTCGCGCTGCGCTCTACGCCTCGGCCGTGATCTTTGTCACCGTGCTCGCGGCGCGGTGGACGGTTGGCGCGCCGGTGGTGCTGATGCTGCTCGCCGGGGTGGCGCTCGTGTTGTCCGCCGGGGCGATCGGCTGGTGCCTGCTGCCGCTACGGCGTGTGCCGGCCGACGGCAAAGTGGCGCGTTATATCGAAGAACGGGCGCCGGCGCTCGACGACCGGCTGGTGACCGCCGTGGACGTCGCGAGCGCGAGCCATCCCCCGGCCTTCGCCGACCAGATGCTCGGCGACGCCGCGCGGCGGACGGCCGAGATCGACATCGATACGATCGTGCCGGCCGAGTCGCTGCGCCGCGCCGGGTTCCAGGCGGCGGCGGCGGTCGTCGTGCTCGGCGTCGCGCTGTTTCTCGCGCGCGGCCCCGCGAACCAGGCGGCCGACGCCGCCTCGCTGACGCTCTTCCCTGAGCGGGTGACGCTCGACGTCACACCCGGCAACGCCCGCGTGAAGGCGGGCGCGCCGCTGGCGATTCAGGCGCGGCTCGTCGGCAACCGCGCGCCGGTGATCGCGCAGGTGCAGATTGCCGACGGCGAACGCTGGCGCCACGCCGAGATGGCGAGCGACAAGCCGGGCTCGTTCCGCCTGGCGATGCCCTCGGTCGGCTCGTCGTTCAAGTACCGCGTCGTCGCCGGCGCGGTGACCTCGCCGACCTACGACGTGACGGTCGCGTTTCCGCCGCGGGTCACGCGCATCGACGTCGATTACGCCTATCCCGCGGCGCTGAAGCTCGAGCCGCGCACCGAGGCCGACAGCGGCGATATCTACGCGCCTGCCGGCACCGACGTGCGGGTCCACGTCTTCACCGACCGCGCCGCCGCGACCGGCAGCATGTCGCTTGGCGACGGCAAGAAGATCGGGCTGGTGGCCGCCAAATCGAACGAGTTCACGACCACGCTGCGGGTCAGCGAGGACACTTCGTACCGCATCGCGCTGGCGGACGGCGACGGCTTCGGCAGTGCGGGAGATACCGAGTACTTCATCCGCATGCTCGAGGATCGGCCGCCCGATGTCCGCGTGCTGAAGCCGGCGACCGATCGATCGGTGACCCGCCTCGAAGAGGTGGACGTCGAGGCGCAGGCCGAGGACGACTACGGGATCGACCGGCTCGATCTCGTCTACTCGGTGCGCGGCGGCGCCGAGAAGGTGGTGCCGCTGCCGATCGAGCGCAAGAGCCCGATGGTGAACGGGCGCCACACGCTGTTTCTCGAGGACCTCAACGTCCAGCCGGGCGACTTCGTGTCGTACTACGTCCGCGCCAGGGACGTGACCCGCGGCACGCGCCCGAACGAATCGCGCAGCGACATCTTCTTTCTCGAGGTGAAGCCGTACGAACAGGAGTTCTCGCTGGCGCAGAGCCAGGGCGGGATGCCAGGCGGCAGCCAGGGATCGATCGACGACCTGGTGACCGCCCAGAAGGAGATCGTCGTCGCCACGTGGAAGCTCGATCGGCGCGGCCGCAGCGCCAGCGGCGCGAAATCGGAGACTGACATCAAGTCGGTGTCGAAGGCCGAGGCCGAGCTGAAGACGCGCGTCGAGCAGACGGCGAGCACCTTCCGCGAGTCGAACATGCGCGATCCGCGGCGTCGCCAGCCGCAGCGCGGACGCGGGCCGCAGCCGCCGCCGCCGACGACCCCGGAGCTGAAGGTCGGCGAGACGCTGCCCGAAGAAGACAACATGACCGCGGCGGCCAACGCGATGGACAAGGCGGTGGTGTCGCTCGACGCGCTCAAGACCTCCGACGCGCTGCCGCCGGAGATGGAAGCGCTCAACCATCTGCTGAAGGCGCAGGCCGACGTCAAGAAGCGCGAGATCATGCGGCAGCAGGCGGGCAGCGGCAGCGGAAACAACCGCAGCAACTACGACATGTCGTCGCTGTTCGACAAGGAGCTGCAGAAGCAGCAGGAGACCAACTACGAGAACAAGGCCTCGACCTCCGAGTCGAAGGAGGACGCGAACCAGAGCGCGCTCGACAAGATCAAGGATCTTGCGCGGCGCCAGGACGAGCTGCTGAAGAAGCAGGACGAGCTGGCGAGACGGCGCGCCGAGATGAGCGAGGAGGAGTTGAAGCGCGAGCTCGAGAAGCTGACGCGCGATCAGTCCGAGCTGCGGCAGAAGGCCGAGGAGCTGGCGCGCCAGATGGCGCAGCAGTCGGGCAGCCAGCAGCCGTCGAGCCAGCCGCAGGACAGCAAGGCGGGCGAGAAGGGACAGCAGGGGCAGCAGGGACAGTCGGGCCAATCGGGCCAGAGCGGTCAATCGGGCCAGAGCGGCCAGCAGAGCGCGCAGCAGCAGCAAGGCGAGAACAGCAAGCGCATGCGCGATGTGTCCGAGGAGATGCGGAGCGCCGCCAGCGAGCTGCGCCGCCAGGATCCGGGGCAGGCGAGCGCGCGCGGCAGCCGGGCGCTCGACAAGCTGCGCGAGCTGCAGCAGCAGCTGGAGGCCGGCCGTCCCGACGAGCGGCGGCGCGCGCTGGGCGAGATGCAGCTCGAGGCGCGGCAGCTGGCCGACGCGCAGCGCCAGATCGCCACCGAGCTCGGAAAGACCGCGCAGGGCGAGGCGGGCAGGGACGCCGTGCGTCGCCTGGCGGGTGAGGAAGAGCGCCTCGCCGACCGCGCGCGCAAACTGCAGGACGCGTTGAAGCAGCAGGCGGCGGCCAAGGGCGCCGATCCGCGCGCGGCGGCGGCGAAAGCGAACGAGGCGTCGAAGGCGGCGGCGGGCGATGCCGCGCGGCAGCTCGAGCGCGAGCGCGTCACCGATCGGCTGCAGCAGACCGCGGACGCGATCCGCGGCGCGGCCGAGGAACCCAAGGGACGCGGCAACACCGCGCCGCGATCGAGCGACGACCCGCGCACGCAGGCGGCGCCCGCCGCGGAGCTCGCCCGCGCGCTCGACAAAGTGGCCGACAAGCTCTCGTCCGCGACCGGGCGCGACGGCGAGACGCAGAAACTCTCCGACCAGCGTGCGCGCGCGCAGGAGCTGCGCGACAAACTCGGCGAGACGAGCCGCGAGATCGAGCGGATGGCGCGCGCCGGGCAATCGGGACAGAGCGGAGAGGCGGGGCGCGCCGGCCAGTCGGGCCGCGCCGGTCAGCCCGGGCAGTTCGGACAATCGGGGCGCGCCGGCGAAACCGGCAACGGCGGCCAGTCGGGCCAGTCGGGTCGGAGCGGCCAGAACGCGCAGGGTGGCCAGGGCCAGTCGCAGGGATCGAGCGCGGGCCAAACCGGCCAGTCGGGCCAGTCGAGCCAGAGCGGAGAGGGCCAGGCCGCGGGCGCCGGCACCGGCAGCGATCTGGAGCGGCTGCGCGAGCAGTACGCGCGGCAGTTCCAGGAGACCAAGGACTTCATCGACCAGATGCGCCGCGACGATCCGAGCCTGACGCGCGGCGGCGGCGGCGGCTTCACCTTCGAGGCGCCGACCAGCAGCGGCATTTCCGCACCCGGCACCGAGGCGTTCAAGCAGGACTTCGCGAAGTGGGAGGAGATGCGGCGGCAGGCCACGCAGGCGCTCGACAATGTCGAAACGTCGCTGTCGAAGAAGATCCAGGAAAAGCAGATCAAGGATCGCCTGGCCGCCGGCGCCGACGACAACGCGCCCGCGGGGTACGAGAAACAGGTCGATAGTTACTTCAAAGCCATCGCTGGAAAGAAAAAACCGTGAGGCAGCCCTGAAGGGCTGCGCTACGTGAACTGGCTACTGGCTACTGACCCATGCATTTTGCGCATCCTCTCCCGTGGTGGCTGGCGGTGGTGCTCGCGGCGGCGATTGCCGCGGTCGCCTACGGTGAATACCGCCGGCCGCTGTCGCCGCTGACGCGAGCTCAGCGCGGCACGCTGGTGGGGCTGCGCGTCCTCGCGCTGACGATTCTGGTGCTGTGCCTGTTCCGGCCGATTGCGATCCTGCCGCCAACCGGATCGCGCGACGCGATCGTGCCGATCCTGGTCGACGCGTCGCGCAGCATGCGCCTTGGCGACGCCGACGGCCAGACGCGCGTGGCGCGCGCCAACGCGCTGCTGAAGAGCGAGTTCGGTACCGCCTTGTCGTCTCACTTTCAGACCGAGCTCTACGCCGTCGGCGAAGGGCTGACGCCGGCGAAGCCCGACGCGCTGACCGCCGACTTCCGCCGTACCGATCTCGCCGGCGCGTTGACGGCGGTCCGTGAGCGCTATCGCGGGCAGCGCGTTGCCGGCATCATCGTCCTCTCCGATGGCGGCGACACCGGGTCCGGTGGGTCGCGTGGGTCGGTTGGGCCGGGTGCAGATGGGTCACGAGGCGGCGAGGCGGGCGGGCCGCCGGTGTTTGCCGTCGGCATCGGCTCGCCCGACGGCCCGAAGGATCGCGAGGTGCTCGGCATCTCCACCGGCGATCCGCGGCTCGATCACGCATCGGTCGATCTCCACGTCACCGCGATCACCACCGGCTTCGGCCGCACCCCGTTCACGCTGCGCGTGCTCGGCAACGGGCAGTTGCTCGAGACGCGGCGGATGGCGCCGGCCGCAGACGGGTCGCCGATCGAAGAGGTGTTCACGGTGTCGCCCGATCCGCTGAACCCGACGGTCTACACCGCCGAGATCGCGCGCGACGAAACCGAGGCGGTGGCCGAGAACAACAGCCGCAGCGTGCTGGTCAGTCCGGCCGGCCGCAAGCGGCGAATCCTCGTCCTCGAGGGCGCGCCGGGCCACGAGCACAGCTTCCTGACGCGCGCGTGGACCGCCGACCCCGGCCTCGAGGTCGATTCGGTGACCAGGAAGGGCAAGAACTCGGACGCGCAGGACACCTTCTTCGTGCAGGCGGGCGCCGGTCGATCGGCGGCGCTCACCAGCGGATTCCCCGCAAAACGCGAGCAGCTCTACGCCTACGATGCGCTCGTCATCGCCAACGTGGAGGGAGACTTTTTTTCGCGGGCGCAGCTGTCGCTGGCGGCCGATTTTGTCGCCGAGCGCGGCGGCGGGCTGATGGTGATGGGGGGCCGCTCGTTTGCGCAGCGCGGCCTGTCCGGCACGCCGCTTGAAGAGGTGCTCCCGGTGGAGCTGAACGATCGCCGCGGCGGCCTGGTGCGGGCATCGCGCGACACCGGCGACATCCAGACGCACAACAAGGTGACGCTGACCGCCGAGGGCGAAACCCATCCGATCATGCGCATCGGCGCGAGCGCCGACGAGACGCGCAAGCTGTGGGCGGCGCTGCCGGCGCTGGCGGCGAGCGCGCCGCTCGGCGGCCCGCGCCCCGGCGCGACCATCCTCGCCGTCACCACCGCGCCGGGCGGCGGCATCTACCCGGTGGTCGCGGTGCAGCGCTACGGCCAGGGGCGCGCGATGGTCTTCGCCGGCGAGGCGTCGTGGCGCTGGAAGATGATGGTCGCCTCGACCGATCGCACCCACGAGTTCTTCTGGCGGCAGGCGGCGCGCTGGCTCTCGTCGGCGGCGCCCGATCCGGTGGCGATCTCGCTGCCCGACGCGCCCGAGCCGGGCGACAGCGTGTCGCTCGACGTCGACGCCCGGGATGCGTCCTTCGCGCCGGTGCCCGACGCGACGGTCGACGTCACGCTGACCGCGCCGGGAGGCGAGTCGCGCACGCTCAAGCTGCGCCACGCCGACCCCGCCGGCGGACGCTATACCGCGGCGCTGGCGCTCGATCAGCCCGGGCTCTACCGGATTCACGCCGAGGCGCGGCGCGGCACCAGCTCGCTCGGCGCCTCCGATCGGTGGATGTATGTCGGCGGATCCGATCGCGAGTTCGCCGACCCGCGGCTGAACGAAGGGTTCTTGCGGCGGATCGCGCGCAACTCGGGCGGCCGCTACGTCCGCGCCGCCGAAGCCGGGCGCGTGCCGGCGTGGCTCGAGGCGACGGTGCCGCAGAACGCCGCGCCCGAGCAGCGCGATCTGTGGCACGAGCCGTGGGCGTATGCGCTGGTGGTCGCCCTGCTCTCGGCGGAGTGGATCCTGCGGCGGCGGTGGGGGCTGCGGTGACGGCGACATTGCGGATTGCGGATGGCGGATTGCGGATTGGATTGAGGATTGGAGTTGCAGCCCTCCTGCTGCTCATCCCGACCACCGCGCGCGCCGAGCGCTATGCGCTGATCGTTACCGGCGCCGCCGGCGGCGACGCCTACGAGCAGAAGTACACCGGCTGGCGGACGACGTTCACCGCCACCCTGCGCGACACGTTCAAGTACGACGCCGATCGAATCATCGCGCTCGCCGAACGCGAAGGCGAGGGCGTGCAGAAAGCGACGCGCGAGAACGTCCAGCGCGCGCTCGGCGATCTGCGCAAGCGCATGACCAAGGACGACCAGCTCCTGGTGCTGCTCGTCGGCCACGGCACCTCGCTCGACGGCGACGAGGCGAAGTTCAACCTCGTGGGTCCCGACCTCACCGCCGCCGAGTGGGGCGATCTGCTCAAGCCGCTGCCCGGGCGGCTGGTGTTCGTCAACACCACGGGCGCCAGCTTCCCGTTCCTGCGGCGCCTTGCGAGCAAGGGCCGCGTCGTCCTGACCGCGACCGACTCCGCGGTGCAGCAGTTCGAGACCGTCTTCCCCGAGTTCTTCATCAAGGCCTTCGGCGACGCGGCGGCCGACCTCGACAAGAACGGCCGCGTGTCGATCTGGGAAGCGTTCACCTACGCCAGCAGCGGCGTTCGTCAGTGGTTCGAGCAGAAGGGGCAGCTGCCGACCGAGCGTCCGCTGCTCGACGACACCGGCGCCGGCATCGGCCGCGAGGCGCTGAACCCCGGCACTGACGGCGCGATTGCGCGCATCACCTACCTCGAGCCCGACGCCGCGCTGGCGCTGCCGGCCGACACCGCGCTCGCCGTGTTGGTGAAGCGGCGCGCCGAGCTCGAGGCAGACCTGGAAGCGCTCAAGGCGCGCAAGGAGACGATGGCGCCCGAACAGTACGACGCCGAGCTCGAGAAGCTGCTCGTCGAAATCGCCCGCGTCGGCGCCCAGATCCGCGCGAAGTCGTAGCACCGATCATCAAACCTGGATGCGAATCCCGCGCTGGTAGAGCACACCCGCCACCGCGGTCCAGAGCGATGCGTACGCGATCGCGAAGGCGAGCGAGGTCCACTCCGCGTAGCGGAATCCCGTCGCCGGCTGCAGCACGCTCCAGAACAGCCACGCCTTCGGCGTCGTCCGGTGCCGCCACGCCGCATCGAGCAGATGCCCGCCCAGCTCTGACGCGCAGTAGATCGCGAGCGGGTTGACCCCCAGCCACACGAACGGCCGCGACCACCTCCGCAGGCCGGCGACATCGACGACGAGATAGATTGCGCCGAGCGCCAGCAGGGCGAGTCCGGCGGTGACGAGCACGAACGAGCCCGTCCACAGGTGCTTGTTCAGCGGCAGCGCCCGTGACCACGCCAGGCCGAGGATCAACGCGACGGCGCCGCCGGCGGTCAGCACGCGCAGCCGCGCGGCGGCAGACGATGTGCGGACGCGGTGGCCGGCGAGCGCGCCGACCAGCGCGGTGGCGGCTGCCGGCAGGGTGCCCAGCACCCCTTCCGGATCGATTGGCGTCGTCATCGCGTGGCGGCCGAGCAGGATCGCGTCGATGTGGCCGGCAAGGTTGTGGTCGGGGCCGAGCGAGCCGCCCGCGAATCCGTCGAACGGCATCAGAGCCAGCAGCATCCAGTGGCCGGCGAGGACGATGCCGGCGGCGATCGCCCAGACCGGCGGCTCGAAATGCAGCACGACCACCGACGCAAGCAGGTAACAGATCGCGAGCCGCTGCAGCACGCCGGGGACGCGCAGCGGCGCGACGTCGGGCCACGTCGCCGCCGCGTTCAGTGCCAGGCCGAGCACGATCAGCAGCGCGACGCGCTGCGCGATTCGCCGATACAGCTGCGCGCGCGCGTGCCCGCTGTCGCGCCGCCGCGCGAACGCGAACGGCATGGCGAAGCCCATGATGAAGATGAACCACGGAAACACGACGTCGGCGAACGCGCAGCCGTGCCAGTAGGCGTGCACGAGCGGCGGAAACACGGCGTTCCAGTCGCCCGGGTTGTTGACGACGATCATCGAGAAGATAGTGAAGCCACGGAAGACGTCGAGCGACTCGACGTGGTGCGCCGCCGCTCTCACCGGCGCGGCCCCGGGCGGCGGCGGTAGCGTTCCGGCGGTACCTCGGTGGCGACGCTGGTCGCGTCGCACCAGCACTCGGGCAGCGACGCCGGCCGGCCCTCGAGGAACAGCTCGTTGGTGCGGCCGAACGCCCTGAGGAAGCGGCTCATCACCAGCGCCTGACTCGCATAGGCATCGAGCGCGCGGCGCTTGCCGGCGGCCTCGGCGTCGGACAGCTTCAGCGTCCGCCATTCGCCCTCGCGCGGCGGGAAATCGGGCGGCGGCTCGAGCGCGGTGTCGGCAGCGGCGGACGCGTCCGGCGGCCACCCGTCGGTGTGCACCAGGTAGTGGAGCACGCGCGGCGCCAGCGCGCGATCGAGCGCCGCCGCCGCGTCGAGCGCTTCGCGCGCGAAGATGTAGGTCGAGCAATGGTCGGGATGCAGATCCTCCGGGTGCGGCAGCGTCACCAGCGTCGGACGGTATTCGATCAGGATCCGCTCCAGCTCGCGGCGGATGTCGACGCCGCGGTAGCGCGCGCCGCGAATGATCTGCTCCCGCGCCGGCGGCTCCTCGCGGCCGGTGTAGGGCGAGACGAAGGCGCGCGCGTTCGGCGACAGGTAGCTCGACGCGATCAGGCAGATGCCGCCGTCGGGAAACCCGAGAAAGCGCACCCGCTCGCCATCGATCCCGAGTCGCTGCATGGCCGCCAGCGTCTCGCGCTCGCGCAGCGCGCCGTAGCTGCGGTAATCGCGCGGGCGGGGGTTGGCGATGTGCGTTTCCGCTTCGAGGCCCTCCGGGAACGCGTCGCCGCTCGTCACCAGGACGACGCGAACCTGGCCGCCGGCGCTCCTGACGCGCTGGATCAGCCCGGCCGATCCCAGCGCCTCGTCGTCCGGGTGGGGCGCGACGACCAGCAGACGCATCGCTGGAGAAGCTGACAGCGTCAGCTCGCGAACGTCGGCGATGGCGGACGATCCCGCGACGGCAAGCTGGCCCGCTGCGGCGGCAAGGGCGAGGCGCCGCGAGAACCGCATGGACATATCACCGATTATTGCCTGAGGCGAGGACGTCGCGTCGCCAGGTG
>Ga0134123_10001632_pt1 | contig 14613 bp, 11 predicted proteins | sample KB303_FD_96460 | JGI IMG/M metagenome (GOLD analysis project Ga0134123, IMG submission 96460) | Terrestrial soil microbial communities without Nitrogen fertilizer from Kellogg Biological Station, Michigan, USA - KB3-0-3 | ecosystem: Environmental > Terrestrial > Soil > Unclassified ...
TAATTCTTGCTTGTGCTGTTCACTCTCTAGCCTACTGAATAATTAAACAAGTTTTCACCAAACATTTACAAGAAAAAAAGAAAATCCAAATATTGACTAACGCTTGAAACAAAGATCTAAGCCTGGTCTACCAAAATCCGAACCATCCTCAACTTAAAGAAAGGATTCTCTGGACAGTAAAAGAGGTCATTGCTAGAAAACGTCGCATTTTTAGTTATTTATTAAATAAACTTACCCCGGAAAAACTAACCAAAGAAAGAAAAAGAAAGCTATGAGCAATCTTTCGTCAAGAAGTGAACGTAATTCGTGAAAGTCATCCTTATTATCATTGGGAAATTGCTAATTATTCAGGCTTTTTGACCGAGGCAAAGAAAATTTTTCCGGAAAGCGAACTTCTTCTTTATCAAGAATTAGAAAACGCTTGCTTGACCGACCAAGAAAAAAACGTTTGATTAAGTTTTGACGACATGATTGAAAATGTCCTCCTTTTTATGAAAAATCAAAAACCCAACTATTGACCTATTTTTGATTATATTCTAGTCGATGAATGCCAAGACTTAAAACTTAATTTATTGACCTTAATTACTAAAATATTTAGCCACGAAAAAACTAATTTTACTTTTGTTGGTGATCCAAAGCAAAATATTATGGCTTTTGCGGGAGCAACTGAAGATGTTTTTCAATTATTACGCAAAGAGTTTCCACATTGCATACAAATGGAAATAGCCATTAGCTTCCGGGTTCCCCAAGAAGTCGCCGCCATGGCGAATGATTTCACTAGCAAGTTTATGCCTTACAAACCAAAATTAACTACTAATCAAACTAATGGAGGAAAAAAACCAGTCATTTTTATTGCTGACAAAGAAAAAACTTATCAATTAACTGCTGAAGAAAAAAATTCCGTAAACAAAATAATCGAATTAATCGCTAAACAAGAGAATTGATCCGAGCTTCCTTCCCAAGAAAAAGAGAAAAAGTTTCAAAAAAAACAAAAAGCCCTCGAAGCAGAAGAAATGCGAGCCAAAAAACTAAAAAAACAAATTGATTTTATCCTTTCTATAATCAGTAAACTTGATAAATCAGCCTCTCGGGCTATACTTTACCGGAAAAACGAAACTGGAAACTGGTTGAAAAATTGATTTGTTGCCACTAATTACTATGACTTCACAATGGCTGGTGGCGACTTTGATAAAGCAACCAAGCATATTATCATTAAAATTAAAAAATCATTAAAAGAAAGACCATTTTCTGCCAATAAATTTAATTCTATTGAAAGTTATCTAAATAGTTTGGGTATAAATTGAAAAAATATTCCTCAATTTCAGCAAGCAATTGACAAATTTGAACAAGAAAGATTTTTGGATGAAGAAAAAGAAGATCAAAATTTGAATGAGGGAGAAATCAGCGATTTTATGGTTAAAGTTGAAAAACAGTTGATTGAAAATGACTTAGAAAACACAGGAAAGACTGTACTTTCGACTATTCACAAAGCCAAAGGATTAGAATTTGATTATGTTTTTTTGCTAGCAGTTGATGAGGAAATATTACCAAGCGAAAATAATGATCGGGCTTGAGAAGAAGTAAATTTATTTTATACTGCTATTACTCGTACCAAAAAAGAATTATATTTAACTGCTAGTTGCCCGGAAGAATGCTCTCGGTTCATTCGAAATCTAAATCCAAACTTAATTGAACTAGTGCCAAGAAATCTTCAACTATTGCCGAATGTTAATCCTAATTATTACTCGCATTCATTTTCTTCTTACTCTTCCATTTCCGAAATGATTGGTGAAAAAGGTGAAATAGAAGCTTGAAAATTGTTATTGAATCACAAGAAAATAAAATTTGAAAAACTAAGCAGAAACTGAGAAGACATCGATGAACTACAAATCGACATTTATGCTGAAACAGTTAAAAATGTTTATTTTATTGAAGTAAAAAATTGAAGCGAGAGTTTTTATCATTCACCAAAAGGCATTTTTCACCAAGAAAAAATCTGAAAGCAACAGATTTGAAGAAAAGACAAAATAGTTGAAAATTTTGAAACTTCAAAGCCCATTACCTATTTAATTACTTTTCCGAGCGGAGAATTAGCCAATGATTTCCGAGGCTTCTTAGCCAAAAAACAGGACAAAGAATTATTAGTAGTTCACCACGACCAAGTCCACGGAAAAGTTTGAGAAAATGCTTATGAGTTAAAAAGAATTGATGATTTTATTTTAGAAAAAGAAAAGATTAAAAACACAAAAATACCAAGTCCAAACTTAGTAAAAATAGAAAATAAGGAAAAATTAAAAAATGATTACTAAAGTGAGCAATGGTTTCAAGTCTAAATCTAAACTTACTGAAAATGTTAGTCAGAAGATCAGAGACCCAAATAAACTAACTAAAAAAATTGTCCGACAGGTAAAAGAATTTGTGAAAAATGATTTTAATGACCTTCGTCAGACAATTTCCAAAAATCCTCGAGGCAGATTCAAAATTGATTGAGACAATTTCGAAAATGAAACAAAAGAAATAGTCAGCCAATGACAAAAAAAGCAAGTTCAAACCACAATCGATCAATTTTTGGAAGAAATAAAATTTAATTTAAAAGAAGGAGGCGGTGTCATTTTACATGGTTATTTTGGTCTAAAAGCTAAGTCGGAAGTAATTAAAAAACGATGCGCAAAGCACAAAAATTCAATCAATAACCATAAAATTTCTCGTTGTTGTAATAAATCAAAAGGCATTAAAGAGTACATCAAGTGCCAAGAATTCAAAAAAATTATCCAATCCATAAGAAATTGTAATCAATGTCATACAGAGCAAAAGGAAGGCAGCAAAAAACATATTTCATTTCACGCTAGTCCAAAATTAAAAAAAGAAATGAATTAAAATTAGGCAATAATAAATGCTTAGTTATTAGTTTGATAATTTAATCTTATTTTTAATTTCTTCCAGCTTTTGTTGAGCCAGCTTTTGACAATAATGGTGATTTTTTTCTAATAAAGTAGTAATTTTATCCTGGCAAGCAGGGAATTTTTCTTGAATATTTTGAAATTTGGTGCAAATCAATTCTGTCAACTTGCTTTTAAGTTGGTAGTAATTTAAGTTGTTTGTTTCTTTTTCTGCTTCTTGTAGTGTAATTTTTTTAAGTAAAGAATAAATAAGCAAGAGATTAGAAATACCGGGTTTATTTACAGGGTCATAGTAGACTTTGTTTTCGGAGTCAGTTTCTGCTCGCTGGATTTTTTTTTTGACAACCTCCGGGTCGTCAAGTAAAGCAAGATGATCATTTTCACTTTTTGACATTTTTTTTTTCGGATTTTGTAGACCCATAATTTTACTTCCCAATTGAGGAATAGCAAACTGAGGCAATTTTAATAAATTTGTCTGGTGAAAATTATTGAATTTGCGAGCAATGTCAGTAGTTAACTCGCAGTGTTGCCGCTGGTCTTGACCGACAATTACTAGATCAGCATCATAAAGAAAAATATCAGCAGCCATTAAAACAGGATAAGACAATAAGGCTAAACTACCGGTTTCTGCATCTTTTTTTTTCTCTTTGTATTGAATCATACTATTTAATTCACTTACCGTTACCAATGGGGACAAAAGTCAAGTTAATTCACAATGTTCTTTAATTTGAGATTGAATAAATACTTTGCAGTCCTCTTTTAAACCGCAAGCATATAACAAGGCGGCGATTTCTTTGGCTTTTTGTTGATAGTTTATTTCCTTTCGGGGAACAGTTAAGGCATGCAAGTCAGCAATCATGATAATTACTTCGTATTCTTCTTGCAAAAGCAAAATGTGACTGATTACTCCTAAATAATGACCTAAAGTTAGGGTTCCGGTAGCTTGAATTCCAGTAAAAAATCGTGGTTTGGTCATATATTAATAATTTTTTTAATTGTTTTAGTTTTTATCTATGAATAAGTGAGAACCTAAGAACCAAAATAAGATTGTGTGGTTTCTGTTATTTTCATTATTAAAAATTACTTTCTCTTCAATCGCCAATTTTTCTTGGATGTTTTGTTTTTTGCCCCAAACTTTCGATAAATCAAGCGTGAAGTCCGCACACAAGATGTGCGATAAACGCAAGTAAATTTTTTGGTTGATTTTTATGAGTTTTTTCACTATTTTTTTCCTACCAGTTCTTCCATAATATGCGAAGGAACTTCTTGATAATGAGAAAATTGGAGGGAATGGGTAGCTCTGCCTTCAGTTAAAGAACGCAAAACAGTGGAATAACCAAAAGTTTCGGCTAAAGGTATTTGGGCTTTTAAGAGATAAAATTCTCTTTTCTTTTCAATGCTTTCAATTATGCCTCGTTTAGAGGTAATGCTAGCTAAAATTGTTCCATAGTAGTCTTCTGGCACGTTACTTACTTCTAATTTCATGATTGGCTCAAGCAGGACAGACTGGAACAAACTCCGGTTTTCATGGAAAGAATAGTAGGCGGCCAGTTGGAAAGCAATATCAGAAGAATCGACAGGGTGTCAACCTCCATCTAATAAAGTTACTTTAACGTTAATTACTTTGCTTCCTAAGAGATGCCCTTGAAGAAATGTATCTTTTAAGCCTTTTTTTATAGCTGGAACGAAACAATTGCCTCTACCAAATTTTTCTCCACCTCCCCCGCCAGCTTTGAATTTTTTGCAATCGAATTTAAAGTCTTCATTTTCATCGTTCTCTTCACCTTCTGGAAGAGGCTCAAACTTGAGTTTGATTTTAGCATATTGCCCAGCTCCGCCGGTTTGTTTTTTATGAGTATATTCGATTTCCACTTCATTTTTAATAGTCTCTTGATAAGCAACCTGGGGTTTGCCGACTTTGACCTCTACTCCAAATTCAGTTTTTAGCCTTTCAACTAAAATTTCCAAGTGTAGTTCCCCCATTCCGCTAATAATCATTTCTCTCGTTTTGGAATCATAACGATAACGAAAAGTCGGATCTTCTTCAGATAAGGATTTTAAGCCTCTGCTTAATTCTTCTTGGTCTTTTTTGGTCTTTGGTTCAATTGCCGAAGAAATTACTGGTTCAGTGAAACTAATCTGCTCGAGCAGAATGCCTTTTTCTTCGCCACACAAAGTATCTCCTGTAGTAGTGTATTTTAAACCGATAATGGCAACGATATCACCTGTTTTTACTTCGGATACTTCTTCTTGCTTGTTAGCATGCATCCGTACTAGGCGACTAATCCTTTCTTTTTTTCCTTTGTTAACATTGTAAACGTAAGAATTAGCCGAGATTTTTCCACAATAAACCCGAACAAAAGTTAGCTTTCCTACAAAAGGAAGATTCATAATTTTAAAAGCCAGTCCTAAGGTGCGAGGATAATCTAAAATTGAAATTTTTTCTTCTTTTTGTTCAGTAAATACTGTAATTTGATTGCGGTCTAATGGAGAAGGTAAATAATCAATTGCTCCATCCAGGAGTAATCTTACCCCTACATGTTTATAAGCTGAACCACAGAAAACAGCGAAATACTCCCTACTAAGTACTGCTTTGCGAATTAATTGTTTTATTTCTTGGATAGTCAATGGTTTTCCTTCTAAATATTTCAGGCCTAGTGCTTCATCATAAGCAACGATTTTTTCTAATAAATTTTGCCGATGGGTTTGAACTTTTTCTTTCAAATGAACAGGTATTTCCTTAATTTGATAATCTTCTTCATGATTACCTTGGAAATAATAAGCCTTTTCTTCCACTAAATCAATAATTCCTTCGATACCTTGGTATTCTCCAATCGGAAACTGACAAATAATTAATTTAGCATACAATCTTTCTTCTAAACTTTGGCAGCAAGCATTAAAACGATTTTCGACATGGTCCACGCCATCCATTTTATTGATAAAAATAAGGCGAGGGATTTGATATTTATCAGCCTGGTTTCAAACTGTCTCAGTTTGGGCTTCTACTCCTTCTTTTCCGTCGATAATTACGATTGCTCCGTCTAAAACTCGTAAGCATCGTTCAACTTCGGCAGTAAAGTCTACGTGCCCGGGTGTATCAATTAAGTTGATTTGTCCATCTTTTCAAGAAAAAGTAGTAGCCGCTGAAATGATAGTAATTCCTCGTTTTTTTTCTTGTTCTAAATAGTCGGTTTGAGTTGTTCCTTCATGAACTTTTCCTGCTTCACGTATCCGCTTGGCAAGAACAAGCATTCCCTCGGTAGTAGTAGTTTTTCCTGCATCAATGTGAGCTACATTACCTATATTACGAATTTTATTTAAACAATCGCTATTTTTTTCTGACATAAGCATTTAGTGAAGCAAAAGCCATACTTTCAATTGCTTTTTTGTGTTCTTCTTCCTTTTTTTTGTAAGCATTTCCAGTTTTTTGTCTGGCTTCCATAATTTCTTTCGCAAGACAATGAAACATCGGTCGACCAATTCCTTTTCGTCTTTTTTTTTTAGTGTTTTTTCTGGCAGCTTCTACTAACCATCTTAGAGCTAAACAAAGACTCCTTTCTGGTTTGACCTCTTTAGGAACTAACTGATTGGTTCCTCCTAGTCTAATTTTTTCAGTTTCTAATTCCGGTTTGAGTTCTTTAATGGCTTCCTCAACAATAATTAATGGATCTTGCTTTAATTCTTTTTCTAAATGCGCAAATGTTTGATAAACTATTCTCCGAGCTTGATCTTTTTTTCCTTCTAACATTATTTTAGTAATTAATTGACTTACTAATGGGATCGGAAATCGTGGGTCATTTGGTTGTTGACGTTTCTCAATTTTTCTCTTTTTACGCATTGTTATTTATTTTTAGTGTCTTTGTCTTTCTTTTTTCCATAAAGAGAACGACCTTGCTTGCGGTCTTTGACGCCTTCAGTATCCCGAGTACCTCTAATAATTACAAATTTTACTCCTGGTAAATCCTGGGTTTGTCCTCCTTGAATAAGAACATTAGAATAATCCTGTAAATTATGTCCTTCACCAGGAATATAAGCAGTTACTTCTCTTTTATTGCTCAAGACTACACGAGCAAAACTTCGTAAAGCAGAATTGGGTTTTTTAGGTTTCATTTTGCCAATTTTTTTACAAACTCCTGCTTTTTGGGGGCAGTTGTGAAGAAAAAAAGAACGACGAGAAGAGTTCCAACCATAAGCTAGAGCAAGATTCCTTTTGCGTTTTTTTTTAGACTTACGAAGATTTTTAACTAACTGGTTAATCGTTGGCATATTATAATTATATTTTTGCACTCTTTTGTTTTTTTTTTAGTCATCCTAAGAAACTTTAAAAACGCTGTTCTTGTAAATATTCCACTTATTTTTGTGTTCTAAATTTTGTCGAAAATAATCTTAAAATTCGGTTAAATAATTTCACATTTTGGTTAAAATTTTTAATAATATGTCTCTCTCTATCCAAGTTCGCAAAAGTAATCAAAGTCTCGAAAATTACCAAGTCCACAAGCTTCGCCAGAGCTTCCGAAGATTACTAGAAGACAAAATTAATTTAATTGATCATGAGTTATTAATTACTGAAGCCGAAAAGCAACTTTTTTCACACATTTCCACTCAACAAATCACCGAAACTTTAATTTTAACGGCGACTAGTTTAATCGAAAGAGATCCAATCTATGATGAATTGGCAGCAAAATTATTGTTACAGAAATTATTCCATGAAATATTTAAACAAAAAATTAACTCCCAGGATTTTGCCAAAGTCTATCGGCAGACTTTTGTTGCTAATTTACAATGAATGGGCGAAAGGAAAATTATTGACACTCGCTTATTAGATTTCGATTTGGAAAAGTTAAGCCAAGTTTTAATTCTTGAAAATGATAGCTTATTTAATTATTTAGGTTTAGAAACTCTTTATAGTCGTTACTTTTTAAGGAATAATAAACAAATTTTAGAAACTCCTCAAGCATTTTGAATGAGAATTGCGATGGGTCTGGCCTTAAATGAAAAAGACAAAAATGAAAAAGCAATCGAATTTTACCGTGTAATGACTAATTTACGCTTCATTCCCAGCACCCCAACCCTTTTTCATTCCGGTTTAGAAAAAGCACAATTAAGTTCTTGTTTTCTTTCCACGGTGAATGATGATTTAGACCACATTTTCAAATCTTATAATGATACTGCTCGGCTCTTAAAATATTCGGGGGGAGTAGCTAATGATTGGAGCAATTTACGAGCAGTCGGTTCGCCCATCAAAAGTATCAATGCTGAAACTACTGGTCTCATTCCTTTTCTCAAAATTGCTAATGATGTCACTCATGCCATTAATCGTTCTGGCAGAAGAAGAGGAGCAACAGTAGCTTATTTGGAAGTCTGACACTTAGAGGTTGAAGATTTTTGTGATTTACGCCGTAATACTGGAGATGAAAGGCGAAGAACCCACGACATGAATTTAGCAGCCTGAGTTCCTGATTTGTTTATGAAAAGAGTAAAGAACAAACAAGAATGAACTTTATTTTCTCCGGACGAGGTTCCTGATTTACACCATCTTTATGGAAAAAAATTTGAAGAAAGATATTCCTTGTATGAAAAAAAAGCAGCAAAAGGAGAAATCAAATTGTTCAAAAAAATTCCTGCTCTTGCCCTTTGGCGAAAACTATTAACCAGACTTTTTGAAACTGGTTATCCTTGAATTACTTTTAAAGACGCCTGTAATATTCGCTCTCCGCAAGACCACGTTGGAGTAGTTCATTGTTCTAATCTATGTACTGAAATTACCTTAAATACTTCTGAAACTGAAACTGCTGTCTGTAATTTAGGCTCAATAAACTTGTCAAAACATATCATTAGTGGAAAACTGGATGAAAAATCGTTTCAAGAGACCATCACTACTGCCATGCGGATGCTAGACAATGTAATTGACTTAAATTATTATCCTACGGAGGAAACTCGCAATTCAAATTTAAAGCACCGTCCGGTTGGTTTAGGAATGATGGGGTTCCAAGATGCTTTGTTTAAATCAAATATTGCCTATAGCTCACCTCAAGCATTACAATTTGCGGATGAAGTAACGGAAAAATATTCTTATTATGCGATTTTGGCTTCTTCGCAATTAGCTAAAGAACGAGGTGTATATTCTTCATATCCAGGCTCAAAATGAGAAAGAGGAATATTCCCTCTGGATACTCTGAATTTATTAGAAAAAGAAAGAGGAGAAAAAATTGAAACTCAACGCCAAGAGAGAATGGATTGAGCCAAAGTTCGCGAACATGTAAACCAATACGGTATGCGAAATTCAAACACCATGGCAATTGCTCCTACTGCCACTATTGCTAATATTGCTGGTTGCTATCCTTGTATTGAAGCTATGTATAGCAATCTTTATGTGAAGAGCAACGTGTCAGGAGAATTTGTGATTGTAAATAAATACTTGGTTAATGATCTAAAAAAGTTAAATCTTTGAAATCAAGACATTTTAGATCAGTTAAAATATTATAGTGGCAGCATTCAAAATATATCAGCTATTCCTCAGTCTTTAAAAGAAAAATATCAAGGAGTATTTGAATTAGACCCTGAATGAATGGTAAAAATTACTGCTCAAAGAAGCAAATGAATTGACCAAAGTATTAGCCATAATATCTTTATGTTCGGAACTTCTGGAAAGAAATTAAATGATATTTATTTCACTGCTTGAAAATCAGGCTTAAAAACTACTTATTATTTAAGAACTCTGGGAGCTAGCCAAATAGAAAAATCTACTTTAGATGCTGGTAAATTTGGTTATACACAAAAAAGAACAAACATTTTAATAGAAAATCCTGCTTGTTCTTTGAGTCAAGATTGCGAAAGTTGCCAGTAACGAAGCATTTTATTTATTTTTTTTTAACTTTTTAAACAAAGCTAATCCACCTATCAATAAAATTCCTCCAACCACCATTATTGGAGCAACATATTTTCCTTTTGCTGGTTTAGTATCCTTATTATCTAGATTTTGTGGTTGATTATTTTGCTCAATAGTTTGCAAAAGTGCTTTTTGATAAGCAGTAATTTGTTCAAGACTGGTTAATTGTTCTATTTCTTGTTCTCAATTTTGGTATTGACCATTATTAAGAGTTTTTAAATCAACTGGTAAGTCTTTTAGTTTTGATTGGACTTCTTGAATGACTTTTTCTTTGAGGGATTGAGCATTGTCTTTGGATTGGTTTTCTTGAGATATAGAAATTGATTCAGGATTTGATTCTTTTTTATGGGGAATAGGGGAAGTAGGATTTGATTGGCTTGGGTTTGAAGAATTTGCTTTGATTTCAGTGATGGTTGAAGAACCGCCTCCTAAAAAAGTTGAAGAAGTGTTATTATCTACATTAGGTTTTTCTTTTCCTTCTTGATTTGAAGAATTGCCTTCCGTTTCGCTAATTGAATTGGTTGAAGAATTTGTTTGGTCGGAACTAAATGTTTCTTTACTAATATCCGAAGTGGAAGAGTTATCAATTCCCGAGGAAATACTTGAAGGATAACTACCGGAAGAAGAATAACTTTCAGGAGAAGAACTATAACTACTGTTATCATCATTGATGCTTTCGGTAGAACTAGCATCAGAAAAATTTGACTCAGAAAAATTGTTAGTTTGAATAGTTTGCCCTTCTGGCCTATTTTGCACCACTGCTTGGATAATTCTTAACATTGCGTTTTTAAAGTTTTCGATTTGATCTTTGGTAGTTAAACAATTTTGGATATGGTTACGAAAAGCCTCTACGGGATGGAAAATTGGATCATTTTCGTACACGCAGCAAGGTACTCTGTTCGCATCTTGAAACAAATCTTCATACTGAAACTGAGTAGTCGCGAAAACTTCCTCATGAGTGATGTTATTTTGTTGCCATTGATTAGTTATTTGCAGAATGGCAGGGAGCCGCAACTGATCAGCTTCTAACCTAAGTTTATAAATTCTTAAACATTCGTCACCGCAGACAATAAGATCATAACTGTTCGGTAATGCTTTCATTCAAAAATAAGCACAAAATCTTTTGCACTCTTTACATTGTTTTCTGTCTTTTAATTTTTCCCAACTAAGTTGAATTTTAAATGCTTCTATAGGTCCCAGCAATTCAGCCACTTCTCTCTTGCGTCTTTCGTAGATTTTTTCAATTTCTTCAATAGGATCATCAAAGGAAACTCCTAAATCTCTAGCAAAACATTTTAGCATTCTTATTGAAATTGGCTCTGTCATAATTATAGATTAATACCTCTTGCTCGATTGTTCATATTTTTTTTACGAATAAACAATTTTCATTTTTCCATTTTCTTCAACATAATCAATTCTACCAAATCTGTTCGGATCTAATCAAGAGCATGCGGACAAAGGAAATGCCCCTTTATAATTATAAGGAGGAAAATTAGGATCTTTAATTTCACCTAATACGTCTTCATAATAACTGTTTTTAATACAACCTTTCTCCGTAGAAAATAAAAAAAATGATCTACCTACTCTTTCCGGATACGGCTCTGACGCACTATATTTCCCATAATATCTTTTTTTTTCTATTATCCCGACCGGTAAAGATTGGTAAATTTTTTGGTTCGTAGCACCTAATGGTAATCACTCTATAAGAGGATGATGAAGTTTAGTTCCAAGTGGACAAAAAAAATTTGTTGAAACTCTTATAAGTGGTGCTTTGATTTTCATCTTTAAATCATAAAGTATGTTTTTTCTATAAGTAATCATTTGTGTTCTTTTGTCATATGAGTCAACTACCTCAAAATTCACCTGCTGTAAGCCCTTATTACTATTGATATCTATATCTTTGCCTGGAACAAATCTAGCAGCATAGTTCTCATCAAACTTTATCCGTAAATAAACTAAGTTAGGCATTTCGTTTTTAAAGAAATATTCTTGATCTATACCTTGGGTGAAGTCAGCTTCTCCAGTGTCATATCAAGCAGCATTGGCTCGATGGATTGTTAAGACTTTGTTTAAATTTTCATTTTTTTCTTTTAAATCATTTCGTTCATTCATTAAATTATTGTAGTTATTGACTACATCATCTCTCTCTTGATGAGCATTATTAATCTGCTGTTGCCAATCTTGAGGAGTATTATTATAAAAATCAATCAAACTTTGTAAACTCTGTCTTTGTGGAATGACTGGTAATTGAATTAAATTATTTACTTCTAGGCAATTTTGAGTAGTATTTATTATGTTATTAGCATTAATAAGTTGATTTTGAGTTTGTTGATGAATATCTTGTTCATTTTGCAATTGTTCCCTGGTCGGTCTTTCCAATAAACTATTTAAGTTTTCTCCATGAGGTAAGATAGGTAAATTGTTTAAATCATCCACCCCTAAAGATACCTGGGCATTATTAATAACTCCATGGGTATTTAAATAACGATTGCGAAAGTTATTTCGACTAGCAGTTAAGTTGTTTCTCTCAATGGTTAGATTATTAACTTGATTTTGTAAAACAACGATTGCGGCTTGCAAAATAACTGATTGAATTTGAGTGTTTTGGTGCGCTTCTTGCTCTGTCGTCAAATTAGTTTGTAAATTGTTAATGGTGTCGTTTGCTTCATTTATTCTATCTCGTGAGGCATCTCTTTCTTGAATTAATATTTGGGTATTATTCCTAAGAGTATTAATTTCTTCTTGCAAAGTGTTAGTATTTCTTACTTGATTAACTAAATTATCCTCTAACTCAACAACCTGCTCAGCAGTTAAATCAGTTTGAACTTCCCTTTCAAGTAACTGATTTGGTTTGACTATAATAATTTCTTCAGCGTTATCAATAGTAATGCCTCCTCTAGTTTGTCTTCTGGTTAGGACTTCCTTAGCAACATAAAATGAATAAGGAGAATCTTCATTAGGAGTTAATCCTAGCCTTTCCATCAAATCAAAGTTTATGTCTAAATAATAACTTTCATCTCTATTAAATAAAAGATATCTTTCGTATCCTGGTTTATTAAATCTTTCAGTAGAACCATAATTATTCCCTTGGCAACTTTCTAATGCTACAAAATTGACGGGGATTAGTTGCCTTTGACTTTCCCTTTGACTGTCAGAAGTACTTGCTTGTTGTTGAATAATATATTGCCTTTCTTGTGCTATTATTCTGTTTAAATTATTTTCTTGTGTCATCATATTTTTATTATTTACCTCATATATATTGTAATTTTACTACTAGAAAACTAAAACTGATTATATGACTGAATTAATCATAATTAAAACCAGCAATAGCCAACCAATAAAAAAACTTCTCCAAGAAAAAAACATCAATTACGAAATTTATAACGAAACAGAGCAAGAGGAAATTCATAAAAAAAAATGGCTAGCCGATTATGAAGCCCAAGCCAATGACCCTATTGAAAACCAAGAAATAGAAGAATGAGAACACTTAGAAACCGAGGGATGAGATGATTAGACGAGGTGAAGTCTACTGAGTAAGAATAGGGAAAAAAGAAACCGAAGGACAAGAAATTAAGAAAACTCGTCCGGCTGTTGTGATTACTAACAACGAGCAAAATGCCAAGAGCAAAGTAATTATTATAGCTCCTTTATCTACCTCGGTTCACAAAATTTATGCTTATCAAGTGCCTATTTGATTTGATGGTAAACACCAAAAAGTTAAATGTGAACAAATTAAAACCATAAGCATTAAAAGATTAGGAGAAAATCCCCAAAAACTAGGCAATTTATCCGAAGAAGATATGTTTAAGATTGGTCAAATTATTAAGAAAGTTTTGGCTTTAGATTAATGGCTTATTCTTCTTCGCTTTCTTCGTCAACATCATCCACTTCGTCTTCGCTCTCCTCTTTCTCCTCGGAGTTTTCGCTTTCTTCCGAACTCTCTTCACCTTCCTCACTCTCGCTCTCTTCTTCGTAACTTTCGACTTCTTCGTCTTCACCTCCTTCGTTTTCTTCTAAATCATCAACGTCTTCCAAAGGCTCTTCATTATCTGGTTGTGGTTCACCTTGTAGACTATCAGGATTAATAGTTAGAGTTTCGATGGCTTCGGTAGTTCGGCTATACACAGTTCAACTAATTAAAATATCCGTTGGAGTAAAATCAAACATATAATTAGTTCCTGCCGTCAGTGGTCTTGTGGTTGGAGTAGTTCCTACTTCTAGCATATAAACAAAATCACAATTTACCTGAGGGGTAAAATTAGTTCTTAGGAAATTACTGCTTCTTAAACTATCGTAAGAACACCCCTAACAAAAACCAATTGGGGATTCTCCTCTTTCGGCTCGGTCAGAGTGAATATGTAGAGCCGAATTTAGTTGTCTAAACCTCTGATTTTCACTACCTACGGAAAAGCCAAAATAAGTAGCATAATCATATTCTCTCCGACCTGCCTGATAAGAAATTTGATGGGTGAATGACTGAGCATTTAAACTTTCTTCACCAACTATAATGCTGCTATCATCCGTGTCAAAAATATTCACATTAGCAATATTGGTATTCTTTAATGCCATAAACTATAAATAAGTATACGCTAAGCATATGCGGAATAAAAATCATGAACAATCACAAACAAGCCATCTTTATACGCCCTCGGACAGCAAGCAAAGACTAAATAAAACAAAAAAGCAAGTTCGGAAATGGTGTAAATAATTGAGGTTTAGACTTTGATTATTAAGTTAAATTATCCGTGTTTTCACTTATATTTCTTATGAAATTAAATTTTCACTTGGTGCTTACTTTCGCAATTAAAACTTAATTATATAGTA
>Ga0134123_10001634_pt1 | contig 14596 bp, 14 predicted proteins | sample KB303_FD_96460 | JGI IMG/M metagenome (GOLD analysis project Ga0134123, IMG submission 96460) | Terrestrial soil microbial communities without Nitrogen fertilizer from Kellogg Biological Station, Michigan, USA - KB3-0-3 | ecosystem: Environmental > Terrestrial > Soil > Unclassified ...
CAAAGATAATTTCGGCGCAGACGTCTGCCGACTGCTTCCCACTCAGTGATTGTAAAGTGGGGTGTTATCAAATCTGCAGCCAGGTGTTCGGCCCAACTTTCGTCGGGTGGAACACTTTCCGGCGCCAGCATCTGTGCAAAGTATCCGGTTTCGATCACGCGCACGCGGCTCGACCAGATTTCGTAATAACGATAGCGGCGCGCTTCCATCAGCAGAAAGATCGCCACCAAAATCGAGTTGATGGGAATAACGAAATGCGGATTGCTCTGCGAACTGAAAACGAATGAGAGCGTGGCGCCGGCTGTGAGCACGGCCCAGTTTGTAGTGGTGTCGAGTCGGTTCCGCCAGGTGTTTGAGCGTTGCACTTCACCGCGATAGAAATGGATCATCGCAGTATTGAATTCCGCCGGCGCCATGCGACGCATGTGAGCCGCGGGCGTGTGTCCTGCTCGCTCCGAGACGGCTGGCTCGGGCGGGGACGCGGGACGCAAACGTGCAGTCAGCCTGTCGGCCGACAGTGAACCAGTTCCTTTTTGCTGAGCTTCGGTGGTCATTCAGTAGACCGTGACGGCGGGTTCGCCGAATTGAGAGAGCAGGGTCCGGGAAACCAAAAAATAATATAGCATGCACTTCAGGTTCCTTCGTAGTTTTGGCGTGCTCTGGTGCTGGTGCAGTTAGGGGCGAAGAGTTGTTAGAAGTCTGAAAACCACTCGCTTGACAGTGTTTGATCGCGCCACCTATAGTTAATTTTTCCGTTGTTTGACGTGCTTGTTTATTCTCATGACTGCTGCCGGGGAAAAAGAATTTGACGCGCGTTGGATGCGCCAGGCACTAGCCGCAGCACTTGAGGCCCGCGACCGCGAGGAAGTTCCGGTCGGCACCTGCATCATTGTTGGTGAAACGGTTCTGGCAGTTGCGGGAAACCGAACGCGCACTGACAAGGACCCAACAGCGCATGCAGAAATCGTCGCGTTGCGAGAAGCTGCGGCGAAGCTGGATAACTACCGCTTAACGGAAGCGGTTGTTTATTCCACAATCGAACCTTGCGTGATGTGCGCCGGCGCGCTCATCCAAGCGCGCGTGAACAGGCTGGTGTATGGCGCGCCTGACGAACGGGCCGGAGCAGTGACTTCGCGCTTTCGCGTTTGCGATACGGATTTTCTGAATCACCGAATTGAGATTACCGCCGGGGTGTTGGAAACAGAGTGCCGGGAGATCATGCAGGAGTTTTTCCGCACGAGGCGCGGAAAAATAGTGATGAGTAATGAGTGATGGGAAATGAGTGAGTACTGTCTTTTACTCAGTACTCATCACTCAGTACTCATCACTATTGAGTTTCGGAGAGGTCGCATAGTGGCTTAGTGCACCGGTCTCGAAAACCGGAGTGGGGGAAACTCCACCGTGGGTTCAAATCCCACCCTCTCCGCCAGTTCTGAATTTCGGAATTCGGATTGCGAATTTCGGATTTGAAGAGTGAGCAACAATGAAGGTTGAGCCCGATCGAGTTCGCTCCAATCCGAAATCCGAATTCCGAAATCCGAAATTCCCGCGGAGAGGTGCAAGAGTGGTTGAATTGGCAGCACTGGAAATGCTGTGAGCGGGAAACCGTTCCGTGGGTTCGAATCCCACCCTCTCCGCCAGTTCGTTTATTTTCGGATTGCGAAATGTGGATTTGCGATGTTCACTGAGGATGTTTGATGAAACCGAGATTTCTCAACAAGTTGATTATGCTCGGAGCGCTTAGTGCGCTCACGTTCTCAAGCGTTGCCGGTCAATCACACTCGCGCAGCAAGGCAAGGAGACCGTCTGTTTGTGGCAACCCGCTGGTTAACTGCCACCTCGATCCCAACAGCTCCTTTCAGCCATACGACCTGCCGTTTCGCGTTCCACGCGGCGCAGTCATCTTTGACACGGAATTGTTTTATGCAGTCATACTAAAAAGCGTGGCCGTCGGCGACTCTGACTGTGATACGTTCGTCCCCGAATCTGAACGACTGCAAGCTCAGACATTGTTTCCCGATCACAAGGTATTCACTGATCGCTGTCCCGAACCAGGAGCCTTGTCTTATACAAACGTTGCTGAGAACCACCGGATCATGGCGGTCTACGCCGGCAGCACGCTCGCGGAAGCGAAACGATTCCTGGCTGCAGTGAAAGCGACGGGAAAATTTCCTGGCGCTAATTTGCGCCGGATGCGTGTCGTTGAAAATGGCACTTAAGTAGGACAGACATTCCTGTCTGTCCCTCGTGGGCAGACTTAATGTCCCTTCCCTCGTCCCCACCCCTCCGCGGCAGATCGGAAAGTCTGCCTTAAGTTAGTAACAGACAGGCCGTGCCTGTTTCAGAGGAGTTGTTATGGACGACAAACTTGCGGCGGATGAAGCCAGACGATCAGTGCAACACGATTCGGTGAAGGCGCAGGTCGAAGGCGAAGTGCAGAGTGAGATTGCCGATCACGCGCAGGCCCCGGCAGCCGGCGAGTCGGAAAGAATTCAACAGGTCGCCGGAGAGTTTCGCTCAAAGGCAGTCAATGAAGTAGTCGACACCGAGCGCGAGGTTCAACGCGGACGCGGCGCCGCGAGAGTTTCGCAGGTTGTTGATTACATCTTCTTTGTGATCTACGCGCTGCTGGGGATGCGGTTTCTGTTGGCGCTGATGGCAGCACATAGCAGCGCCGGATTCGTCCAGTTTATTGTGACGGTGACGAATCCGTTCTACGCTCCATTTAGAGGAATCGTCAACAGCCCGAGCACGGACCAGGGTCACACGCTATTGTTGCCGATCATCATTGCGATCATCGCCTATCTCCTGTTGCACCTGGCTATCAATGGCATCCTGAGAATGGTGGCGCATCGCAAGACGGCAATTTAGATCGCCAGAAATAAGGAACACAGTTCAGGGTTCAAACTTTAGTTTGTCTTTCTCACAAAAGCGGCAAGCTAAAGCCTGAACTATAAACTGCTTGAGTGCTGAAATAAAACACGTATTTCGATCTGCGGTTGTTTATCTGTTATTCTTCTCCTTCTCAGTTTTGGACAGACAGGAATATCTGTCCTACTTTTGACAAGTTATCAGACTTCGGGCTCCGCACAACGTAGTGCCGGTGAACCCCGCCAGGCCGGGAACGGAGCAACGGTAGCCAGGCGCGCGTGTGTTGCGGGTAAGTCCGGAGTCTGGCCAAAACGCAAGGATGAAGGCGGAAGGATGAAGGATGAAAGCGCGGTCACTTAGGGCCGCCGATCAATCCAGTTCATCCTTCATCCTTCATCCTTCATACTTGCTTTCATGACGTATCAGGTAATCGCACGCAAATGGCGCCCGCAGACTTTTGACGAAGTCACCGGGCAGGAACCGATCACGCGCACGCTGCGCAATGCCATCGAGCATCAACGGCTTCATCACGCCTATCTGTTTTCAGGCGCGCGCGGTGTCGGCAAAACAACTACCGCCCGCCTGCTCGCCAAAGCGCTGAACTGTCATAAGGCAAAACTCCCGACCGCCACTCCCTGCCGCATGGACGACCCCGACGCCTGCGCTTCGTGCAGCGAAATCTCGGAAAGCCGTTCGATTGACGTGCAGGAGATCGACGCCGCCTCGCATACCGGCATCGACAACGTCCGCGAAACGATCATCGGCACCATTGGCTTCGCGCCCGCGCGCGACCGCTACAAGATCTTCGTGATTGACGAAGTGCACATGCTGTCGACCAGCTCCTTCAACGCGCTACTGAAGACGATTGAAGAACCGCCCGAGCGCGTGGTCTTCATCATGGCCACCACCGAACGCCACAAGGTGCCGGAAACAATTCTTTCGCGCTGCCAGCAGTTTGAGTTTCGCACGATCGCGACGGCGAAGATTTTCGAACGCCTGCGTTTGATTGCCGAAGCGGAAAAGATTTCCATTCCTGACGACGCCCTGCGCGAGATTTCTCGCTCGGGCGAAGGCTCGATGCGCGATGCGCAGTCGGCTTTCGATCAGGTGATCAGTTATGCCGGCGCGAAGATCAAGAAAGACGACGTCGAGCTGGCCCTGGGCGTGGCCGGCGCCGACATTCTGATCCGCGTAGTCAAAGGCATTGCCGAACACCAGCCTGCTGAGGCGCTCGCGGTCGTTGACGATGTGGTCATGCGCGGTCACGACCTGCGAAACTTCTGCCGCGATCTGCTGGCCCACTTCCGTGATTTGCTGGTGACGAAAGTTTCGGGCAGCGAAGAGCTGCTGGAGTCGGCCATCTGCGATGCGGCGGAACTGAAGCGGCAGTCGGCGCTGTTTTCCGAGTCTGACCTGGTGCGCTTTTTCCACTCGCTGGCGGAAACCGAAACGTTGTTGAAGACCGCCGCGCATCCGCGTTACCAGTTGGAAATCGGACTGGTGAAACTGATGGAGATGCGCCGGTTGACGCCTTTGAATCAACTGCTTGAACGGTTGACTGCGCTCGAGGAAGCGACGCGCACCGGTAAACCTTTGGCGGGAAGCAAAGGAACATCACCGGGAACTTCGCGAGTGAAGTCGGCAGGTGCGACGGAAGCCGTACCGGCGGCGTCAGCTCCACGGTCGGGAACAAGTCCGATTTCTTCGAAGACTGTTGGCGGTTCAACGGAACCAGCAGTCAGGAGCAAAGCCGCCACGAGTCAGAGTTCGTCAGGTTCCTATTCCGCGGCAGCAACGCAAACTGCCCCTATTACCTTGAGCGCGGAAACGGAAGCGCCCGAGCCCGCTCGCACTGTGTTCGCCTCCGAGATTGAAGAGATCAAAGCGGCACTCGAGAAGAAGCGCAAGATGTTTCTGGTCACCGCGCTTGAAGGCGCGAGCAAAGCCAGCTTGGAAGGAAATGAGTTGTGCTTGGAGTTTGCGGCGGATGCGCGGCACCTGCGCGACACGCTGGCGAAAAGCGACAACGTAAAAATCCTGCGCGAGGTGGGCAAAGATGTAACCGGCCGCGACCTCGGCGTGCGTTTCGTGATCACTGACTCAGAAGGTGCCTCTGCGGCGTCGGATGCGCCACCCTCAAAGGCAGAGGTGGAGCGGCGCGAGAAACAGACAATGCGTGAGAAAGCTGAGAAGGACCCCACCGTCCAGCAAATGCTCAAGACGTTTCGCGGCGAGATTGTCGATGTGAAACGCGTAGACCCGCCCAAGTAATCTGTAGCGTCTCTCAAACCCATCATCAAAGGCGAGCAAGTGGAGCGCTCCGTCAGCCCCGGCGTGCATCGACTCTTTCCCTTGCAGAAAGCAAGACCGGCACCTTGGCGCCATGTGCCGGTCTCGTGCGCCGCGTTCACCCTATGACGCGGCGCGCGCGACACTTTTAGTTCCCGTCGAAACAAAAGTGTACGCGGACCGAGGAGCACGCCGCTTGTTTCGTGCACCTCCGGCCATCAAGCTTGTTCAGTATTCGGTGAGCTCGCCGATACGCGACGCGCGCGGCGGCGAATCGGCGTTCGATCCTTCAATAAATGTTTTTGCCTGGATTCCAGGATGTATGCGAGGGCCTGGTAACTCATCGACAACGATGCAGCGGCGCGCGTCAAACTCCCATTGGCTTTCGCCAGGGCTCGTTGAATAACGCGGCCTTCAAACTTCAACACTTCACCCTGCAAGTCGCAAGGCTTGTTGAAAAGTGCCTCGATGGGATCTTCTGCAACGGCTACTTCGGCTATTGATTCGGTGCGCAGTTTGACAAAGATTGTTTTTGACGCCGCGTTCAGTCGCCACAAGAGATCTTGACTCTGCGATTTCGCAAGCCATTCACTGGCGCGATCATAAGCAGCGTAGAGAGTATCGGTCGGTAGGTCGCTCAATTCTTCGATCATGGTTATGGCGGCAAGTCCCGCCTTGTTGAGCGCGCCTACTTGATGCGCAACTTCGATTGCCTTCTGAAAAATAAATTGCGCCGGCTCACTCTGCTTGGATCGGGCGAGAGCGATGCCCTGGGTGATGAGAGTGTCGGCGAGCAGGCATTGATGCCCGCTCTTTTCGAGTATGCGCACCGCGTTACGCGCGACTGTTTCCGCTTGTTTGAATTTCTTCTCGGCGATGAAAACTTGCGCGCGCGTGTCGTCGATCTGTGCTATTCCGACCTTGTCCTTAACACTGCTTCTAAGGCGTCGGGCCTGTCCCAGATACATGTGAGCCTCTTTGAAGCGAGAGAGTTGATACAAGAGAAATCCGAGATTGTTTTTTACGTCTGCTCGAAACACAACGTTTCTGGCGAGCTTGAAATGGTAATCAGCCTCGTTATACTCCTTTAATACTTGCTTAAACTGTTCAACTGTCTTTCCGCGTGGCGTGAGACTTCGCATGACCATTGCGAGCTGACTATGATAAGCACCCCTCAAAGCATGGCTGGGGATTTTGTTGAATAAGGAAGCGTTGTCGGTGAGAAGTCGTAGTGATTCATCGAACCGCGAGGCCGACCATAGAACAACCGCTAACCCCAGCAGCGCATTAGCGCGAGTGTTTCCTTCGGTTGTTAATTTCGTGAGCGCGTCATTGAACATGATTCGCGCCTCATCCAGTTGCCCCTCCCGCCAATAGCAATAGGCGAGCTCTATCCTCGCAGATGCAACCTTAAGCACGTCACCAGCCAAGTCATAAGCGGTTATACTCTCAGTAATGAGATTCTTGGCTGTCTCTTGAGACCCTTCAACTTGATTCTTGCTCCCGATCCATCTGGTTAGGATACCTACGCAAAGCAGAACCTCAGCAGAAACCGAGGCATGAAGCCCACTCAGCATGGGTCTATCCCCAACGCGGGCCCACAGTGGTCGCATTACGTTCTCTGCGGCAACGTAATCACCCCGATCCTTCAATTCCAAGGCGGCTTGACATCTGATTAGTGCTCTTTCATTGGCACTAAGGTGCGGCGCATCCAGCTTCGGTGAGGTTATCTTCATGGAGAATCGACCTTTCCAAGTGGTTGTAAGAGAACTTGCAAAAGCGCGGCGATATTAGCCTGCCCAAGCTCAGCTTGCAAGAACTTCCGGAAGTTGCTCTCATTCTTTCCATGTAAGAAATCTTGCATCCCCACTCAAAAGGAGAAAACTCATGAAACGATTCTTGATGACGATCGCTCTGTTGTGCGCTGTCTCCTCTTCCGTTCTTGCGGGAGAGATACCGTCAGTAGGTGCACCTGCTCCGGCGGGGACAGATACAACCGCACCGGGCGATATTTCGACCAGTGGAGCTCCAACCACTTCGACAGAGCCAGGAGAGATACCGAGCGGCGGTTTCACCGGTGACATCCCGAGTGACGGTGTGTCGGCCTTACTGTCAGTACTCAGCTTCCTGGCGTAAGTAAGAAACTCAATAACTACCTCGTCTGGCACTTACGCTGGGCGAACGCTCTGGTAGTTATCGTCTTTACTTTCCCGGTAGGCTCTACACAATTCAAATTCATGATTAGCCGCCTCACGGCAGCAGGAGGAGGTGTGTCTCAAAATCATGAGAGCTTCTGCTCCGATCTGGCGTATGACGGATGCGAGTCGGTTCTCGTCGCAGAGCGATGATTGAGTTTAGCCCGGTCTTTCAAGGCTGGGATGATGGGCTCGCATATACTCTTCGTCGCGTCAGCGACGGTTGACGTTTCTCAATCGTCGCTACGCGACGCAAATCCTAAAACAGGCGCTCGCCGCCCGGCCTTAAAAGACCGGGCTAAACTCATGCCGCCGCTACCGTCGAAAACCGTCGCTACGCGACGCAAATCAAAAAACATTCTTGCGATCCCCGCCTCTCAAAAGCCCGCGCTAACTCACGCGTCACTCCGAGACGCAACGACACTTCAATCATCCCCACAAATATCGCTCATCATAATCAATTCCGTTTTCCCTCAAAAATTCCAGATACTCCTCTTGAAATGTTCGCGTTCGATGGTGCTCACGCTGGTTCTGGATGTAATTAATCACCTTTGGAATATTCGACTTGCTCACAGTGAACGCGCCATATCCATCTTGCCACCAGAAATTCCCAAGCGCTGGAAACTCTTCGTGAATCCATTTTGAGGAATCGCCTTTGAGATACTGCGCAATCTGAGAGGGCGCGATGGTTGGTGGTGCGTTCACAAGGGCGTGGATGTGGTCTTCTACGCCTCCCACTTGCAGCGCGGTCATCCTATGAGCGCGAGCAATACCGCCGATGAATTCCCAGATCCGATGTTCAATATCAGGGACCAGCCAACGTTCACGATTCTTCGTTGAGAAAATGAGGTGGTAGTGAAGGCATGTATGTGTGTTGGCCATCCTAAGCTCCGTCTAAAAACAATGAGCAGTCGCAAACTCCTGCGATATTCGAACCCACAGCGCCTTTGTCTTCAAGCCTCATCGGGATTCTTGGGATTTGTCGTTAAGCAAGATTTCTTGTGTTGACGAACTAGCAACGGTTCTCGACGCGTAGCGGCGGTATGACTTTAGCCCCGCCTTTTAGGGCCGGAGAGGAAGACAGTTTTGGTTTTGCATCGAAGAGTTTGGGATGGTGTCTGACCCAAGACAAACAGAGAATGGTTTTCGACGCGTCGCGGCGGCATGAGTTTAGCCCGGTCTCTTAAGGCCGGGATCAGACGCCCACGAGACCCCTCGTCGCGTCAGCGACGGTTGACGGTTTTCAATCGTCGCTACGCGACGTAAGATCCAAAAACAGGCCCTCGATCCCGGCCTTAAAAGGACCGGGCTAAAGTCATACCGCCGCTACGCGTCGAGAACCATTCACCCTTTCCGTATTTGCTAATCGCCGGCGTCGAGAAGCATTGAGGAATCTCGGCGAACAAAACCGCGCGCCTCGTCGTATGGAATTACGCAGTTTAGTTAGGAGGTAACAACGATGCGCGATCCATTTACAGCAGGAATCCTAAGCTTCTTTATTCCCGGAGTTGGCCAACTCTACAACGGCCGCATACTCGCCGGAATTCTCTGGCTGATCATTACGCCCGGTTTCTGGATTGGCACCGGCGGCACGCTCGGCTGGATCTGTCACATCATTGCCGCTTACACCGCCTACTCGTTCGCCAAGGACAATCCCGTCCGTCGTATGGGTGATGGACGTCTCTCTCGTCGCTTGCCCTCTGCCTGGTAATCACCTTTGGTGATCGTCTGTGGCAATCATTTGTCGTCCCTCGTAGCAAGCGAATAACCTTGCGGGATTTCGCTTTCGGCCTTCCGGCGCAAGCACCTCACCGTGCTATGCTTTCCGCATCGCTAGCGACAACAAAAAAGAACTGACGACTTCAGCAACTGAGGTCAACCAAAATCCGCTGCGCGCCGGCATGCGACTCGAGCCCACGGCGCCGCCCTCGGTTGTTGTTATCTTCGGCGCCTCCGGCGACCTGACGCGCCGCAAACTTCTGCCCGCGCTCTACCGGCTCGCGCAACAACGCCTTGTGCCCAGCGAGTTTGCAATCCTCGGCACGGCGCGGCAGGCAATGTCTGATGAAGAATTTCGCGCGGCCATGAAAGCTGCCATCGCAGAGTTTGGTTCTGAGGATTCGTTGGACGAAAGCGCGTGGGAAAGTTTTTCTCAGCGAATCTTTTACCGCGCCGGCGACTTCAACGATGCCGCGCTCTACGGCGAACTGAAAACCAAACTCGAAGAGATTGACAAGGAATTTGACACGCAAGGCAATCGCATTTTTTATCTGGCCACGGCGCCCGACTTTTTCGGAGTGATTGCCAAAGCCCTGGGCGCTGCCGGAATTGCGAAGCCGGGCAAGGTCAACACGTCTGCGAAGGGGAAGAAATCCTGGACGCGCATCATCGTGGAGAAGCCGTTTGGCCATGACCTCGACAGCGCGCGGACGTTGAACAAAACGCTCGCGTCAGTTTTTGATGAAAGTCAGATCTATCGCATCGATCATTATCTCGGCAAAGAGACGGTGCAAAACCTTTTGGTCTTTCGTTTTGCCAACAGCATTTTTGAGCCGCTCTGGAACCGGCAATACATCAATCACATTCAGATAACCAACGCTGAGACAATCGGCGTTGAAGGCCGCGGCGCTTACTACGAAAAGGCCGGCGCCCTGCGCGACATGATCCAGAACCACGTGTTTCAGGTGACCTCGCTGATTGCCATGGAGCCGCCGTCGTCTTTATCGGCGAACGGTGTGCGCGACGAGAAGATCAAGGCGATGCAAGCGGTGCGTCCCTTCGCGGCCACCGGGCTCGAAGAATTCATAACGCGCGGGCAATACGGCCCCGGCGAGGTTTTGGGAGACACGGTGCCCGGCTATCGCGAAGAGCCCGGCGTCGACCCGAATTCTTCCACCGAGACTTTCGTGGCGCTCAAACTCTATTTCGACAACTGGCGTTGGGCCGGCGTGCCTTTTTACCTGCGCTCCGGCAAGCGCTTGCAGAAACACATCACCGAGATCGCGATCCAATTCAAAGAAGTGCCGCAACGTTTGTTCAACGATTCCGACGCGCCGTTGCAGCCAAACGTTTTGGTGATTCGCATTCAACCAAACGAAGGCATCAGCCTGCGGTTTGGCGCTAAGCTGCCGGGCCAGGCGTTGCGCATCCGTTCGGTGAACATGGACTTTCGCTACGGCTCGTCGTTTGGAGTCAAACCGCCAGAGGCGTACGAACGCTTGTTGCTTGATTGCATGCTGGGAGATTCGACGCTCTACGCGCGCCGCGATATGGTCGAACGCGGTTGGGAGATCGTGACGCCGATTCTCGAAGCCTGGAAAAAACCGGCGACGGATTTTCCAAACTACGAAGCGGGTTCGTGGGGACCGGAGGCAGCGTCTAAAATACTCGAGCGCGACGGGAACGAGTGGCGGAAGCTGTGAACGAGTGGCCGGTGGCCAGTGGCCAGTGGCCAGACAGGAGCAGGAGGCATACGGCAGGAGCAGGCAACGAACTACTGATCACTGGCCACGGGCCACTGACCACTGAAATATGCAGATTCAGCTTGGCAAAACTTTGGATGTTGAAGTTGTCGAAAGGCAACTTGCCGAGCTGTGGCAGGAGAGCGCTCGTCATCCTGATGCCGACGTGGAGACGGCCGTGTTGCGTGCACGTGTCGCCAATCTGCTCGTATTTGTTTCGACCGACGCAGCCCTCGACGATGTACACCAACTGTTGAGCGATGTGACTGCGATCCATCCCAGTCGCGTGCTGGCGATGCTCGGGCTTCGCCAGGCCGCGGATCGCGACATCGACATGTGGGTGGAGTCGATTTGTCAGGTTGATAAGCGCTCCGGAGCCACGCGACTCAGCTGCGAGCAGATCACTTTGAAGGCCCAGGGAAAGTTTGTTGCCGAACTTCCTAGTGCGGCCTTGCCGCTGCTGGCGCCGGACTTGTCCACGTTTCTCTGGTGGCGCAACGCACCGCAGGTTTCAGACAGACTTCTGGACAAACTTTTGCGCGCCAGCGATCGGCTAATCATCGACTCCGCCGAGTTCTCTGATCCTGCGGCGGATCTGCTCGAGATAAACAACCTGTTCAGCGAGGCAGACTACCGAAATGTTGGCATCAGCGATCTCAACTGGGCGCGGCTAACCTTCTGGCGCGAGCTGCTCGCGGATTTCTATGACGTCGCGCCATATCGACCGTTGCTCGATGCAGTCGAGTCAGTTCGAGTTGATTATGTGGCGCCGGAGTTGGCTGAAAAGGCGGTTGCGCCACAAGCGTTGTTCATCGCCGGTTGGCTCGCCAGCCGTCTGGGATGGAAACTCGCGGAGGAACAGCCGACTAAGGAACGCGACGACCAGCTCTCGTTCACTTTCTTTAGTGGTGAAACAGAAGGCGCCGCAGATCAAATTACGGTGGAACTCAACAGCGTCGAGCGAGGCGAGCGAAGTCCGGGCAAACTGGTAGAAGTAGAATTGCGATCGCGACTCGCGAAAGCAGCTTCTTTCAGAGTCGCCCGCAGCGACGACAATCTTCACCTGCTCGCCGAAGCCCGGCTGGGCAAAGACACTCAGCGCGGTCGTGTGTTGCCGGTCAGAAACCGCAGCACCGCGCAATTGCTGTGTCGTGAGATGGAAATTCTTTGCAACGACCAGATGTACCAGGAAGCCGTTGCTGTTGCGGCACGGATGATTACTCGGTTATCAGGATCTCCCGCCGATTAAACCAAAGCACTTCACAAATAGTCTTTCTCACAAATCCCAAATACTTCTGGACTTATGCAGCTTAGCAGTATACTGTGCGTCCAGAAACGGGCTCCCGCTCACCCACATCCTCCGGTGTCTCTGATAGTCAGCCCCTAGGGTTAACCATAAAAGTTAATCATCAACTTGGCTTGCAGAGGAGTAACTAATGCGAACGTACAAAAAGACTGCGATGTTTATCGCCATCGGAGTCTGCATTGGGGTGGTTGTTTGGTCTGCTTTATCAGGACGGGCCACGCGTGCCTCGCAGGAGAAATCACAACGTCCCGCTCTTTCGAAACTCCCGGAAATCAAATCTTGCGTAGAACACGTCAAGCTTGTTAATGCGACTCTTGTTAATCACGGTGATTCTCAAGTTGCAGTACTAGAATTGGAGAACCAGGCTTACGTCGGTGTGATTTCGATTTCCGTCGAGACGATGGTTGACAAAGGGAAATACTCGGTCGTCAAAACCGGATTTTCGCCAGACAAGGAACCCTTGATCATTATTCCGCCCCGTGAAAAAGGAAGTTTAGAAATTGGGAATCTTGCTGCTAATTCGGCTATCCAAATTGCGAGCGTGATGTTCTCGGATGGAACAGAAGAGGGTTGCACGGCCTCTCTAAAAACAGTGCACGAAATAAAAGACCACGACACCAAGAAAGGTCGAAAATGAAAGGGGTTGGCAGTCTGTGGCTCCTCTTTTACTCCTAGTGTTCCGAGCGCTGCAAACCTCACACTTTGGGGCACGCAATGTAGTGGTAGCTTCGGGAAGACACATACATGGCATCTGTACTATACGATTGGACACAATCCTGAATACGACGTCACGGAGCAAGGCTCATGTTCTTATGAGATTATTGCTTGTTATCCTGGTTATGACACGCCGTACTGGATGGATCTCAACAAAAACAAATGGAACGAGGTAACTCACCCCTCTCACGTTGATGGGAACTTTGACTGTGCGGTTGGCACAGGTTCTGACAATCATATTCTCGAGTATTACTGTAGTGCTTTTGACGCAGGAGATCGAAATACGTGTCAAGATAATGGATGGTTCTGGAATTTTTCAGACAACTATTGCCAGGGAACTGAGTGGTGTACGTTGGAGTTTCAGAATTGCAATTTTGGTTACTGGAGCGGATTCGAATGCCAATGCATTAATAATGAATCACCAGTCCTTGTAGACGTCGCCGGCAATGGATTTGCTCTAACTAATGGTCCGGGCGGCGTGAATTTCGACCTCAATAGCGACGGCACGGGCGAAAAGCTTGCCTGGACGGCTCCAGATTCGGATGACGCGTGGCTCACGCTGGCTCGCAATGGAAATGGCTTAATAGATAATGGCTCAGAGTTATTTGGCAACTTCACGCCCCAACCTAACCCGCCGACAGGTGAAGAGAAGAACGGATTCCTGGCTCTGGCTGAGTACGACAAACCGGCGAACGGCGGCAACGGCGATGGTCTGATGGAGAGTTCGGACGCAATCTTTTCTTCATTGCGTCTGTGGCAGGACACAAATCACAACGGGATCTCAGAACTCTCCGAATTACACACCTTGCCCGCTCTCGGGCTCAAGACTTTGGATTTGAGCTTCAAGAGTTCCAAACGGCGTGATCAGTATGGCAACCAGTTTCGTTACCGCGCGAAGGTGAAAGATACCAGTGACGCACAGCTTGGCCGTTGGGCATGGGATGTGTTCCTAATCGGCGGTCAGTAATTATTGCTCTGCGTGGTTTACTGCAAACTTGATCCGAAACACCCGCGTGCTCAAAGGAGTCTGCGGGCGTTTCTTTGTCTGGTGTGGATGCGGCCCAAATTTTGCGGAAAGAGGACAGGCAGGAATGCCTGTCCTGCAAAGACTATGGGCGCGCGGGTTTCTTGTCCGGTCGGGTGGCGCGCGGAATGTCGCCGTCGTCAATCGGATTCAGTGCATTTTGTGGTTTCAGCTTTGGCGTACTTCCTCGTAGCGCGGGTGGAAGCCTGGGAGTTGGGATGCTAACTGTGGCAATCGCATCAGTGCGGCGCAGGATCGCACCGCCGCGCCCCGCCACCCAGAGGTTATCGCCGCCGCGGTAGACAACGGAATAGAGCGGCACGCTGGTGATGGTTGGCTGTTGTTCCCAGGTAGCGCCGGCATCGGCGCTATGAATGATGCGTCCCTGCTCGCCGGCAACGAGCACGTCATCACGCCCGGCAACGGCCACTGCAAACAGATTTGTTGTGAGGCCGCTTTCCATATCTTTCCAGGTCGCGCCGCCATCGTCGGTGCGCAGAATGATTCCTCCTCCGCCCACCGCGTAACCGCGCTGGCCATCGGCGAACGCGAGGGCATACAGCCACTCACGCAAATTCTTATCAACATGTTTCCAGTTTTCGCCGGCATCTTCAGTGCGGAGGATCGTGCCGTGGGAACCCACGGCCACGCCATGCTGCGGATCGGTGAAGCTGATGTCTTCGAGCCAACTAAAGGTGTTTGTTTTCTGCGGCGCCCAGGTCTTGCCGCCGTCTTC
>Ga0134123_10001635_pt1 | contig 14595 bp, 13 predicted proteins | sample KB303_FD_96460 | JGI IMG/M metagenome (GOLD analysis project Ga0134123, IMG submission 96460) | Terrestrial soil microbial communities without Nitrogen fertilizer from Kellogg Biological Station, Michigan, USA - KB3-0-3 | ecosystem: Environmental > Terrestrial > Soil > Unclassified ...
GACGAGGCATCGCTCGTCCACGACGTCGTGCAACGCCGCATCGCGGACGCTGCCGATGATTCGTACCTGCGCTATGCGATGACCGAGGACGGCGTCTCGCCGATGACCGCTCCGGGAATGCCGGGCGGCATGTACCAGACCAACGGACTCGAACACGACGAGACTGGGCGCCCCAGCGCGATGTTCGTCACGCACGAGCGGATGAATGCGAAGCGATACCGCAAGCTCGAGGCGATCGCGGAGAAGTACCCGCTCTTCGAACGCTTCGGCGCCGCCGATCCCGAGCTCGGGATCCTCTGCTGGGGCTCCTCCGCCGGACCGGTACGCGAAGCGGTGGAGCGGTTGAATGCGCAGGGTGCCGGCATCGCCGCATTCGTTCCGCGCATTCTCGCGCCGCTGCCGCTCGAGGCACTGAACGCGTTCCTCCATCAATGCGCGCGAGTGCTGATCGTGGAGACGAGCTTCGCGGGCCAGTTCCATCGGTATCTGCGCTCGCTCGCCGATCTGCCGCGCGCCACGCGCGTCCGGTCTCGCTCCGGCGGCAAGGCACTGACCGTCGCCGAGATCATCGAAGCCGCAGCGGTTCAGCAGGAGGTGACGGCGTGACATTCACGGCGAACGATTTCAAGACCGATCTAAAGCCGGTGTGGTGTCCCGGATGCGGCGACTTCGCCGTGCTCAATGCCGTGCACCGGGCGCTCGCCGCGGCGGGATGCGCGCCGCACGAGACCATCCTCGTCTCCGGCATCGGCTGCTCGTCGCGCCTTCCCGGCTACGTCGAAACGTACGGCTTCAACTCGCTGCACGGCCGCGCGCTGCCGATCGCCACCGGCGCGAAGCTCGCCTCGCCGCGTATGACCGTCGTCGCGGTCGGCGGCGACGGCGACGGACTGGCCATCGGCGGCAATCACTTCATGCACGCCGCGCGGCGCAACGTCGACATCGCCTATTTCATGATGGACAACGAGATCTACGGTCTCACCAAAGGACAGGCCGGACCGACGACACCGACCGGCGACCGCACGAAGTCGACGACGTATGGGAATCCCGATCCCGCGATCGATCCCTGCGCCATGGCGATCGCCTTCGGCGCGTCGTGGGTCGCGCGTGGATTCTCGGGCGACGTCAAGGGAACGACCGACCTGATGACGCGCGCCATCCGCCATCACGGCTTCGCCTTTCTCAACATCCTCTCGCCGTGCGTGACGTGGCGCGGGGAAGAGCAGCACAAGGAGCTCCGTGCGAAGACGTGCGCGGTTCCCGCCGATCACGTCGTGACGAATCGCGAGGCGGCGCTGCGCTTCACGAATGAAGAGGGATATTTGACCACGGGCGTGCTCTACGACGTGGCGCGGCCGACGCTGCTCGATGAGCTGGCCGCGATCGAGTTGCACGCGCGCGGCGATGCCGTCCCGCCTACCCGCGGAGAGTTTCTCCGCGCCTTCCGGCCTGTGGCCTGAGGAGATGCCATGACAACCGCCATCGTCGTCCTGGTCGCGTTCACCGTGCTGTTCCTCCGGCTGTACGTGCACTATCGCGGCAAGCGCATTGTCACCTGTCCCGAGACGCACGCGCCCGCCGGCGCGACGATCAACGCCGCCCTCGCGGCCGGGACATGGATGGTCACGCAACCGCGCTTCGTCGTGACCTCCTGCTCGCGATGGCCGGAACGGGCCGGATGCGATCAGGCGTGTGCGCCGCAGGTCGAGGCGTCGCCCGACGAGACGCTGGTGCGGAACATCGTCGCGAAGTGGTACGGCGAGCACAGGTGCATCTATTGCGCGCAACCGATCCGCGAGATCGGCGGCTCCGCAGTGGCTCCCGCCCTGCTCGGGCCGGAAGGCGAACTGCGCGAATGGAACGTCCTTGCGCCGGAGGATCTGCCGCAGGTCCTGGCGACCTCCGTCGCCGTCTGCGCGCGCTGCGAGCTGGCCGAGGACTTTCGCCGGCGCTTTCCGAACCGCGTGACCGATCGGCCGATGACATCCGTCCAGCGTCACCTCGTCGTCGAACCGCCGTCGCAGGCGGTTTATTGAGCCGACCATGCGACCGCGTGACGACCATCACCACCTCCCGTGACCCCCACCCCCGCGCCTCCGCTCATCCCGTCACACCATGACGGCATGAAGCCGAACCTCTCCGCTACCGACGTCATGCGGCGCAGGACGCGCCGCTTCGTCATGCTCGCCCTTGCTGTCGCCGCACTCGCCTTTCTTGCCATTGCCGCCGGCGGGATCAACGACAACCTCGTCTACTACTGGACGCCTACCGATCTTCGCGCCGCCGGCAATAAGGCGTACGGCGCGACGATCCGTCTGGGGGGGATGGTCAAGGCCGGCTCGATCCGTCACGCCACGGCGGGGACCACGGGGGTCGAGTTCGACGTGAAGGACGCCGGCGCGGTCGTGCACGTGAAGTCGTCCGGCGTGCCGCCGCAGATGTTTCGCGACGGCATCGGCGTCGTCGTCGAGGGGACGATGACGCGCGGCGGCTCCTTCGAGAGCCACCGCCTGATGGTCTCGCACAACAACGAATACAAAGCCCCGAAGCCCGGCCACCCCGTCGATCAGAAGGAAATGACGAAGTACATCGAGGAGGCGCGATGACCACCGCGGCCCTCGGGCGCCTGCTCATCCTCTGCGCGCTCCTCGTCTCCGCAGCCGGCGCGGTGAGCGGGTTTGCATCGGGCGCGAACGGCCTGCGCTGGACCCGGCGCCTCGCCTACGCCTTCGGGGCATTCATGCTCCTCGCGACGCTGGTCATGGAGCGCGCGCTGCTGACCCACGACTTCAGCGTCAGCTACGTCGCGCACGTCGGCTCGCGCCAGGTGCCGGTGTGGGTGACGATCGTCAGTCTCTGGTCATCGCTCGAAGGCTCGATTCTCTTCTGGGGCCTCGTGCTCGGACTCTTCATCGCTGCGGCGACCCGTTTCGCGAGCCGGGCGAATGACGAGTCGATGCCGTACGCGATCGGGACGTGGCTCGCGTGCGGCTCGTTCTTCAGCTTCCTCATCGCCGGTCCGGCGAATCCGTTCCAGACCGTTTCGCCGGTCCCGCTCGACGGGCCCGGCCCGAATCCGCTGCTGCAGAACCACGTGCTGATGGTCGCGCATCCGCCAATGCTCTATCTCGGCTACGTCGGCATGACCATCTCCTTCGGCTTCGCGGTGGCGGCGCTGCTCCGCGGCCATCTCGGGCCCGCGCTGCTGCGCGCGATCCGCAATTCATTGATGCTGTCGTGGATCTTCCTCTCCATCGCCATCATGCTCGGCGGCTGGTGGGCTTATGAAGTGCTCGGCTGGGGCGGGTACTGGGCGTGGGATCCGGTCGAGAACGCGTCGCTGCTGCCGTGGCTCACCGCGACCGCGGCACTGCACAGCATCGTCGTCGTGCAGCGCCGCGGCGTGTTGAAGGGATGGACCGCGACGCTGGTGCTGGGGAGTTTCCTCCTCACGATCCTCGGCACGTTCATGACGCGCTCGGGCGTGTTCAACTCCGTCCACTCCTTCACCCAGAGCGCGATCGGTCCGACGATCCTGGTCTTCCTCGCCGCGGTGCTGATCGGCTCCGTGACGTTGCTGGCCCTGCGCATCGATGCCCTCGAGAACGAAGGCCGCATCGACGCGCCGGTGAGCCGCGAAGGCACGTTCCTCGTCAACAACCTCCTGCTCGTCCTGCTCACGTTCACGGTCCTCATCGGCACGGTGTTTCCGCTGGTGGTCGAGGCGGTGAACGGGAAGCAGATGAGCGTGGGGCGTCCGTACTTCGATTCGATGGTCGTCCCGGCCGGGATCGCGCTGCTCTTCCTCCTCGGCGTGGGTCCGGCTTTGCCGTGGGGTGCGGCAACGCGCGAGCAGATTCGCCGCGCGTTGCTGCCTCCCCTCGGCGGCGCGTTCGTGCTCGCCGCGATCGGCATCGCATTCGGCGTGCGCAATGCGTGGACGATCCTGACGCTGGCGTGCGGCGGCTATGCGCTGCAGGTCACGGCCGTGCAGCTCGCGCGGCTCCGCCGCAGCCGGCGCGGAGCCGGTGCGCACGTGATCCACCTCGGCGTCGTGATCGCCATGATCGCCATCGCCGTCTCGAGCACGATGCGCGTGCAGTCCGAGGTGGTGCTCCAGACCAATCAAACCGCGGCGATCTCCGGCTATCAGGTGACGTTCCTCGGGTCGGAGGAACGCAGCGAGCCGCACCGGGCGTCGACGGTCGCGCGCGTCCGCGTGACCAAGGACGGCCGCGACGTGACGACGCTCGAGCCGCGCATGAATCACTACGAGATGATGCGCGAGCCGATCGGCACGCCCGACGTGTACTCGACCCTCGCCGGCGATCTGTATGTCTCGGTCGCCAGCATCGAACAGAACCGCGCGGGACTGCTGCTCATCGTCACGCCGCTGGTGTCGTGGATCTGGATCGCGGTGCTGCTGATGGCGATGGGCGGGGTGATCGCGGTGGTGCCGTGGCCCCTCACCCGGCCCCTCGCTCCGCTCGGGGCCACCCTCTCCCCGCAGGCGGGGCGAGGAGAAATTGCGACGGAAGGGCTGGCGACGCGATGAACCGCTACGCGTTGTCCATCGGCGGCCTCGTGAGCGTCGCTCTCCTGATCGTGCTCATGGCCGGCCTCGGGCGCGATCCGAAGCGCATCGACTCGCCGTTGATTGGCAAACCTGCGCCGCAGTTCACGCTGAAACGCGTCGGCGGCAGGGAATCGGTCGAGCTCGCTGCGTTCCGCGGCAGGCCGGTCGTCCTGAACTTCTGGGCGACGTGGTGCGCGCCGTGCTGGGAAGAACATCCGATCCTCAACGAATCGTCGCGCGCGCTCGGCGATCGCGTGCAGTTCCTCGGCGTCGTGTTCCAGGATGACGAAGCGAAGATCCTCGGATTCCTGCAGCAGCGCGGCGCCGCCTATCCGACGGTGATCGACGACCGCGGGAAGACCGCGATCGCGTTCGGCGTCGGCGGCGTTCCCGAAACCTTCATCCTCGACGCGAGCGGAACCATCGTCGCGAAGCACGACGGGCCGATCTCCGCCGAGCAACTGCAGTCGTATCTCGCGGAGGTCCTGCCCCGATGATCCTCGCGCTGCTGCTTCTTCTGAACACACCTCCGCAGGGCGACGAGCTCGCGCGGCAGACGCAGGAGATCGCGTCGCGCCTGCGCTGTCCCGTATGCCAGGGCCTTTCCGTCGCCGACTCGCCGAGCGAGATGGCGGTCAACATGAAGACCGAGATTCGGGACCTGCTGGCCCGCGGGTACACGCGCGAACAGATCGAGCGGCATTTCGTCCGTTCCTACGGCGAGTTCGTCCTGCTCGCGCCGAAGTTCGAAGGCGTGACCGCGCTGGTGTGGATCCTTCCCATCGTCGCGCTTCTCGCGGGCGCGCTCATCGTCAGAACGAAGTTGCGCAGCCTCACCGCGGCGCCGAAAACCAGGAACGACGATCCCGACCTCGCGCGTGTACGCGAGCTGGTGAAAGGAACGACATCATGAACGCACCGACCGACTGGACGAGCGCCCTTGCCATTCTCGCCGCGGGGCTGATCCTCGGCCTGATGGTTTTCTTCGTCTCACGGCGCCGCAAAGCATCCGCGGCGACGAAGCGGCGCGAACTGGAGGCCCGCCGCGACTCGCTCGTGCAGCAGCTCCGCGACCTCGCCGACGATACCGCCGACGACGATCGCGCCTGGCTCGAGAACGAGACTGCAGACGTCCTGCGCCAGCTCGATCGCCTGCCTGCCGCGTCGCCGTCGGAGCCACAGCCCGCGAAGAAGCCGCGCACCGCGGCAGCAGGATTCGTCTGGGGCGTCGCCTGCACGCTCGCCGCCGGAGGCGTCGTCTACTACGCATCGACGTTTGCGAGCGACAACACCAGCGTTGACGCGCAGATCGTGCAGGCGAAGGACGCGTTCGCGCGCAACGATCTGATGGGTGCCTTCGAGCACTCGAACGCCGTCCTCGCGAAGAATCCGAATGAGCCGCGCGCGCTCACGTACAACGCCGTCGTCCGCCTGTCGATGGGAGAGGTCGAGAAGGCGAGCTCGATGCTCGAGCGCGCCACGAAACAGGATCCGAAGCTGCTCAACGCCTGGGTCGCGCTCGCGCAGGCGCGCGTGCATGCGGGCCAGGAGAAACAAGCCGCAGCCGCAATTGAAGCCGCCATCGCGCAGCATCCGGCGGAAGAGAAGCGTCTCCGCGACGTCTTCGCGACGATGCACGGGAAAGAGCCTGCGGCCGCGGCGGAGCTGCCGCCCGATCACCCGCCGTTGCCCGGACACGAAGCGGCTCCGATGTCATCGCCCGCCACACAGCCGATCCACATCACGCTCTCGCTCGATCCGTCGATGGCCTCGCGCGGCGGAACGATCTACGTCATCGCCCGCGGAACGGAAAGCGGTCATCCCGTGGCCGTGCGCCGCATCGATACGAACGCATTCCCGGTCACGCTCGACTTCGGCGCGAACGATTCGATGATGGGCGGAGCACTGCCCGGAAAAATGCGCATCGAAGCGCGCCTCGACTCGGACGGCGATGCCGGGACGGTCGACCCCGCCGATCTGCGTGCCTCCGCCGACGGTGTGGCAGCCGGCGCGTCGGTCGAGCTCAGGCTCGCGCGGCTGAATTGACGCGGTCACAGCCCTTCGTGCGTCAACGCACAGGGGCCCGTGCCCGATGCCACGCGCGCCGCAACGACAGGCGCCTACATTCGGCACCATGAGCACCATCGCTGAACGACTCGAACTGACCGGCGCCACCCGGCGCGACTTTCTCGTCTTCTGCGGAAAGCTGATGGTGGCCGCCCCCTTCGGACTGGCCATCACCGAGGCGCTGACGCCGGAGGCGGTCGCGCAGATCGTCGGCGCCGCGCGCAGACCATCCGTCATCTGGCTGCACATGCAGGACTGCACCGGCTGCACCGAAACGCTCCTGCGCACGTCGCAGCCCGATCTGGAGACGCTGCTCTTCGACGTCATCTCGCTCGACTATCACGAGACCGTGATGGCCGCAGCGGGCCATGACGCGGAGCTCGCGCTGCAGGACGCGATGGCGGCGAACGACGGCAAATACATCCTCGTCGTCGAAGGCTCGATCCCGACCAAAGACGCCGGCACCTATCTCACGATCGCCGGACGCAAGGGCACCGAGCTCCTCCAGCATGTCGCCTCGCATGCCGCGGCCGTCGTGGCCATGGGCTCATGCGCGTCGTGGGGAGGCATCCCATCGAGCGGTCCGAACCCAACCGGTGCGGTGGGCGTCGATGCGCTGGTGAAAGACAAGCCGGTCGTGAATCTCCCCGGCTGCCCGCCCAATCCGTACATCCTGCTCGCGACCATCCTCGAATACGCGGCCACCGGCAAACTGCCGAAACTGGACACCCTCCATCGTCCGAAGTTCGCGTTCGACCGCACCATTCACGACCACTGCCCCCGCCGCGCGCATTTCGACGCCGGGCGCTTCGCGCGGCAATTCGGCGACGACGGCCATCGCCAGGGCTGGTGCCTTTACCAGCTCGGCTGCAAGGGGCCGGTCACTCACGCGCCCTGCTCGACGCGCCACTTCAACGACGTCGTCGACTGCTGGCCGATCGGCATCGGACATCCGTGTGTCGGCTGCACGGAGAAGGAGATCGCGTTCACGATTCCGATCCATACGACGGTCGGCATCCAGCGGCCGTTCGGACCCGATACCTACCCGCCGATTCACGCCGAGTCGCGTGCCATCAGCCCGGTCGCAACCGGCGTGGCCGGCGTCATCGGCGGTGCCGTCGTCGCCGCCGGAATCATCGCCTCACGCAAGCTCGGAGATGGCGGCGGCGACGCCTCGGCGCCGAAGGAGTAGTCGATGGACACCACCCGGCGAACTCTCTTCAGGACCCTCGCCGCGGCGGCGACGATGTCCGTCCTTCCGAGCGCTGCCGAAGCGCGGGAACGGCGGGTCGCGCCGAACGATGCGGTCGGACTCCTCTACGACACCACGCTTTGCATCGGATGCAAGGCATGCGTCGTGGCCTGCAAGGCGGCCAACAACATGCCCGCCGACGTCGACGGATATGGCGGCGGGATCTACGACGCACCCGAGGGGCTGAACGGGACCACGAAGAACGTCATTCAGCTCTATCGCGAAGGTGACCGGTCGTCGTACGTCAAGAAGCAATGCATGCACTGCGTCGATCCCGCGTGCGTCGGCGCCTGCATGCTCGGCGCGCTGCAGAAGGGACCGTACGGCATCGTCGCGTACGACCCCGCCAAATGCGTCGGCTGCCGTTACTGCGAAGCGGTCTGTCCGTTCAACGTCCCGAAGTTCGAATGGGCGAAGACGGCTCCGAAGATCGTCAAGTGCGAGCTGTGCCGCCATCGCATCGCCAAAGGAAAACAACCGGCGTGCAGCGAAGTCTGTCCGCGCGGCGCGGTGATCTACGGCAAGTACACCGACCTGCTCGATGAAGCCCACCAGCGCCTCGAGCGCGACCCCGGCAAGTACGTGCCGAAGGTGTACGGCGAGCGCGAGGTCGGCGGCACCCAGGTGCTCTACCTCTCGCATGTACCGTTCGAGAAGCTCGGCTTCCGCTTCCACGACGAGCAGGCCGTTCCCCACGTCCAGCAGACCGTGCAGCACGGCGTCTATCAGGGCTTCGCCGCTCCCGTCGCGCTCTATGCGCTCCTCGGCGCAGTGATGTTCCGCAACCGGCGGGGAGGTTCCGATGACCAGTGACGCGCAGCCGATCGGCGGTCCGCTCTTCACGCGCACATTCAACATCCTCGCGGCGGTCGGAGCCGCGGGCGTGCTGCTCATCCTCTGGCGCTTCCTCGTCGGACTCGGGGCCTCGACCGCACTCTCCGACGGATACCCGCTCGGTCTCTGGATCGCGCTCGACGTCGTCACCGGAACCGCGCTCGCCTGCGGCGGATACGGCATGGCGCTGGTGGTCTACATCTTCAACCGCGGCAAGTACCACCCGCTCATCCGCCCGGCCATTCTCACCAGCGCCCTCGGCTACACGATGGCCGGGGCCTCCGTGGCGATCGATCTCGGCCGGCCGTGGAACATGTGGAAGATCCCGCTCTACGTCCGGAACTGGAACCTCAACTCGGCGCTGCTCGAAGTCGCTCTCTGCATCATGGCCTACGTCGCCGTGCTGTGGATCGAGCTCTCCCCGGCCTTCCTCGAGAAATTCCGCGACGGCGGCCCGCCGCTCCTGCGCCGTTTCGCCACGCGCTCGCTGCCGGTGCTCGAGAAGGCTCTCCCCTGGATCATCGCCCTCGGCATGCTGCTGCCAACGATGCATCAGTCGTCGCTCGGATCGCTGATGCTGCTCGCCGGACCGAAGCTGCACCCGCTCTGGAACACGCCGTTCCTTCCGCTGCTGTTCCTCGTCACCTGCCTGGCCATGGGCTATTCGATGGTCGTGTTCGAGTCGGTGTTCTCCTCCGCCGTGTTTGGACGCAAAGCGGAAACGCCGATGCTGATCCCGCTGCAACGAATCGCCGTGTGGACGGGCCTCGGATTCGTGATGTTCCGCTTCGTCGATCTCGCGTGGCGCGGACAGCTCCCTCTCGTCACACGACTCGACCTGCGCGGCATCGCCTTCTGGATCGAGACGCTGCTCTGGATTCTGCCGGCCGTTCTGCTCGCGGTCTCGCGACGCACGGATCTCGGCTCGCTGTTCCGCGGGGCCATCTGCATCGCCCTCGCGGGATCGCTCTACCGGTTCGATACGTTCCTGGTCGGCTATGAGCCTGGACCGGGATGGCACTACTTCCCATCCGTGCCGGAGCTCTTCATGAGCCTCGGGCTGATCGCGATCGAGATCGCCGCGTACATCGCCATCGTGAAGAGATTCCCGATCCTCGGCGGAATGCGGGCAAGGAGCTGACATGTCGAAGCGCATCACCATCGATCCCATCACCCGCATCGAAGGCCACCTTCGCATCGACGTGGAAGTCGATCAGGGAAAAGTACAGAAGGCCTGGGCATCCTCGACGATGTGGCGCGGCATCGAGCGCATCCTCCTCGGCCGCGACCCGCGGGAAGCGTGGCTGTTCACGCAGCGCTTCTGCGGCGTCTGCACGACCGTGCACGCCCTCGCCTCGGTGCGCGCCGTCGAGGATGCCCTCAGTCTCGAGATCCCGCTCAACGCGCAGTACATCCGCAATCTGATCCTCATTGCGCACGCGCTGCACGATCACGTCGTCCACTTCTACCAGCTGTCGGCGCTCGACTGGGTGGACGTGACGCAGGTCCTCAAAGCCGACCCGGTGAAGGCGGCCTCGATCGCCGAGAGCCTCTCCGACTGGCCGGAAAACTCCGCGAAACAGATGGCCGCGGTGAAGACGCGCGTCAGGGGACTCGTCGACAGCGGCCAGCTCGGACCGTTCGCGCACGGGTACTGGGGTCATCCGGCGATGAAGCTCCCCCCCGAGGTCAACCTCATCGCCGTCTCCCACTATCTGCAGGCGCTCGAATACCAGCGCTACGCGAACCAGGTCGTGGCGACCCTCGGCGGCAAGACGCCGCACATCCAGAACGTGGCCGTCGGCGGCGTGGCCAACGCGATCAATCTCGAAAGCGAAGCGGCATTGAACGTCGACCGACTCTTCCAGATGAAATCGCTGCTCGACAAAATCGTATCGTTCGTCCAGAACGTCTACGTCCCCGACGTCTGCGCAGTCGCCGGTTTCTATCCCGACTGGTTCTCGTACGGCGCGGGCGTCACGAATTACCTCTCCGTTCCCGACCTGCCGCTCGACGGCGGGAGCACGCAGTTCGAGCTGCCCGGCGGATTCATTCCCAACGGCGATCTCTCGAAGCTGCAGCCGATCACCGGCCAGAAGGATGAGACCTGGCGCCGGGCCGTGACCGAAGACAGCGCGCATGCCTGGTACAAAGACGGCGGCCCGCTGCACCCCTGGAAAGGCGAGACCGATCCCGACTACACCGATTGGGAAGCGGATAAGAAATACTCCTGGGTCAAAGCACCGCGCTACAACGGCAAGCCGGCGCAGGTGGGGCCGCTGGCGAACGTGCTGGTCGGCTATGCGTCCGGCCATCCGCTCATGAAGAAGTGGACCGACGCCGCGCTCGAGAAGATCTCCGCGATCGCCCGCGTCCAGGCGACGCCGGCGATGCTGCACTCGACCCTCGGCCGCCACGGCGCCCGCGCCATTCGCGCGGCCGTATTGTCGGAGCTCGCCCTCAAACAGTGGCAGCTGCTCACCGACAACATCCTCAAAGGCGACACGACGATCTTCAATCGCCCCGAGTTTCCGAAGGACACCATCGAAGGCGTCGGCTTCCACGAAGCCCCGCGCGGAACGCTGTCGCACTGGGTCGTCGTCGAAGACGGCACGATCAAGAACTATCAGGCCGTCGTCCCCACGACGTGGAACGCCAGCCCCCGCGACGCCGACGGCACGCCCGGCCCCTACGAAGCCTCGCTCCTGCAGAACCCGATCGCCGACGCGCAACACCCGCTCGAGGTCCTGCGCACCATCCATTCGTTCGATCCCTGCATGGCCTGCGCGGTCCACATGTTCGACCCCGCCGGCAACAACGTCGCGCGCGTGAAGGTGCTGTGAGAACTGCCATCTACGGCATCGGCAACATCCTGATGGGGGACGACGGCGTCGGCCCGGCAGTCGTCCGCCATCTCGCCTCCCTCCCCCTCCCCCCGAACGTCGTCCTCGAAGACCTCGGCACGCCGTCCCTCGACCTCCCCTCCTACCTCCTCGGCCTCGACACCGTCATCTTCATCGACGCCGTCGCCGCCGACGCACCACCCGGCACGATCCGCGTCTACTCGCGCGACGAGATCATGGCCGCCCCCACCGGTATCCGCGTCAGCCCGCACGAGCCCTCGATCACCGACGCTCTGATCGTCCTCGACTTCGCCGGCACGGCGCCGCGAGAGGTGATGCTGGTTGGGGTGGTGCCGGAGACGCTGGATGGGGGGATGGCGCTATCGGCGGCGGTGGCCGCGGCGGTGCCGCGGGCGGGGGAGGTCGTCGCCGTGATGATCATCACACCTGTCCATGCGCCCCATTGCAGCCCCCTCGTCCATCGCGACGAATGATAGTTGCGGAGGCCCCGGCCATGACCGCAACGCTCATCCCCCCCATCGAAGAAACGAAACCTTTCGCCACGCACACCATGCGCGCGGCCGTGTTCCACGGCGTCGGAGACATCCGCGTCGAGGACGTGCCGCGGCCTCGGCCGTGCGCCGTCGAGGCGCTGATCCGGGTCACCACCACCACGATCTGCGGGACGGATCTGCATATCGTCAAGGGCGAGTACCCCGTGCGGCCGGGGCTGGTCATCGGACACGAGCCGGTGGGCGTGATCGCCGAGCTGGGAGCCGGTATGACCGGCTATGCGGTCGGCGACCGCGTCCTCGTCGGCGCGATCACGCCGTGCGGCCAGTGCCTCGCCTGTCTCTCCGGACATCACTCCCAGTGCGGGCATGGCGGCACGTGCGAGGCGCTGGGAGGCTGGCGGTTCGGCAACACCATCGACGGCGCGCAGGCCGAGTATCTCCTCGTGCCGAACGCGCAGGCCAACATGGCGAAGATCCCGGACGAGCTCACCGACGAACAGGTCGTGCTGCTCGCCGACATCGCCTCCACCGGCATCAGCGGCGCGGAATCGGGCGGAGTCACGCTCGGCGACAAGGTGGCCGTCTTCGCACAGGGACCGATCGGCATCTGCGCCTCGGTCGGCGCGCGGCTGCTCGGCGCGTCGATGGTCATCGGCATCGACGGCGACGACAACCGGCTGGCAATGGCGAAGAAGATGGGAGTCGACGTCGTCCTCGACTATCGCAAGGTGGACGTGGTCTCCGAGATCCGGCGCCTGACCGGCGGCGTGGACGTGGCCATCGAAGCACTCGGAACGCAGCAGACCTTCGAGAGCGCATTGCGCGTCCTCCGTCCCGGCGGCACGCTCTCGAGCCTCGGCGTCTACTCGGGCAAGCTCGAGATCCCGTACGACGCATTCGGCGCCGGCCTCGCGGACTATCGCATCGTGACGACGCTCTGTCCGGGAGGCAGGGAGCGGATGCGCCGGCTCATCGAGATGGTGCGCAGCGGCCGCCTCGATCTCCGACCGCTCATCACGCATCGTTTCCGGCTGGCCGACATCGCCGAGGCCTATCGCCTGTTCGGCGAGCGCCGCGACGGAGTGATGAAGGTCGCGATCACTCCGTAAAAGGAGACGCACATGCGCACGAAAATCATCCCTTCCACTCTCTGGCAGCAAACGCATGGCTAGCGGTCTCCACATCGAAGTACGCGGCACCGTGCAGGGAGTCGGTTACCGGCCATGGGTCTTTCAGCTCGCGCGGCGCAGCGGGATCGGCGGACGGGTCTGGAATCACTCGCGCGGCGTGTCGATCGAAGCTCACGGCTCCGACACGGCGATCGGCGGGTTCGTGAACGTCCTGCGCGGCGACGGGCCGCCAGCGGCGCGCGTGACCTCGGTCGTATGCACCGAAATCCCGTTTCACGACGGCGCGGCGTTCGTGATCGACGGCAGCGTGGCGTCCGCTGAGCGGCGCGTTTCGATCCCGGCGGATCTCGCGACCTGCGACGACTGCCTTCACGAGCTCTTCGATCCCTCCGACCGCCGCCATCGCTATCCCTTCATCAACTGCACGAACTGCGGCCCGCGCTATTCGATCGTGCACGACGCGCCGTACGACCGCGCCGGCACGTCGATGGCGCCGTTCGACATGTGTCCGCGGTGCCGGGGCGAATACGATTCCCCGCTCGACCGGCGGTTCCACGCGCAGCCCAATGCCTGCCCTGACTGCGGCCCGACGCTCATCGCCGTCACGCCTCGCGCGCAGCAGGTCACGACTTCCGATCCGATGCACTTCGCCGCCCGCGCCCTTCGCGCCGGACTGATCGTCGCCCTCAAGGGCCTCGGCGGATTCCATCTCGCCTGCGACGCATCATCCGAGACCGCGGTTCGACGGATGCGCGAGCGCAAACACCGCGAGACGAAGCCGTTCGCGATCATGGTCCGCGACCTCGCCGAAGCGGAGAGCCTCGCGGTGCTGACCGAGGAAGAACGCCAGTTGCTCGTTTCGGTCGAGCGTCCAATCGTCCTCGCACAGAGCCGGCAGCGTGTCATCCCGAGCGAAGCGAGGGATCCCCTCCGGAAGCACGCGACGCGTTCCGTCGACAGCCTCATCGGCCTCTTCCTTCCCTGCACACCCCTGCACCACCTGTTGCTCCGCGATGCCGGCGTCCCGCTGGTGATGACCTCGGGAAACGTTTCCGACGAGCCGATGGTCACGACCAACGACGAGGCGCTCGCGCAGCTCGGCGAGATCGCCGATCTCTTCCTCCTCCACGACCGCGAGATCGTCACGCGCGTCGATGACTCGATCGTGCGCGTCCTCGGCGGCGCACCGGTCCTCCTCCGCCGCTCGCGCGGCTACGTGCCGCGCGCCATCGAGACCCCGCACACGTTCGCGGAGCTGATCCTCGCCTGCGGCGCGCATCTGAAGAACACCTTCGCCATCGCGACCGGCAACAGCGTGTTCCCCGACCCGCACATCGACGATCTCGAAAACGTCGCCACGCTCGAAGCGTACGAGACC
>Ga0134123_10001636_pt1 | contig 14594 bp, 14 predicted proteins | sample KB303_FD_96460 | JGI IMG/M metagenome (GOLD analysis project Ga0134123, IMG submission 96460) | Terrestrial soil microbial communities without Nitrogen fertilizer from Kellogg Biological Station, Michigan, USA - KB3-0-3 | ecosystem: Environmental > Terrestrial > Soil > Unclassified ...
GATGGTGACGGCGCTTTGTCCCCCTGCCCTTCGGGCGGGTGGGCCCCCAGCTTGCGAGGGGAGTGCCCCCACTTCGCGCGAGCGCTCATCGCAGGGATGACGATTCGAGGTCGCGCCGATCGACACGGGCGCGCCAGAAGGCATCGGCGCTGAACACGAGCAGCGCCAGCCAGATCAGCGCGAAGCCGAGCCAGCGTGCGGGTGGCATCGGCTCGTGTCCTACCGCCACTCCCCACGTCAGCTGCATCGCCGGTGGCAGGTAGAACAGCAGACCCATCGTGACCATCGGCAGCCGTTGCGCGGCGGCGGCGAAGAACAGCAGGGGCAGCGCCGTCAGCACGCCGGACAGAATCATCAGCGCAACGTGGCCTGCGCCGTGATTGGTGAATGTGCCGTGACCGGTGAACTGCAACACGACGAGGAACGCCACGGCGAACGGCGTCGCGATTGCCGCCTCGACCCCGACGCTGACACGCGGATCGGTCGGCACCACCTTCTTGACCGCGCCGTACAGGCCGAACGACAGCGCCAGGCCGAGGCCGATGATCGGGGGCTCGCCCACCTCCAACGTCATAACCACCACCGCGATGACCGCGATCGCCAACGCCGCGAACTGCGCGCGGTTGAGCCGTTCGCGGAAGATCAGCAGCCCCAATGCCACCGTCACCAGCGGATTGATGAAGTAGCCCAGCGCCGCGTCCACCACGTGGCCGTTGTTGACCGCGTAGATGTAGATGACCCAATTCACCGAGATCAGGGCCGACGCAGCCGTGAGCAGCAGCCAGGTGCGGCGGCTGATCGTGCGGAGGTCGCCGAGCCGGCGCACCGTGGCGACGACCACGACCATCAGCACGAAACACCACACGATCCGGTGGGCCAGGATCTCGAACGCCCCCGCGGGTTTGAGCAGTGGGAAGAACGCAGGGAACAGACCCCACGACGCGTATGCGCCTATACCGAACGACAACCCTGACCGACGTGTGTCGCTCACAGTTCGTGCTTACGCAGCACGTCGAGCGCATGCTGCAGGTCGGGCGGATACGGGCTGGTGATCTCGATGCGCCTGCCGTCCGCGGGATGCGCGAACGCCAGCGACCGCGCATGCAGCCATTGGCGCTGGAGTCCAAGTTTTTTCGCGAGCGTTGGGTCTGCGCCGTAGGTCAGGTCGCCTGCGCATGGGTGGTGCAGCGCCGCGAAGTGCACTCGGATCTGGTGGGTGCGACCGGTTTCCAGTTCGATGTCGAGCAGGCTGGCCGCCTGGTGCGCCTCCAACGTGTCGTAGTGCGTGACGCTGTGGCGACCGTGCTCGGTCACCGCGAACTTCCAGTCGTGCCCACGGTGCCTGCCGATCGGCGCGTCGATGGTGCCACTCGACGGATCAGGGTGGCCCTGCACCAGTGCGTGATAACGCTTTTCGACGGTGCGCTGTTTGAACGCCCGCTTGAGCACGGTGTAGGCGCGTTCGGAGAGCGCCACCACCATGACACCCGAGGTGCCGACGTCCAGGCGGTGCACGATGCCTTGCCGCTCGTGGATTCCCGACGTGCTGATCCGGAAACCCGCCGCGGCGAGGCCGCCGAGCACCGTCGGGCCGTGCCATCCGACGGTCGCGTGCGCGGCGACGCCAGGCGGCTTGTCGACCGCGACGATGTCGTCATCGGAGTACAGGATCGCCATGCCTTCGATCTCGACGGGCGTATTCTCCACCGGCGCAGGCGCTTCCGGCAGTCGCACCTCAAGCCACGCGCCCGCCATCAGCTTGTCGGACTTGCCGGCGCGGGCGCCGTCCACCTCGACGCCGCCATCCTCGGCCAACGCGGCTGCGGCCGTCCGCGACAGCCCCAGCAGGCGCGCCAGCCCGGCGTCGACGCGCATCCCCGCCAGTCCCTCCGGGACCGGCATCGAGCGCGTCGTCACTCTGACGGGTCGGCCTTGCGGCGGCCGACCGTATCGAAGTCAAAACCGAACAGCGACAAGGCGACCAGCAGGATCGCCCCGCCCACCACCGAGGGGTCGGCGACGTTGAACACGGGCCACCAGCCGATGGACAGGAAATCCACCACGTGCCCGCGCAACGGCCCCGGCGAGCGGAAGAACCGGTCGACCAGGTTGCCCATGGCGCCGCCGAGGATCATGCCGAGGCCGATGGCCCACCACGGCGACACCAGCCGCCTGCCCATCCAGATGATGCCGATCACCACGCCGGTGGCTATCAAGGTGAGGACCCACGTGTATCCGGTGGCCATCGAGAACGCCGCGCCGGAGTTGCGTACCAACGTCCAGGTGATGGTGTCGCCCACGATCGACACAGGCTGGCCGGGTGTCAGCAGCCTCACCGCGAAAACCTTGGTGACGATGTCGAGAAACAGCACCACCGCCGCGATGCCGAGGAGCAGCCGCAGCCGGCGCCTCGGGGCGGCCTGCGGCGCCTCGTCGACCTGGTCGGTCACGGGCTCGGCCGTCCCAGGGGATTCGTCAGTCACTCCCCCATCATCCATTAGTCGCAATGGGGAATGATTTCCCCCATGGGTCGCCTCGTCGTCGTCACCACTGGCGGCACCATCGCCACCAGCAGCGACGACGCCGGAGTCAAGCGGCCCACCCGCAGCGGCGCGGACCTGACCGCCGGGCTCGACGTCGAGGTCATCGACCTGATGGCGATGGACAGCTCGCAGTTGACACCCGCGCACTGGGACCAGATCCGCGCGTCGGTTCAGTCGGCAATCAGGGACGATGGAGCCGATGGCGTGGTCATCGCCCATGGCACCGACACCATGGAGGAAACGGCGCTGTGGCTCGAGCTGACCTACGACGGCGAAACGCCCGTGGCGCTCACCGGCGCGCTGCACAGTGCCGATGCGCCGGACGCCGACGGACCAGGGAATCTACGCGACGCGCTGGCGCTGGCGGGCAGCACGGAGGCCCGCGGCGTCGGCGTGCTGGTGACCCTCGCGGGCACGGTGTGGCAGCCGCTGGGCCTGCAGAAGGCCGCGACAGGTGATCTGCGCGGCTTCACCGGCGACGTGCTCGGCACCATCGCCGATGGCCGGTTCACCGCGCAGCGATCGAAGGATCGGCCATTTCTCGGCCCGTTGGCGGCGGTGGACGCCCCTCGGGTCGACACCGTCGCCGTGTACCCCGGCGCTGACGCGGTCGCGATGGACGCGTGCGTGGCGGCGGGCGCGCGCGGCATCGTGCTGGAAGCGGTCGGTTCCGGTAACGCGGGCGCGGCGGTGATCGAGGGCGTGCGGCGGCACTGCCGAAACGGCGTGGCGGTGGCGGTGTCGACACGGGTGCCGGGCGGGAAGGTCAGCGCAGGCTACGGGCCGGGCCGGGAGTTGCTGGAGGCGGGCGCGGTGGTGGTGCCGCGGCTGCCGGCGGCGCAGGCGCGGGTGTTGGTGATGGCCGCCTTGGCGGCGGGCTCATCAGTCGAGCCCGTCGTTGGCCGCTGGGGCTGATACTGGATCTGTGAACATTCCGAGCGTCGCCGTTGCCGCTGGGATCGTCGGTCTGGCACTGTCTGCGACGCCGCCGGCCCACGCGGATCCACCGCCCGTTGAAGACATCCGCAGCTATCCCGCCGCTGCGGGCAACTACACCACCCCCAACGACTTCTACTTCGTCTTCTTCAAGACGCCGGACGGCCGGTCATGCGGGATCGGGCCGAACGGAGGTCCGGTGGGATGCGACTCCGTTCCCGCTGACGCGCCGCCAGGGACCAATCAGACAGTCGTCAACACCTGGGCGCCTGCGGAATACCGCCACTCGGACACCGCGTCGTTCACGCGCGAGGTCGACGTTCTGCCGGAGGGGCACCGGCTGGAGAATTGGGGCGCAACCTGCGCCGTCGCCCACCAGGGCACCGTGCATTGCGAGACCTACAACAGCCACGGATTCGTGCTCTCCGGCGCCTACGGTGAGCTCTGGTAGCGGCTCAACTCGCTGATGTAGTCGGGCCAGTCCAGGCTGTCGAGGGGATTGGCGCGCTCGATCCCCGGAGTGTCGTCGGGAAACGTGTGCACCGGCCCGGGTCCGGTGCTGCGGGTCTCGAACCGCACCGTCATCACGCCGTGGCCCGCGCCCTGGATCCAGCCGTGGCCGTACTCGGTGTGCGTCACATCGTCGCCGACGCGCCATGCGGGCGGGGTCGCGGCGAGGTCGGTGAGGGTCTGCGGGAGTTGCGTATCCGACACTTCCTCGGCCACCAGATCCAGATCCGGAAACAGCGACTCCTGGCGGACGTCGGATAGGCCCGAAAAGCCAACGCCGACAAGCCGAATCGGGCCGATATCGATGGGGTCGAGCAGCAGCCGCCTGGCCGTCGCGATCAGGGTCGCCGCATCGGTCGTCGCGTACGGCAGCGTCGCCGACCGGGTCAGGATGCTCATGTCCGACTTCTTCAGCTTGACCGTGACGGTGCGGGCGCCGCGGCCGTCCTTCTCCAGACGCGCATGCGCGTGTTCGCCGATCGGACCCGCGGCTTCGCGCAGCTGGTCGAGGGTCGTCAGGTCCTCGGGAAAGGTGGACTCGGCGCTGATTTGCTTGGCAGGAGCGTTTTCCGCGACGGGGCGGTCGTCGATGCCGCGAGCGAGCCGGTGCAGCGCGGTACCCACGGTGGGCCCCAGGATGTTGGCGGCTTCGGCGTCGGACAACTCGGCGAAGGCGCCGACGGTATCGATGCCGAGCCGGTGCAGCTTTTCCTCCGCTACCGGGCCGATGCCCCACAGCCGACGCACCGGAAGACCTTGCAGCAAAACGCTTTCCTCGCCCCGGCGCACCACGCGGATGCCGTCGGGCTTGGCCAGCCCCGAGGCGATCTTGGCGATCTGCTTGCCTGAACCGGCGCCGACGGAGGCGACCAGCCCGGTTTCCTTGCGGACCCTGGCCCGCAGATCTTGGCAAAAGGCCTCGACATGCTCTGCCGACGTCCCGACGAGCTCCGGGGGTTCGCCGAAGGCCTCGTCGAAGGAGAGCTGTTCGAGGACGGGCACGACGCCGCGGACCGTGTCGAGCACGCGGCGGCTGGCCACGCCGTAGACCACGCCGCGCGGCGGCAGCACGACGGCAGGAGCGCCGACGAGGCGACGGGCCTGATGCATCGGCATCGCCGACCGGGCGCCGTACACCCGGGCCTCGTAGCTGGCACCGGCGACCACCCCACGCCCGCCGAGCCCGCCGACCAGCACGGGCCGCCCGCGCAGGGTGGGCCGGGTCAGCTGCTCGACGGACGCATAGAACGCGTCCATGTCGAAGTGCAGCACCCAGCGAGACTCCACAATCGCCGATGCTAGGGCGCTAGCCTGACGTTCGTGACGGCTGAGGGTTCTGACTACCGCCTGCACGGCGTGCGGATCGTGCACGCGAACGAACTGGATCCGAACACCCCGCAGACGCCCGGTATGAATCGCGCCGCGGCCATCAACGCGGCACGCGCCGGCGCCGACAAGCTGTGGGCAGGCACGGTTGTCATCCACCCCGACGCCAAGACCGGACCGCACCACCACGGACACCTCGAGAGCGTGATCTATGTGGTTGCGGGACGGGCCCGGATGCGGTGGGGCGACCATCTCGAATTCACCGCGGAAGCCGGGCCCGGCGACTTCATCTACGTCCCGCCGTACGTGCCGCACCAGGAGGTCAACGCCAGTCCCGACGCACCGCTGTCGTGCGTCGTCGTCCGCAGCGACCAGGAGGCGGTCGTCGTCAACCTCGACTTGCCCGATATCGAAGCCGATCCCGAGCACGTGCAGTGGGTGGACGACATTCACCCGCCCCACTAGGCCTTGGCTATCGCCACCCGCACGCCGTCGCCGATCTCGGTGCCGTCGACCGGCTCACCGAATTCGAAAGTGGTGGCAAGGATTTCGCGGGCGATCAGATCACTGTGCGTCCGCGCCCATGGCGCCTTGTCGTCGGGCACCGCGATCGTGACCCGGATCCGGTCCGACACGTCGAGACCGGTGGACTTGCGCAGATCCTGCAACTCACGGATGCGGTCCTTGGCCCAGCCTTCGGCCTCCAGTTCGGGCGTCACGGTGCCGTCGAGCACCACCAGTCCCGCCCCGTCGGGCAGCGCAGTGGTGTACTCGGGGTCGGCCGCGACCAGCCGCGAGCTGTACTCCTCGGGCTGCAGCACTGCCGGACCCGCGGTCAGTGTGCCGTCGGCGTTGACGACTGCCTCCCCCGCCTTGACGGCCTTGATCGCGGCTTGCACGTCCTTGCCCAGACGCGGTCCGGCGATCTTGGCGTTGACGGTCAGCTCAAAACGGCCGTAGGTGTCGATGTCGTCGGTGAGCTCGACCTTCTTTACGTTGAGCTCGTCGGCGATCAAATCCGTGAACGGCGCCAACCGCTGCGGATCCTCCACCGCCACAGTAAGTTTCGGCAGCGGCAACCGCACCCGCAGCTTCTTCGCCTTGCGCAACGACGACGACGCGGACGCGACTTCGCGCACCTGATCCATCGCCGCGACCAGTTCCGGATCCTCAGGCACCACGCCGTCTTCCGGCCAATCCGTCAGATGCACCGACCGCTCGCCGGTCACCCCGCGCCAAATCACCTCGGTGATCAGCGGCAGCAGCGGCGCCGCCAGCCTGCCGGTCACCTCGAGCACCGTGTGCAGTGTGTCGATCGCGTCGGGATCCTCTTCCCAGAACCTCTGACGCGACCGCCGCACATACCAGTTCGTCAGCGCCTCGGTGAATTGGCGCAGCTGATCGCAGGCGCCGAAGATGTCGCACACGTCCAACGACTCGGTCAGGCTGTGGTACAACTCGGCGAGCTTGGCCAGGATGTAGCGGTCGAGCACGTGCGACGAGTCGGTGCGCCAGGTGCCCTTCTTGGGCGCGTACAGCGCGAGGAACGTGTACGCGTTCCACAGCGGCAACAGCACCTGCCGGACGCCCTCGCGGATGCCCTGTTCGGTGACGATCAGGTTGCCGCCGCGCAGGATCGGTGAGGCCATCAGGAACCACCGCATCGCGTCCGAACCGTCGCGGTCGAACACCTCGGTCACATCGGGGTAGTTGCGCAGCGACTTGCTCATCTTCTGGCCGTCGTTGCCCAACACAATGCCGTGCGCCACACAGGTTTTGAACGCCGGCCGGTCGAAAAGCGCAGTCGACAGCACGTGCAGTGTGTAGAACCATCCGCGGGTCTGGCCGATGTACTCGACGATGAAGTCACCCGGGAAGTGCGTCTCGAACCAATCCTGGTTCTCGAACGGATAGTGCACCTGCCCGTATGGCATCGACCCCGAGTCGAACCAGACGTCGAAGACGTCCTCGATCCGCCGCATCGTCGATTTGCCGGTCGGATCATCGGGATTGGGCCGCGTCAGCTCGTCGATGTAGGGCCTGTGCAGATTCGTCGGGCGCACACCGAAGTCGCGCTCCAACTCGTCGAGGCTTCCGTAGACGTCGATGCGCGGATACGCGGGGTCGTCGGACTTCCAGACCGGAATCGGGCTGCCCCAGTACCGGTTTCGGGAGATCGACCAGTCTCGTGCGTTGGACAGCCACTTGCCGAACTGCCCGTCCTTGACGTGTTCGGGGTACCAGGTGATGTCCTCGTTGAGTTCGACCATGCGGTCGCGGAAGTCGGCGACCTTGATGAACCACGACGAAACGGCGCGGTAGATCAACGGGTTTCGGCAGCGCCAGCAGTGCGGGTAGGAGTGCTCGTAGGTCTCGTGACGCAGCAGCACCGCACCGTTGACGGCCGCCGACCGACCCTGGTTCTTCAGATCGCGGATGATCTGCGGGTTGGCGTCGAACACATGCTGGCCGGCGTAGTCCGGGACGGTCTGATCGAAACGGCCCCTCGGGTCGACCGGTGTCACCGCGGCGATGCCCGCCGCCTGCGTGGTCGTCATGTCGTCCTCGCCGTAGGCAGGCGACATGTGCACGATGCCGGTGCCGTCCTCGGTGCTGACGAAGTCAGCGGGCAGCACCCGGAACGACTTCGGCGCGTCCATGAAGTACGGGAACGGCGGCAGGTACCGCGTCTCGAGCAGGTCCCGGCCGGTGTAGGTGGCCAGAACTTCGGGTTCTTCGCCGAGCTCGCGGGCGTAGGCCGAAAGTCGAGCCTGCGCGAGTAGATAGCGCCTGTCGTCTGGACCATGCACCAGGACATAGGTGACGTCGGGGTTCACCGCGACCGCCTGATTCGACGGCAGCGTCCACGGCGTGGTCGTCCAGACTAAGAGGGAGGCCCCCACTAGTTCTTTCTTGTTATCGCCTTCGCTGACCCGGAAGCCCACAGTGATGGCCGGGTCCTGGCGACTCTGGTAGACGTCGTCGTCCATCCGCAGTTCGTGGCTGGACAGCGGTGTTTCGTCATTCCAGCAGTACGGCAGCACCCGATTGCCTTCGTAGGCAAGGCCCTTGTCCCACAACTGCTTGAACGCCCAGATCACCGACTCCATGAAGGTTGGGTCGAGCGTCTTGTAGTCGTTGTCGAAGTCGACCCAGCGGGCCTGGCGGGTGACGTACGCGCGCCATTCGTTGGTGTACTTGAGTACGGACGCCCGGCAGGCGTCGTTGAACTTCTCGATGCCCATCTCTTCGATCTGGGCCTTGTCGGAGATGCCGAGCTGGCGCTGGACCTCGAGCTCTGCGGGCAGGCCGTGGGTGTCCCAGCCGAAGCGGCGCTCCACCTTGAAGCCGCGCATGGTGCGATACCGCGGCACGATGTCCTTCACATAGCCGGTCAGCAGATGCCCGTAGTGCGGCAGGCCGTTGGCGAACGGCGGGCCGTCGTAGAACACGTATTCCGGTGCGCCGTCGCGACGCTCGATGCTGGCACGGAAGGTGTCGTCCTTGTCCCAGTAGTCGAGGACGTCGAGTTCGAGATCCGGGAATTTCGGAGCCCCGGATGCCGGCTTCGGATAGGCGGTCACTTGTCTCCTGTGCCATATGTCGCTGACTTCGCAGCTCCGAAGCCAAGTCTCAGGCACGGGGACGACGTCGCGCCGGTGCGCGAGCGCCGCGGTACCACCCCGCTTGCGCACACTCGTGTGCGCCGCTCAACTGTGGGCGATGACGGGCCCACCCGTTCGGTTCTACTTGGCCGGATCAGCTGTTCTTCCGAAGGCTCCCCGGTGATGGCCGGATCGGTGCCGTTGAGACCGATTCTAGTGACGGGCGCAAATCAGAACGGCGGTGGCTCGTCGTCCTCGCCGCTCGGCGGTGCAGGTCCGAAGTACGCGGACACCCACTGATTGCCTGGTCGGCGGAGGCCTTGGCCTCCTTCAGCGGCAACCGTGGAACACGCGAGCTTGCGGAGTCCGGCATAGCCGCACCCTAAACCGCGTAGCGTCGCGCCATGAGTGATCACACGTACCGAATCATCGAGATCGTCGGCAGTTCTCCCGACAGCATCGACGCGGCAATCCGCAATGGCATATCCAGGGCATCAGAGACGATGCGCGGCCTCGACTGGTTCGAGGTGCAGTCAGTGCGAGGCCACCTTCAGGACGGCGCCATCGGACATTTCCAAGTCACCCTCAAAGTGGGGTTCCGGCTGGAAGGTGCTCGATGACCTCACACCGGAGCAGCGGCGTCTGAGGTCATTTCGAAGAGCGCCAACGGGAACTGCTCCATGAGCTCTTCGATCGTGTAGCGGTCAAACCGGGTCGCGTCGTACCACCAGTCCAGGTGCAGCAGCCCGTCGCCCCGGTACACCCGCAACTCGAGCGCGTATCCCAGGCCGGGCGGCGTCTCGTACATCGGGGTGCTTCCCGCGGGCAGGGTGCCGATGTAGTTGACGAGGACCTCCGACGGCAAGGAGGTGGCGTGCGCCGACACAGCGCTCAGCATGCGGTGCACGGTACCCAGCATTTCCGTGGCACTCGCTTGCTGAGAGGTCGCGCAGAGCAGCGGAATGGCGTGAAGCAGCCAACGACGTTCACCAGTGACGTCGACCGCGACGACGCCATCACCGACGGTTCGAGCGATCGCCCGACCGAGCGCGGCAAGCAGAATCTCGTCGGCCGCCACCCCGAGCCATTCGGTTGCTCCGTCAACTTCCGCAGTGACCTCTTCGGAAGGGAGCATGGACAGTTTGTTTAGGTCCGGGGAGGTCCCCTCGGCAATGTCGTGGTCGACTATCCGCAACGTGGGAACGCCCAGCTTGTCGACCGGATACGTCAAGTCACCGCTCTGATCAGCTAAATACGGAGCCACCATGCAGCTAACCGTACACCTCTTTCCCAGAAATGGGAGACTCCTCCCAAAATTGTGACGCTCGTGTCAATAATGGCTAATAATTCTGATTTGCGACGATTGCTGCCCAACCCCGGATGAGGGTTATCCTCTATGGATGCCCCGCACCGATGAGAACGGCAGACAGCTCAAAGCGTTGCTCGACTACCTCCTCGACGGAGAGATCGATGCCAAGGACATCTACGATGCATTGAGCATCTCCAGCAGTACGTATTACCGGCGAATCAAAGAAGACGACTATCCAAACGCCGAAGAGCTTCGGCGCGTCGCCGACAGATTCGCGCTCAGCTATCCCGACCTGCAGATCCGATTCGGCTTGATGAGTCGCCAAGAGGTGTGGAGCTACATCGAATCGGCACCGTTCTCGGCGATGGCAGTCCAGGAAGCGGTTAAGACGAAGCGGACAACGCGCCCGCCGAAGTTGTCCGAATTGAAGCCGCGAGCTGACGCTCCTCCTCTTTAATCCCGACAAGCCGTACACTTTGCTAAACGCGCTTTAGCACTAAGGCGATTTCCATGGCTCTGGCAACTCTGATAGCGATCACTCTGGCCTGTATCTCTTGGAGTTTGTGGATTCGGCGCGTCACGTGGTCCTGTCGGTGGGAGGTCGCCGCCACCCTGAACATCGCTTTGCAGGGTATCGCCGTGATCCTCATGTCCCCGCTGGCCTCGGAAACGCTCGGCCACTGGCTGCATGCCTTGACCGGCATGTGGAATCTCGAGGACTACATCGGTCACGACGCCTATATCGTCGCCGCCTCCGCGGTGGTCTACAACGCGCTCGGACGGCTCGCCGACGACCACCACATGCAGGTGTCGTTCAAACAGTACGTTGAGCGCCCCGCGACGCTATGCATTCCGCTGCTGCTGGTGACGTTCTCGATCGGCAACGGCGCACGCGTGTACCGGTCCGACTTCTTCGAGGTGCCTACAGACTTCTGGCTGGCTCTCTACTGGTTGCTGCTCTGCGGCATACTCATCTATCTGCTGGGCTACGGTTCGCGCGCGCTGCTGATCCTCCGGAAGGACCCGCGGTCGCGGAAGATCGCCAACGTCTATCTCGTCGCGTCCGCCAGCGGCATCATGGCGTGCATCGTGCGAATCATCACCGCGTACGTGCCTCCGTTGCAGACGATCGAGGGTGGCACCCTGGTGTGGATCTTCGCCTGTGGATGCGGCGCCGGATTCGCGCTGACCTCCGCGCAGTCCTGGCGCATCAAGACCAAGTGGTTCACCCGCGTCAGTCGTTGATGCCGCGTCAGCCCGCCACGGGCCTCGGCACGTCGTACGGAGCACCGAACGCCGGCATTGTCTGATAACCGCGCCTGCGGGCCTGTGCTGCATCGCGGCGGATCAGCGCATGAATTCCGGCGAACGTCGCCTGGTCGAGCACCATTCGCGTGAGCAGCCTGTTGTGCACGAACCCGAACGACAGCCCGCTCGCAGGATCCGCCCAACCCACCGAACCGGCCAGGCCCGCGTGCCCGAAACCGGGCATGAGCCCAGGCGGGAACGGCAGCGAGTGATAGCCCAGGTGGAAGCTCAACGGCACGAAGATGTTTCGGTCCGGATAGAGGCTGGGCCGTCCGGTGAGCCCGGCCACCCGCTCCTTGGAGAGGAACTGGGTGCCGTCGATGCGGCCGCCGTTGGCGATCGCCGCGTACATCTTGGCCAGGCCGCGCGCCGTGGTCACCCCGTTCGCCGCTGGTATTTCGGAGTCGAGGAACGGGGTATCGCCCTGCACGACGGCCTTCATCCCCGGGAAGTACATCGAGCCGAACACTCCGGAGTACTGCAACGCGGCGACCCGCGGTGCGACGAAGTTGAACACGGGGTTGCTGAACGCGACCTGCGGCGCCAGGATCTCCGCGGCGCGCGTCGGCGAAGCAAGCGGCGGACGGCCGAGGTGCAGCCCGTCGGTGTTCAGTGGTTCGGCCAGCTCCTCCCGGATGAGGTCGCGCATGCCCCTGCCGGTGACGGCGCGGGCAAGCCCTGACATCAGCCAGCCGTAGGTCAGCGCGTGATACGCCGGCTTGCCGTACAAGATGCGGTTCACCGATGCCGCCGCGAGCCGGGACTCCATCGCCTTGTGATCCATCAGTTCGGCCTTGCTCACGCCGTTGAGCTGAGACAGCCCGGCGCGATGCCGCATCGCCTCGCGGACGGTGATGTCGGCCTTGCCGTTGGCGCCGAACTCCGGCCAATATTCGGCGACGGGGATGTCGTAATCGATCAGGCCACGGTCAGCCAGCCGGTGGATGACGGTCGACGCCAGGCCCTTGGTCACCGACCACACCATCGCGCCGGTGTCGGCGGTCCAGTACTCGGTGCCGCGTCGGTCCGCGTACCCGGTCCAGACGTCGACGACGGGTTCGCCGTGCATGTAGACGGCAAGCGCGCCCCCGCCGAACCGCCGACCGGGGAACAGCTGGGAGAAGGCGCGCACTGTGCAGGCGAAGCGGGAGTCTGCCGCGCCTTGTACGCCGTGCGGGAGCGCTGCGCTGCGGTCCCGGTTATTGACACCCGTCACAATTTATTGAATTTACCTGCAACCCCGGCAAATTATCAAAGTGTTGCCAAACAGTTACATCACTGCTGCTTCGCAGCATCAAGGAGCTGTTGCGCAGCAAGTGCCGGCGTCAGCTCGCCGTCACGCACCTGGCGTTCCACCTCGGCGCGGATTTTGCGCACGCCGGGATGTGACAGCACCCGGTCCAGCACGGTGTCGCGGACCATCGACCACGTCCAGTCCACCTGCTGCGCGCGCCTGCGGGCCTCGAACTCTCCTGCGTCGGTAAGCGTCTGGCGGTGCCTGAGCACCGTGTCCCACAGCTCGGCCAGGCCCCTGCCTTCGAGCGCGCTCATCGTGAGAACCGGAGGGCGCCAAAGTGTTTCGCGCGGATGAATCAGCCGCATCGCGCCGGTCAGCTCCCGCGCAGCCGCTTTGGCCTCCACGGCGTGTTCCCCGTCGGCTTTGTTCACCACGACAATGTCGGCGAGTTCAAGCACTCCTTTTTTGATGCCCTGCAGCTGGTCGCCGGTGCGCGCCAGCGTCAGGAACACGAACGTATCGACCATGTTGGCAACCGTCACTTCGGACTGGCCGACACCCACGGTCTCCACCAGGATCACCTCGAATCCCGCGGCCTCCAGCAACACGATGGTCTCGCGGGTGGCCTTCGCGACCCCGCCGAGGGTCCCGGACGTGGGCGACGGCCGGATGTACGCGTCGGGGTGCATCGCCAGTCGGGCCATCCGGGTTTTGTCGCCCAGGATCGAACCGCCGGTACGGGTGGACGACGGGTCGACGGCCAGCACCGCCACCCGATGACCCCGTTCGATCAAGTACATCCCGAGCGCCTCGATCGCCGTGGATTTACCCACACCCGGCACCCCGGTGATGCCGACGTGCATCCCGCTGCCCGCCTCCGGCATCAATGCCAGCAGCAGCTGCTGGGCCTGTGCGCGGTGATCGGGCCGGGTCGACTCGATCAGCGTGATGGCCCTCGGCAACGCCGCACGGTCGCCGTTGCGGACCGCCGCCGCGAGATCCGAAACCGGTTGCCTCATCTAGCCGAGGTCGTACCCCAGCCGCTCGGCCAGCTTGTGCAGCAGGCCGATCGCCGCGTCAGAGATCACCGTGCCCGGCGGGAAGATCGCCGCGGCCCCGGCGGCGTACAGCTCGTCGAAGTCGCCGGGCGGGATGACGCCGCCGACGACGATCATGATGTCGGGCCGGCCCACCCCGGCCAGCGCGTCGCGCAACGCCGGCACCAGCGTCAGATGGCCCGCCGCGAGCGACGACACCCCGACCACGTGCACGTCGTTGTCGGCCGCCTCCCGCGCCACCTCTTCCGGGGTGGAGAACAACGAGCCCACGTCGACGTCGAAACCGATGTCGGCGAACGCCGTCGCGATCACCTTCTGCCCGCGGTCGTGGCCGTCCTGGCCCATCTTGGCGACCAGGATGCGCGGCCGTCGGCCGTCGGCCTCGGCGAACTTCTCCACTAGCTCGGTCGCGCTGCCGATATTGCTCCCCTTTCCGACTTCGTCGCGGTAGACCCCGGCGATGGTACGGATCTCGGCCGCGTGCCGTCCCCAAACCTTCTCGAGCGCATCCGAGATCTCGCCCACCGTGGCCTTGGCCCGGGCGGCGTCGATGGCAAGCGCGAGCAGGTTGCCTTCGCCCCCAGCGGCCCGGGTCAGCTCGGCCAGCGCAGCGTCGACCGCCGCCTGGTCCCGGTCGGCGCGCAGCTGCTGCAGCTTGGCGATCTGCTCGGCGCGCACGCGGCTGTTCTCGACCTTGAGCACCTCGATCGGGTGGTCCTCGTCCACCTGGTACTTGTTGATGCCGATCACGGTCTGCTGGCC
>Ga0134123_10001639_pt1 | contig 14582 bp, 23 predicted proteins | sample KB303_FD_96460 | JGI IMG/M metagenome (GOLD analysis project Ga0134123, IMG submission 96460) | Terrestrial soil microbial communities without Nitrogen fertilizer from Kellogg Biological Station, Michigan, USA - KB3-0-3 | ecosystem: Environmental > Terrestrial > Soil > Unclassified ...
GAGCGGTTCGACCACCAACGTATCGATGTACGGCCGGAGTACGCGCGAGCTCGAATCACTGATGCCCATTGCGCCGACGAGCTTGTCCCCGAGGTCGGCGACGTGTTCGATCTTCTCGATCCCCGGAAAGGCCGCGCTCGCGATCTCGACGATCTCGCCGAGCGCCCAGGCCTCAAACACCTGGCCGAACACCGTCGCGAGATAGTTGGCGGCCGGTTGTTCGGACGGCGTGATCGATCGCGATCCGCCGGTGAGGCCTTCCACCATTTTGCGCGCGACGGCGGCGGCGACCGCGTGCCGGCCTGACTTCGCGCCGAGGCGCGCGAAATCGGTTTGGCTTACCTCCACTTCGAACGTGTTCTCGACGACGACGGACAAGAACCAGGCGGCGAGCGCGCCGCCGGCCTCCTCGATCGCCTCGCCGAAATCGAAGCCCTCCTCGGCCTGTTTGCGCCGCGCGGCATGCTTCGCCGCATCGGCGACCGTTTCCGCCTCGGCGTTCGCATTGCGGATCACCGCTTGGACGCGCGCGAGCTTCGTCGGTTCGAACAGGTTCTCGACGAGCTTTTCGACGAGGTTGTCTAACTGTGGGACGCCGGATGTATCGGCCATTGCGGGAGCTCGATCGGGCGATTGATCTGCCGTGGTTTCGCGTCTACGATCGACGTCAGGAGCGCGTATGCCATTCGACGATCGGGAACCGGTTCGCGTCGACGTCCATTTTCCGCCGCCGTTCTACTGGTTCGGCGCCGGCCTGACTGGCGCCCTCGGCGCCCTCGTCGCGTTCGCGATCGTCTGGTTGGCGATCGGTCCGTTCGCCTGGCGCCTCGTCGCCGGCGCCCTCCGGATCGCTACACGCTAACGCCGGCGGCCGTCGCGCGCCAGAGCTCGGCTAATTCGTCGGCCAGGCCGCCGATCTCGCTTGCCTCTCGCCGGTAGAACTTCCCGAGCTCCTCGCCGTACGTCGGCGCCGGCGTCAAGGGATACTCCTCGCCACGCATTAGCGCCAGCTGCGCCGGATGTACTTCCGTAATGCTCCTCGCCCACATCGCCCGGATCCATTCCGGGGCGTACTTGTCGAGCGATCCGAGGAGCGCGATCCGCGTGAACAGGCCGTCCGCCGTGACGATGCGATCGACCCAATTTTCGAGCTCGGTTATGTGTCGGAGAATCCAGTCGAACGGCGCATCGAGACGTTGTTCGACCTGCTGTAACACGCGGTCGAACCGGCCGAGTAAATCAACGTGGAACAGTTGCAGTACGCGATTGACGTGCCGGATAAATTCGATCGTGTCGACGATCGGTTTGATGACCTTCTTGTACCACTCGTTAACGTGATCTTTGACCTTCTTCAGAAAGGCCAACACCGGCCCGAACTTGTCCCGTAGCCATTTCTCGATCGTTTTCACCTTCTCGCCGATGATCTTGTACGCCTCGCGCGCGTGATCCCGAATGAAGGCGCCGACCGTACTGAGCGCGGTTCCGAGCGCGCCGCCGAGGCCCCATAAGAACCGCGCGTGTTCGGTTTCGAGTGCCGTCACCTGATCTTTCAGATAGGCAACGTGGCGCAGGATGTTGCGCGCGGTCAGGCCGGGAAACGAATTAAAGAACCGGCCGATCGTGCCGAGGATTCCGGCGATGCCGCCGCGGAATCCGCCAGGCCCAAATTCGCCGGCCATTAGTACGCCGTCCCTTTCACTTTCCCGAGCTCCCGCACAAACTCGTCGAGCGCGCGCCGCGCGGCGGCGCCGTCGAATTCGTGCGCGGTGAACCGCCGTACGAACGGGCCATCCTCGCCGACGTGGAATTCGATCGCGATCTTCTCGATCGGTTTCCCGCGATCGTCGAACGTGGTTTCGGTCCGTTGCCGCGTGATCCGGATCTCGTCAGGCATCCACCCACCCTCCCCCGCGCCTCCGCCGCCGCCAGGCGCGGCCGGCCGGCGCGGTCATAGCAGACTAGCCCCCCCTGAGGCATTACGCGCGCCTGGCGCCACCTGGCGCGCCGGCGGCCGGTCTAATCCAACCCCGGCGTATCGCCCGGATCCGGGGTCGCCGGCGTCTCGCCACCTGGCGCCGCCTCGCCGGCGCGCGGGAGCTCATTCGCCTGGCGCGCGAGCTCCGCGATCGTGCTGTCGGCCACCGCATCGAAGTGCGCGAGCGCGCCGGCGTCGAGCGGCGCGCCGAGCTCGACGAGGCCGCCGACCGCCGGCAACACGTCGGCGTCGAACGCCGCATCGAGTGAACGATCGGCGAGCGGGGCGATCGATCCGGCCGCGCCGGCGAGGCCGGCGTCGACGCCGACCAGCTGCCGCGCGAACTCGGCGGCCAGGGATTCGAATTCGCGCGCGCGCGTCACATGCGGCGCGAGCGGAAACGGTTCACGGATCGCGTACGGTCCGGCCTCGTCCGGCATCAGGCCTCCCGGATCGGCGTGATCCCGGTACCGAGCGCGCGCATACGCGACTGCTTCGTCAGCGGATCGATCGTGCCGGTGACGTTTTCGTCGCGCCGGTCGGGGCGATTGACGGCGAGCGATCGCAACACCGTCTCCTCGCGCGTGAGCTCGCCAGGCGGTACCGGCGCGGCGAGGTCGGCCTCGCGCGCGGCGCGGAGGCGTTCGACGTCCGCCGCGGCGATCCGGACCGTCGCATCGGCGAGCGCGCGGCGGAGCTCCGCCGGCGTCAGCGGCGGACAGGCGTGGAAGTACTGCATCCCATCGGGCAACGTCGGTTCGTACACGCCGCCACAGGAATTGCACCGCACCATTTAGTTACCCTCCAACCATTCCCGAACGACGTAATGGATCGCCGAGTACTGATCGCCAACATCGATCGCGGCCGTCGACGTGGTGATCCGATGGCCGGCCGGCAACATCGGCCCGTTGCCGAGTCCCTGTATGAATCCGTTCGCCGTCGCCGCGGCGAATACGCCCATTCCGTACATCCAGTACATCGTTCGCGCGACAGAGGCCGCGGTCACAGTGTGCATGCCTGAGGTGAAATAGAAATTGGTCCCATCGTCGATCGTCAGGGTCGGTTGTCGGTTGCCGGCGACCCCGGACGTTGTGAGCAGCAATTTGAATTGGAGCAATTGCCACCGCGCGCCGGTCGGAACCGTTTCCGAAATTTCGGCGCCGGCGGCCGGATTCGCGCCGGTGATCTTGCGGATCGCCCCGGCGCCGTCGACGGAATTCGCGATCGGGCCGCCAGGCCAGGCGATCCGTTGTTTCGATGTGACGTAGCCGGCCGCCAGGGTGCCGAGCTCATCGACCTGGCCGCTATACCCGCGCACGATCCCGATCGTGACAAACGTTTGCCCAATGAGCGGCGCGCCCGTACTCGCGTACGCGTGAAGGCTCAGTAACCAGCCTTCGCCGAGGCGCCGGATGATCGTGGACGCTACCCGATCCGACGTCGGCGTGATCTCCCAGGCGAACACGTCGACGAGGTTCCCGACCCGATCGAGGCGCCGACCGGACACCGTGACTTTGACGCCGGCGAGCGCGTTGTACACGATGATCCGGAGGTTGTCGTCAGCGTTCAAGTACCAGCCTGGCCCAGCGAGCGCCGGCGATTGCATTGCAGCATCAGGCATACGCGCTCCTAATTCACTTCCAACCACTCGCGCACGGTGTACACCGGTGCACTCCAATTATCGCCGGCGTTGTTGACGAGCGACGTTCGGATCTCGTCGCCGGCGTTGAAATGCGCGTTCATCGGGATCGCGTGGTTACTCGTGCCGGTGCCTGGCGGACCGGCCGACGTCGTATTGAGGCCCTGCGCGAACACGTAATTAATGACCGCGCCGACATTGTGCGTGTGACTGGCGACCACCTGCCAAAACAGGTTCGCGCCGACGGCCTTCCGGAGCTCCATCGGTCCGCCGTTCGCGTTCTTGTTGCAAAACGCGCTGAACGAGAGGAGCTCCCACCTGGCGCCGAACGGAACCGTCTCGACAATCTCCGAACCGGCCGGCGGATCCGTCCCGACGATGTTGCGAATGTACGCCTCGCCATCGGTCGACGATCGAATCGGGGAACCAGGCCAGGCGAGTACCTGTGTTGATGTCACGTACCCTTGCAGCAACGTGCCGAGCACAATGCCGGCCGCGGCCGTCCCGCGAATGAGCTCGACGATCACAAACGTTTGCCCAATGAGCGGCGATCCGACGTTCGCGTACACGACGACGTTCAACACGGCGCCGATCCCCAGACTGTAATCGGTGAACGATACCGTCCGATCGGTGTTGGGAACGTGATCGTGCGCGAACGCCTCGACGTTGCCCTTTTCGCGCAGGATGCGACCTTGGATCTTGACGCGAACGCCGGCCAGCGAATTGACACTCACGACCCGGATCGAATCCTCGCCACTCGCAACAAACTGGAATGGCGAGGCAATGATCCGGCCGGCGCCGGTCGGGATCGGGGTCGCGCCGAAAAACTGCTCATTCGCCACGCGCGCCGCGCTCCCGATCGGCTACCGCTGTCGTACGCGCGCCGCCGAACTCGTCCCGCGCGCGCCGATCTCGCCGGCGCGCGCGGCCTCCGCCTCGGCCGACGTCAGGCCGTCCGATCCCTCGCCGGCGGCGGTACCCGAGCTCGCGCCACCCTGGCGCGCGCCGCCGCCGCCGCCGTCCGACGTCGGATAGCGCGCCTGATAGCCGCATCGCACACACCGATGGATCACGCCGAACTTTTTCGCTTTCGCGTCCACCTGGCGGCGGTACGAATGCGCCCAGTCCGGATGATCCGGGAGGTTCTGTTCTTTCATGTCGGCGATCGCGGTCGGATCGTGTGCTTGGTCCGGAACCATTTCTCCGCCGCATCGCGGGCACGGATCGCCGGCCTGTAACGGTTTGTTCTCGTCCATTGCGCCTCCCTAGCGAACGCTCAACTCGACGAAGATCGACGTCAGTGTTACGTCGGCGCCGTTTTCATCCTGAATGGAGTCGACGGCGGTAGCCGCTTTGTTCTCCGCGCTGATTACCGGAATCAGCGGAATCCCGTACTCGGATGCCAGGCGTACGAACCAGTTGGCCGTGAGCTCGCGCTCCGTCTCCTCGCCAGGCCCCGAGATCCGGAGGTTCCCGGTGTCCGGGCCGCGCCAGCACACCGCCGAGCATTCCGTATCGCACAGGTACCCGACGAGCGCATACTTGGCGCCGGCGTGAAACTGATCCTGTTCGACGTTGATGGCTTCCGAACCGGTGTAGCCGCCGCCGGTTCCGGTCGCGATCGTGTTCTCGACGTACGAGACATTACCGCCGCGCGTTTTGAGCTCCGCCGGCGTAATGAATTGACCTTGGATGCCGGGGAGATCCTCGTAATGCAGCAGCATGATGATGTATTCGATATCGCCGGCCGTCGCCGATCCGGCGAGCTCGACGCCGAGTACATCGTTCGGGTACACGCGCTGTGAAACACCCCACGGCATCAGCGGCCGAATGTCGCCGACGAGCGTATCGAAGCGAATCCCCTGCACGTTATCGTGCATGCGGCCCGATCGAATTCGACCGGTGCCGGCCGCCTGCACATCCGTCCAGAATTGAATGATTCGCGCGACCTTTTCGAGTGGCGAACTTTTGACCGCCAGGCTGTCACCCGATACCGCGGCGAGCGCGGCTAGCGTTGTGTTGATGGCGGTCCCTTGCGCCGCCACCGTGTCGAGCGCGGCGCCATAGTGGACGCCGGCGCCGTACTGCATTCGCGCGAGTAGTGTTGTCAGCATGGTTTGCGCCTCTCAGATAGCAACGTTCGTATTCGATCGTGTTGACTACCAGCGGCGCACTACTGCGCGAGCTTCGCCGCGCGCAGCCTGGCGGCGATCGCCTGTGAGCGCGCCATGTTGCCGGGATCACCCTTCGGCCGGCGCGGCGGTAGATCCGTCGACCGGATGATCTCCAAAAACGGTTGCGCCCCGCGCGACCAGTCCGCCTCCGCGGCGCCGACCCCGGACGGATAGCGCGAGGCGCCGAGTGTCGCCGCGCGTGTTGACCACCTGGCGGCGCCGGCGCGCGCGATCCCTTTCTCGAATCGACCGGCGTTCGCCGCCTCGACGACGGCCGTACGGAAATTCTCCGCGCCGGCGCGCGCGCCAGCTTCCCAATCCTGGCCCGTCGCCTCGACGCCGGTTTTGTAGTCGCCGGCGGCGGCCGTCGCGCGCTGAACGAATTTCTTAGCTAGCGCGTTCGTTTCCTTCACTCTGATCGGCATACAGCCTCCCTCCTCGATCCCGGACGCTAATCGCAGGTTTTGCACACCTGTGGAAAACCTGTTAGCGCATTTGGCAGTGTCGACAGATTGAGGCCGTTTTCCACAGTGTTTTGCACAGTCGAGCGGAAACGTTTGTACTCGTCACTACGTTTCACTTTGAGGCGTACAACACGGCGTACAAGTACCAGCGGTTGTGATCGATCGAATGTTGGGCTAGTACGACCGTTCAACGGATCGACGTGCCCTAAGCCTCGCGCGATCCGCAATTTCCACAGACACTCTTGTACGTACGTACGTTTTCCGCGTAGCGGGGTCGGCTTCCGGAGCGTGTGCAAAACTTCCGCGCCTCGGCAGAATTCGCGCTAGTCTGTCGGCTGATTCGTACGTCGAGGATCCGCGGCGCGGCGTAACGACGGGACGTACGGTGTACTCTGCTAGAGTGGGTGCCGGGGAGGCCCAATGTGAGAGCAGAACAAAAACTCGTACGACACGGCAACGCGACCGGCGTGAATATTCCGCGCCAAATCCTGACTCACCTCGGCTGGCTACCAGGCGAGGCCGTCGTCGTCGAGCTCCTAGAAGATAAATCCCTCCGCCTCCGCCGGCGGACCGTCGACGACTATGCGCCGATCCGGTCGCCGCGGATCGTGTACGACGAACCAGGCAAGGTGATCGGATGAACCTCGCGCTCGAACCGCGCGAGCTCCTCGACGTCCCGATCGGGCTCATCGACGATCCGGAGCTCCCATCCCGGACGGAAATGGGCGACGAGGAGATGGACGATCTCGTACGGAGCATCCAAGCGATCGGGCTGCAACAACCGATGATCCTCGCGCGCGTCGGCGCGCGGTTCGAAGTGATCGCCGGCCATCGTCGGTTGTTGGCGTGCCGCCGCGCTAACCTGGCCGTCGCGCCGGCGATCGTGTACCGGTCGAAAAACGCGGCGCAGGTTGCCATCCAGTACGCCGAAAACCGGTTTCGCGAGGAGCTCAATCCGGCCGACGAGGCGATCCTGTTCGGCGAGCTCCTCGAACGGGACTGCGGCGGCGACGTCGATACACTCGCCGCCAAACTCGGCGAGAAGCGCGGCTACATCGAAGGCCGGCTAATCCTCCTTCGCGATCCCGAAATCCTCGACGCGCTCCGCGGCGACAAACCGATCCGGATCGGGGTCGCGCTCCAATTGCTGAAAATCACCGATCCGACGATGCGCCGGTACTACCTCGACGCCGCGCGCCGCGGCGGCGCGACCGTCACAGTCGCCGCGGCATGGGTCCAAGAGTGGCAAAACTATCACCGGGATCAACACGTCGATCCGGCGGCCGTCGTCGAGGCCGCGCCGCCAGGCCCCGCGCCGGCGGTCGACTATTTCCGGTGTGTCGTCTGCGGGAAGAACGACAACGTGCATTTAATGCAACCGTTCAACGTTCACAGTCATTGCAAACTGGCGATCCTCGACGAGCTCCTCGCCTCATATCGCGGCGAACGCTAGTCGATCGCGGAAAGTGAGCTCCCATGCCAGGCCGTACGAAACCCTCGTCGCCGCCGATCCGGAAACGTCCGAAGCAACGCGATCTCCTCGGCACGAAACAGCAGCAGCAATCCCGCCACGTCGCCGAGCTCCGCGCCGACCTGCGGTACGCGGCGCAAGTGCGATCCCTGAGTCGCAAACTCAAACGCGCGCTCCGCCAGGCGGACAATGAAACCGTCGCGCTATGGGCCTGGCTGGATCGATCGGCCGCCGTGGAAGTGGAAAAGGCCAGCCGCGCCAAGCTCGAACTCAGCACCGAATCGATCGTCGACGCCAGGAGCGGCGAGGAGCTCGAACTCGAATCCGCCGGCGCCCAGCCGTGAGGCCGCATCGCTGCCCGGGCATGGGCTGTTCGGCGACCGTCGTACCGGAGCGCGTGTTCTGTGATCGGTGTGTCGGCCTCCTCGAAACCGACACACGGCGCGCGCTCGAACGGTTGTATCGACCAGGCCAGCGGCATTCGATCGCATTTACGCGCGTGTACGACCGCGCCATCGGCGAGATCCTCGACGCGCGCCAGGCCGGCCGCCGCGCGCCCCTCGCGCGGGAATTCGAGTGGTAGCGCCAAAACGTATGGCAAAGGCCGGCCTCCGCCGTCACACCGGAGGCCGGCCGCGGCGACCACCTGGCGTCGAGTACCTCACGCCGACGTCGCGCCGAATGTACGAGCTCCTCCCGACCGAATGGACGGACGCGCGCGCCTTCGTCGAGCTTTGCGCGCAACGGTTCGGACGAGACGCGCGCGACGTCCGCCGGCGCCTGGCGAACTTGCACCGGTTGCGATGTGTCGAGCGGCGCACGAATCCCGACGTGTTGAACCAACCGCAGATCCGGAGGCGCGAATAATGGCAAATGGACACCTCGGATTCACTGGCGTTGCGTGTCGGCGCGCGCTCCTCGACGAGCTCGACGGAAATCGTGCCGCGCTCGAACAAATGGCGCCGCGCTCCGCGCTCCGATTCGTATTGTGGTTGGCGTTGCACTACACGGCGCCGGCCGAACGCCTCGGCGCGATCGGCGAAGTGATCGCGGCGATCGCCGAGGAGGAGGCCGATCCGATCGGCCTGGCGGCGCCGACGTCGGACTATCCGCCAGGTTGGCCGCGTTGCGGTTGCGGCCGGCCGGTTCTCGACGGACACCTGACTTGCGGCGAGGTTCGCTGTAGTGAATCCGTCGCGCGCGCATTTCGCAACGCGGGAGGCTAAATGAACTTTCCACCTGGCGGCGCCGCGATCGTCAACGATCTCTACACGCGGTACAAACAATTCGCAGAAGGGAGCGACGACGAACGGCGCCTCCTGACGTTGTGGATCGCGCAGACGTTCTGCGCGCGGTTCGGCGTCAGCTGGGGTACGAAAGCGACGACCGAAAAACACCCACCGTCGAAAGATGCGATCGCCTACCGCAACACCGACGGGACGATCGATGTATTCGATTGGCAAAACGGCGCCACGCGCGCGCCCCAGCTGCGCGAAGGCCAGGCGCCGACCTTCGCGGACGCGCGCACGATGGCCGGCGGTCCGCCGCAGCATTTCATCGCCGTCGCCGCGATCGATCACCTGGCCGGTTTGCCGGCGCCGGCCGAACCGCCCCCGCCGGCCGCGCCGCCGGCCGCGCCGCCGCCGGTCGCCACCACGCAATTGCAAACGCTGATCGATCGGTTGCAGGAAATCGTCGGCGGCCTCAGCGACGTTCGCCGGCAATGTGACGGCCTCAATCAACGCCTCGACAAACTACTCGCCGAAGGCCTGAGGATCCGGCTATGAACGAGGAGCTCGATCGACTGCGCGATCGCCTCAGTCAGTCCGCCGCCGCGCGCGAGCGCGAGGCGCGCGACGTCGCCGAGGCCGTTCGCTATGCGGCGCGGGAGGCCGCCGGCGGCCTCCTCGACGGGGATCGCGTGTTCGACAGTGTGAGCGGCGCCGAGGCCGTACTCCTCCGCAAAACCGGCGTCACCGCGGAGAACACCGAATTCTATTTTCTGCGGTTCGACGACGGCCGCCTCGTCACGCGGCGCCGGCGTGAACTCGTCATCATTCCGCAACGGCCGGCGCCTGGCGGCGCGGGGAAACCATGACGCAAGCTGTACTCCCCACCACCAACAACAAAATCATCGTCTCGTCGATCCTGGCGATCGTGCGCGCGCAACGCCTGGCGCCAGGCTTCGATCCGGTGCGCGCGACCGTCCTGGCGGCGCATATGGAAACCGCGATCGCGCACGATCGAACCGCGGAGGCGACGTTCGCGATCTGCGCGCTCCTCCTGAAAGCGATCGGTATCCGAGACGCCGCCGAGCTCCGCGCGCTCCTTCACGGCTAGCGCCATGCCGATCGATCTCGGCTACACGTTCACGCCGGCGCAATATCCGGAGCTTGTCGCGCGCCGGTTCTTCCCCGAGAAAACCGGACCGGAAAGCGCGATTTATCGCGACTACCTCAGTCGCCACATTTACGATTTCGATCGCATCCACTTGCAGGTACGCGTCGGCGAAGGCCTGACGCCGGATCCGGCCTTCCTCGACGGAGTGCAACGCCAGGCGATCCGGAATTCCAAGAAGGTGATCGACGTACTCGGCTGGAAAGGCCTCCAACCGACGATCGTCGAAATTAAGATCCGCGTGTTGATACAGGCGATCGGCCAGATCCGCGGCTACCGCCAATTGTTTTTGGAAGCGAATCCGGACGCGCTCGATCCGCGCCTCGTCATTGCCGGCCGCTACTCCGACCCCGACACGATCCGAGTCATCGCGACCGAAGGGATCGACCTGTACTTGTATCCGGAGGATACCGCCAATGTTGGACCCTAACGCGTACGAGATCCTCGGGGCCGGCGGCCTGGCGTTGTTGTTCGGCGGCCTGGCGGTTCGTCACGTTGTCCGGGAGCGCGCCGAGTGGCGCCGGCGGCGCGAGCTCGACGCCGCGCTCCGCGGCGCGCTCGATCGCGAGCTCAAACTCGCCGGCGAATCGCCGTACGAACGCTGGCGGCGCAAGGTCGGCGAGCTCGATCCGGCGACCAGGCGCACGATCGCCGCGGATCTCGTGAAGGAGATCCGCCGGCGCGAGCGCGCGGCGGACCGGGAACATTGAAAAACGGCGGCCAGTCGACACCGTTTCGCCCGCGGGCAAGAGCGGCACAATCCGAGCGGGCACCGGCGCGCCGGCTGCCGCTTTGCCTTCGCTTAGCTTTCGCGCCATTTTCCGAGAAAAACAGCGCGAAATTATGGGAGCTCCCACCGTGGCCTATACAAACGGCGTTCACGTTGTCCCAGCCATCCGTTGCCAGCATCGGGACGAAGGCGAAAGGTCAATTTTCTGCGGCAATTTCGCTAGTTGGTACCGCCGCGCCGCGGCGCCGTTCGCGCCTCGCTACTTTTGTCACAAACACAAACGGCCGGCCGACGTCGAGATCCCGAACGACGGCGAGCTCCCGCGCGTCCGCCTGATGCTGGATGTATTCGTCGGCGGCGTCAGCTGGAATGCCGGGGAGGCCGAGCGCGAGGCCGCCGAGGTGATCCGCCTGGCGATCGCGACGGTCGGCGGCGTCTCCTCGCCGATCTCGGTGACGTCGGCGATCGTCACCTGGCGCGCGGCGCGGCCGGTCGGCGAGGCGATCGTCGACGCCGGCGACCCTACACAGCCCCCCCTGAAGCATTAGCGGCCTGTGGGCGAACCTCGCGCGCCGGCGGCGCCAGCTGGCGAGGAGCTCCGCGCGCCAGGCGCGCCGGCGAGCTCGGCGCCGGCGAGCTCGGCCGGCGGCGATCGCGCGCGCCGGCGTTGCGTGGTGTGTGGCGAGGAGCTCGCGCCTGGCGATCGCAAGGTTCACGTCGGCGCCTGCGCGCGCCGGCGCAAAACGACCCTTCAACGGATGGCGCGCGAGCGCGCGCGGCATGTTCGACCGATTCGCTGAGCGTTAGCCGGCGCGGTAGGCGGCGAGCGCGCGGCGCGCCTCGTCGCGATCGGCGAAGTACCGGCGCCAGATGCCGCGCCGATCGCGGTACTCCAAAAACCACAGTCGGAGCGGATCGCGACAAGGCCCAATGCGCGGTAGCCGCGGCGGCCGTTTTCGCTTCGCCACTACTGCAACCGGCGCAACGGTCCCCGGCGCGCGTCCCATTCGACGTGAACGTGATTGCCTTCTAATAGGACGTCGTACTGCGGATCGAGCGTTCGCCGCAGGAATTCCGCCAGCGGTTCGAGCTCCTGCGGCTTGTCATTCGCGGTATCGAGATCAATCGCCAGGCCGTAGCCGTGCAACGTCGTCGGCGACCGGTTCGGCGCCGTGTCGTCGATCGAATTCACCTCGATCTCGATTCGTTCGAGCGCGCTGTACGTGCTGGCGAGCGCGAGGATCTCGCCTAGCTGTGACGTGAACCGGCGAATCCGTACCTCCGGCTTAAATCGGATCACCGCGCCGCCTCCTGACACTCGTTCACTTTTCGGAAAACGGAACGAGCGGCCGATCGTACCGGCGCCGGCCCCGCGTGGCAACCTCCGGCGGTTGCGCCTTGAACGCTTGCCACATTTCCTCGACGCGGAAATCAATCCGCGCCAGGCGCCACAGCACACCAATCAACACCGATGCAATGGTGACGAGCGCGGCGACCAGGCCGGCGATGGCGAAGGCGTTCATCTTAATCACCGGAATTCTCCGCCGCTTTCGGCGGTTCAATCAGGAGCGCGAGGAGCTCGGCGTCGTCGGCGCCATAGCCGAGCGCGCGTACGTCGGCGATGAACTCCTCGATTGACTTAAGGCCCTTGGTGACGGCCTCCTCCAATTGCGACACCGACAGCGCGCGCGACGCATCGGCGCCGAAAAGCTCCGCGCGCCTGGCGCGCGCGTCGGCGATCGTGCCGAGCTCCCGTTCGAGCACGTCGACGAGGAGCTCGACGTCGGCCGGCGCGAAGCCCATTTCGGCGGCGCGGCCTCGGTACGTCTCGATCGTTGCCGCGCCGGCCTTCACCGCGCGCGCGACGTCGGCCAGGGACAGGCCGCGCGCCGCCGCCTGGCGTTCGAGCTCGGCGCGCCTGGCGCGCGCGGCGGCCTCCTCGGCGATCGCGACCGTCAGGAGATCCATTTCGATCGCGATATCCTCCTCGGCGAATCCCTCCGCCGTCAGGCGCGCCGCGTACGCCTGTGGGTCGACAATGCCGAGGCGCGCGGCGCGCGCCAAACTCGCCAGCGAAATCGCGCGAGCTCCCGCGCGCGCATCCGCCGCGGCCTGGCGTTGCCGCGCGGCCTCGGCCTCGGCGACGTCGACGGCGAGCTCCGAGAGGAGAAGCTCCTGAGCCTCCGACGTGAACCCTTCGGCGACCAACAACCGTTCGTACTCCTCCGCCGGCCGCAACCCGAGGATCACCGCGCGGCGTACCTGTTCGAGCGATAGCCCTTTTGTGCGGAGGCGCGCCTCGGCGGCGCGGCGTACCTCGAGCGCGGCGGCGTCGTCGGCGATCTTGAGCTCGAGTACGTCGACCATGACGGCCGCGGCGCCGTCGTCGTACCCGAGCGACGACAGGATCGCCTCGTACTGGGCGACGGTCCGGAGGCCGCGCCGAACGAGGAGCTCGAACCGCGGTAGATCGATCCCGCGTGTTTTCGCGCGCGCCTCGGCCTCGGCCCGTTTGCGCGCGGCGTCGTCGGCGTCTCGCTTGCGTTCACGCAACACGGCGACGAGGAGCGATCGATCCTCGGCGGCGAAGCCCAATTGCGCCAGGCGCCGATCGAACTCCTCGAACGACAGGATGTTTTGTAGGACGGCCTGTTCAATCGTCGCGACGTCGGCGCGGCGGACCGTCCCGCGCGCGCGCGCCTCCTCCGCCGCTTGTTGCTGGGCGACGTAGCGCGCGCGTTCATCCTCGACGAGGCCGACAAGGATCGCGACCGTATCGGCGTCGTACTGCGGCGTCAACACTTCGGCCAGGCGGTCGACCGTAACCAGGCCGCGGACGACGGCGCGGCGGAGATCCGCGATCGACCCGCGCCGCGCGAGCTCGCGCTCCGCTTCCACCTGGCGCAACCTGGCGGCGGCGGCCTCGTCTTTCCGGAGCTTCTCCGCCGCGCGTTCGGCCTCCACCTGGCGGCGCGCGGCCTCGGCCGACACGTCTTTGTCGATCTTCACGCGGAGGCGAGTTTCGAGCGCGGCGGCCTCGAACGCCGGATAGCCGGCGAGGCGCAACCATTCCCGGTAGTACGCCCGCGGCAAGATCCCGAGCTCGACACAATCGATCACCTCGCTATGCGTCAGGCGCGCCGTGTTGACGTGTTGCAGCTTCTTGGCGATGTTCGCCGTGAGCTCGCGCTCCTCGGCATCCTCGATCGGGCCAATGAGCTCATTCCGGAGATCACCCTCGCTGATCTCCCGGTTCACGTACGCGGTGATCACCGGCGATAGCCATCGGTTCCAAATCGTGTTGAGACGGCGCCGGCGGTCGGCGTGATACGTATCAAACGCCGTCGTCTCGTCGTACCCTTGCTGGCGGAGGTTGTCGATCACCTTCGCCGCATCCCAGCCTGCGCCGCGCGACAGCTGTACCGCGTCGTCGAATGAGACGAACTTGCGCCCGTTGTTAATCAACGCCTCGATCCGGTCGGCATCCCACCCGAGTACGCCGAGCTCCTGATCGAGCTTCTCGCGCGACCAGGCGCCCCGCAGAAATTGGCGGACAGCGACGGCTTCGCCGAGGAGGTTCGGCGTGTAGGTTTTGGCAATGTGCCGGCGGAGCGGTTCGACCACCAACGTATCGATGTACGGCCGGAGTACGCGCGAGCTCGAATCACTGATGCCCATTGCGCCGACGAGCTTGTCCCCGAGGTCGGCGACGTGTTCGATCTTCTCGATCCC
>Ga0134123_10001640_pt1 | contig 14580 bp, 11 predicted proteins | sample KB303_FD_96460 | JGI IMG/M metagenome (GOLD analysis project Ga0134123, IMG submission 96460) | Terrestrial soil microbial communities without Nitrogen fertilizer from Kellogg Biological Station, Michigan, USA - KB3-0-3 | ecosystem: Environmental > Terrestrial > Soil > Unclassified ...
CCTACGACCTGGGCCGACAGGCGCCGCTGCAGGCCCTCTACGTCCAGGCCGACGCCAACGACGTCTATCACCTCTGGGGCTCGGTGGACGGCCGCGACTTCCGGCCCATCGGCGAGGTCGGCATCGCCGAGGGGGTGCACGGCCTGCGCTCGCGCCGGATCAACCTGGGCGGGCTGCCGGTGCGCTACCTGCGCATCGGCGAGGGCGACGGCGACAACGCCTACTCGGTCTCCGAGGTGCAGGCCTTCTGCCAGCTGCCCACCCCTTTCCCGCCCGAGGGCGTCCCCGAGGTGGCCGCGCCCGCCGCGCAGGCGGGCCCCACGCCGTGGTGGAACAACGAGACCAGCGCCGGGTGGGAGCTGGTGCTGGCCATCCTCGGCCTCTTGCTCCTCTACGCCGATCTCGACGATCGGCGCAGCGAGAAGCCGCGCTTCAAGCAGAAGACCCGAGATCGAGCCCTGATGGTGCTGGGCGTGGTGTCGTTGCTGACCTACTTCAACTTCGGCTCGTTCCACTTCGGCAACTGGATCCACGACTGGGAGTGGACCCACTACTACGTCGGCTCGAAGTACTTCAACGAGCTCTCCTACGACAAGCTCTACGAGTGCATCGCCGTGGCCGATCACGAGTCGCCCGACCCCGGCCTGCGCCGCCGGGTGGAGAAGCGCAAGCTCACCAACCTCGGCGACAAGAACCAGCTCGAGCCCACCACCGACATCCTGGCCCACCCCGAGCGCTGCAAGCAGGCCTTCACCGACGCGCGCTGGGAGTCGTTCAAGCGGGACGTGAAGTTCTTCCGCGATCGGCAGAACACCAAGCGCTGGGACGATCTGCAGACCGATCACGGCTACAACGCCACCCCGGTCTGGAACATCGCCGGCAGCGTGCTGGCCAACCTGGGCGAGGCCAGCAACTTCCAGCTCTACACCCTGGCCTTGCTGGATCCGCTCTACTTCCTGGCCATGGTGGCGCTGGTCTGGTGGGCCTTCGGCTGGCGGGTCACCTGCGTGGGGCTCCTCATCTTCGCCACCAACTTCCCCTCGCGCTACTACTGGACGGGCGGCTCGTTCCTGCGCTGGGACTGGCTCTTCTACCTGGTGGCGGGCGTCTGCCTCTTGAAGAAGGAGAAGCCGCTCTTGGCCGGCGTGGCGCTGGGCTACTCGACGCTCTTGCGGGTGTTCCCCGGCTTCATCTTCGCGGGCCCGCTGCTGGCCGGGGTGATCGAGCTGGTGAAGCACAAGCGCTGGAACCGCACCTACCTGCAGCTGGGCGCGGGCGCGCTCATCTCGGTGCTGGTGCTGGTGCCGATCAGCCTGAAGGTGGGCGGCGGCACCAAGGCCTACAGCGCGTTCGTCAAGAACACCGAGAAGCACAAGGAGACGGCGCTGACCAACTACATGGGCCTGCGCACGATCGTCGCCTACCGCTACGGCGAGGCGGGCCGGAACCTCAAGAACGAGAAGGACGTCGATCCCTGGGGCAAGTGGAAGCAGGCGCGCGTGAGCGCCTACCAGCGGGCCAAGCCGGTCTATGCGCTGCTGCTGGCGGCCTACCTGGTGCTGCTGGGCTTCGCGGTGTGGAAGCGGCAGGCGTGGGAGGCGGCGGCGCTGGGGGCCACCTGCATCGCCTTCGGAAACGTCGAGCTGACCTGTTACTACTACGCGTTCGTGATGGCGGTGGCGCTGTTGCACGAGTCGGACGAGCGGGTCGGGCGGATCATGCTCATCATGACCGCGGCCACCATCTTCATCTTCTTCCACCCGTTCGTCTTCATGCCCGACTGGCTGGACGAGCAGTACACCCTGATGTCGGTGGTGACGGTGGGCGCCTTCGGGACCATCCTCTGGCACTTCGGCCTGGGCAAGTACCTGGCCGAACGGAAGGCGAGTCGGGCGAGCGCGGCCGCACCGGCCGGCGCCGCGCCGGAGGCGGCCAAGGAGGCAGCGAAGCCGGCAGCGAAGGCGGCGCCGGTCGCGGAGAGCGGCGACGAGCGCCCGCGCTGGCAGCGTCCGTCCAAGAAGCGCAAGAGGCGGTAGCGAGAGGGGGAGCGCGGAGCAGCTCCCCAGAAACGAAAAAAGCGGCGAGGAGTCGCCGCTTTTTTTCGAAGTCTCGGAGGGAGAAAGTTAGCGCCGCTTCTTCTTGCCGGCCTTCTTGGCTGGCTTCTTCGTCGACTTCTTGGCCTTGGCCACCTTCTTCTTCTTGCCGGCGGGCTTCCGCTTGGCCGCGGTCTTCTTGCGCTTCTGGCCGCCGACGGCGCGCTTGGCGCGCGACACATCGCCATCCTTGTCGACGAAGTAGATGTAGTTGTTGTCCATCTCGAATCCGCCGTCGGCTACCTTCTCGGGCTTGCCCTTGGGCAGACCGGGCTGCTTTCGTCGCACGCGCCAGACGGCGCCGTCCTTGACGTAAAGCATGTAGTCCTTGTCACGCGAGATTCCCAGCTTTGCGACTTTTTCAGCCATTTCTCCGCCCTCCGTCAGAAAAAAGTGGCGATGCGAGACGTCGCATCGTAACTGCGGGGGTAGGAGAGTCAAGCGATTTCTCGTCGGAGAATCGACCGGTTTCCGACGGAGAATTGCAGATCTTCTGACGAGAAATCACTGCGCGCGGGCCAGACGGGCGACGTAGATGTGCTCGTCCGCGGGCAGCCCGTCACCGTCGGGGAGCGCGCTTCCATCGAAGCCGGCGAAGGCGCCGACCAGCCGAAATCCCGACGCTGCGAGGAGCTTCTTCACGTCGGCCGGCCAGAGCTGGCGGTGGTGCAGGCGCACGATCCGCTCGGCCCCCGTCGGACGCCCGCGCTCGTCGATGGGCTGGTAGTAAAGGCGCATGCGCAGGACCCGTCGGGCTTCGTCATACACGTGGTTGGTGGTGTAGACGAGGCGCTCTCCCGTCGAGGGGTGGCGGAAGATGGTGCGCGCCCAGCGGCGATCGTCGCCCCGGTGGAGCCAGCGCGGATCGGGCGGCAACACGTCGAAGGCCAGCCAGCCCCCCGGCGCCAGGCTGGCCGCCACCCGGCGGAACAGGCCGCGCAGCTCGGCGTCGGTGCCCAGGTGCTGCACGCTGTGGAAGGCGATGACGGCGATGGCGAAGCGCGGGCGCAGGGCGAAGGCCCGCAGATCGGCGCGCACGAGCAAGCCGCGCCGGCGGCGGACCGGCGCCAGCCGCGCCATCCGTCGCGCCGCCGCCGCCAGCATGGCCGGCGACCGGTCGATGCCCACCGCCGCGTGCCCGTCGCGCAAGAGAGGCACCAGCAGCCGGCCGCTGCCGCAGGCGAGATCCAGCACCGGCCCGGGAGCGGCGAAGGCCATCCGATCCTGGACCAGCCGCCGGTAGAAGTTCACGTCGGCACGGCGGCGGCGGTACTCGAAGTCGTAGAGCGCGGCGTCCTGGAAGTGTTCGCGTGCGCCGGCGTCGTCGCTGGATCTGCCCACGGTGTGCCCGTCGTGTGGAATATTAGCCGTTCATGACCACGGCGATCGTGCTGCTTTCGGGCGGCCTCGATTCAGCGACGGCGCTGGCGATGAGCCTCGCCGAGGGAAAGCGCTGCCACGCGCTGAGCTTCCGCTACGGCCAGCGCCACGACGTCGAGCTCGAGGCGGCGGCCAAGGTGGCCACCTCGCTGGGCGCCGCCAGCCACCGCGTGCTCACCATCGACGTGGGGGCCCTGCGCGGCTCGTCCCTCACCGGCGACGGCGACGTGCCGAAGGGCCGCGCCGACGAGGAGATGGCCCACGGCATCCCCAGCACCTACGTGCCCGCCCGCAACACCCTGTTCGTGGCCCACGCCCTGGCAGTCGCCGAGGCCGAGGCGGCCGACGAGGTGGTGCTGGGGATCAACGCCCTCGACTACTCCGGCTATCCCGACTGCCGCCCCGAGTGGCTGGCGGCCATGCAGGAGGTGGCGCGCCTGGGCACCAGGGCCGGCGTCGAGGGCCGCCCCATCCGCCTGGTGGCGCCGCTCGTGCACATGAACAAGGCCGACATCGTGCGCGCGGGGATGACCCTGGGAGTGGACTTCTCGATGACCCACTCGTGCTACGACCCGACGCCCGAGGGCCGGGCCTGCGGAGGCTGTGATTCGTGTCTGCTGCGCAAGCGGGGGTTTGCGCAGGCGGGGGTCGTGGATCCGACTCGGTACTGAAGAATGCTTTCGAGCACGAGCACGAGCACGAGCACGAAGGGGAGACGGCCCGGGCTGGTGCTGGTGCTGCTCCTCTTGCTCGTACTCGGGACCGCTACTCCCCGGAGTTTCCCCAGCGCCCGAAGGTGCCCGTCCCCAAGAAGGCGGGCCGATTCGGCGCCCGCGCCGGAAGCCGCGTCAGATCCGGGATTGGCGTCCGGCCCCCCACGCTCGCCGGCCGCTGGTAGCCGCCTCCCGACTCCGGGGCCGGCTCTCGCCGCTCCTCGAAGCGGGTCGCGCGCTCCTCGCGGCCGCGCCGCCCGTGGCGAAAGCGGCCGTGGCGCTCGGACGGGTCGGGGGCCTGCAGCTCGGGGGGGAGCTCCTCGCCCGCCGGGGCGCCCGGGGGCTCGCCCTCCGCGAGCAGGGGCTGCCCGGCCAGCTCGGGGTTCGCCGTCTCGGCGTCGGTGACCAGCTCGGCCAGGCGGAGGGCGTCGTCGAGGAACTCGCGCCCCGACAGCCGCGGGCGCCGCCGGTTGGGGTTGCTCGACGGGAACAGGTAGCGCATGGCCAGCAGGATCTGCCGGGCCAGCTCGGCGTCGCGGCGCGACGACTTGAGGCGCTCGATGATCGGCTGGGTCGACTGCCCCACCCGCTGCCCGACGTCGCGCACGTTGTTGGTGTCGGGGTGAAGGTCGTCGCGCAGGGGCGGGAACAGCAGCGCCGCCAGCACCAGCGCGTTCGAGGGCGGGATGTCGCGCTTGGTGGTCGAACGATCGAGCGCGGCCAAGTAGGCCCAGAAGCGCGCCGTCTGCTTGCCGTGGGCGGCGTCCCCGTCGTGGCGGAGGCCGTTGGCCAGCTCGGGCACCAGCACGTCGAGCAGGCGCGTCTCCAGCAGCAGCTCCATCGAGCGCTTGGCCGCGCCCGCGCGCAGGAGGCGGTAGAACTCCTCGGAGACGCGGGCCTGGGCGCACTTGGCGATCTCCCCCGAGTGCTCCATCATGCGCCGGTAGGTCTCGGGCTCGACGGTGAGATCGCAGCGGGCCGCGAACTTCACCGCCCGCAGGATGCGCACCGGATCCTCGCGGAAGCGGATGTCGGGATCCCCGATGGTGCGCACGAGCCGCGTCTCGAGGTCGGCCATCCCGTGCACGTAGTCGATCACCTGGGCCGTCTCGAGATCGTAGAAGAGGCCGTTGATGGTGAAGTCGCGGCGGCGCGCGTCCTCCTCGGCGCTGCCGAAGACGTTGTCGCGGCGGATCAGCAGATCGCTGTTCTCGCCGTCGCCCCCCGAGCTCTCGCTCGGGTCGTCCTCGACCTCACGGGGGTTGGCGCGGAAGGTGGCGGTCTCGATGATCTTCGCGCCGAAGAAGATGTGGGCCAGCCTGAAGCGCCGGCCGATGATGCGGCAGTTTCGAAAGAGGCGCTTGATCTCGTTGGGGTTGGCGCTGGTGGCGACGTCGAAGTCCTTGGGCTTGCGGCCGAGCAGGAGGTCGCGCACGCAGCCGCCGACGAGATAGGCCGTGTGATCGTAACGCCGGAGCCGCTGAACGACTTTCGCGGCATCCGGATCGATCTGGTCCGGCTTGATATGCATTAATTGAGCCGTAACACGCCCGTCCCCAACCGGCAAGGAAGAGTGCCGGGAAAGGACCTAGAAGCTGAGCGGCATCGGCCCGTCGGGGTCCGCCGGAACCACCATGCGCCGGGAGCGGCGGGGGGCCGCGCGCTTGGTGGGCGAGGGAGGGGCATCCCGCCGGGCAATGGCTCGCCGGAGGGCATCCGACATCGGGGCGGGACGCTCGATCGCTGGCTGCGCCGCCGGCGCGGGGGCCACGGCGGCCGGAGCAGGCGGGGCGGGGCGCGGGGCGGCGACCGGCGCGGCCGGCACCGGCGCCATGAGGGGCTGGGGCGCCGGCGCGCTCACCGCGGCGGCGGGCGGCTCGGCCGAGGTGCTGTCGCGCAGCTTGAGCAGCGCCACCACGATGAAGAAGCTGATGGCCGAGGTGGCCACCACGATGGCCAGCGGGCGCAGGACGCGCTCGCGCGGGACCACGTCGAGATCGTCGTCCTCCAGCCGGCGCTCGAAGCGCCCCTGGGTGTTCCAGCGGCCGAACAGGCGAGCCAGCGCCGGGAAGCGGCTCTTGCCGCTGTGGCTGGGGAAGCGGGCCGGCGGGGTGAACTCCTCCTCGGTGGTGACCGGGCGCGAGTCGAGCCCCTCGTCGCTCTCATCGCTGGGCTGGTTGACCGGCTGGGCCGGCGAGACGTCGACGGAGCCGGGCTCGAGGTGCAGATCGTGGCCGTAGAGGGTGCGCGCTGACTGCACGTCGGTGGGCCCGTCGCCACCGCCCGAGAACCCTCCGGGCAAGCCGGATCTGGTGCTGGCGGCCATCCGTTGCTTCAGCGTATCTCAGCAGCCGCGGCAGCGCCATGGGTCGGTGGCCGGCGCCCCGGCTGGGCCGACGGAGCGCCAGCAAAATGACGCAAATCTGGGCCCCCGCCGGCCACCGTCGCGGGCGCTATACTGCGCCTCCCCAATGCGCGTCTGCTTCGTCGTGAACAACGTCCGGACGCAACGCCCGACGTACACCACGCTCCACCTGGCCTTCGCCGCCCATCGGCGCGGGCACGACGTGGCCTTCGTCTCCGTGGATGGGCTCTCCCACGGCGACGACAGCGTGGTGATGGGGGACGTGGTCAGGCCTCGGCCGGGGCGGCTCAAGGACGCGTCATCCTTCGCCAAGTCGCTTGTGGCCGAGAGCGCCTCTCGGGAGGACACCCGGCTCAACGACTTCGACGTCGTCTTTCTCCGCAACAACCCCCATGTAGGCAGCGCCGAGGGCGACCGCTTCAACCCCGCCATCGAGTTCGGGCGGCGGTTGAAGCAATCAGGGGTGATGGTCGTCAACGATCCGGACGGTCTGGCCCGGGCCGGCTCGAAGATGTACCTGGCCGGTTTCCCGGCCGAGATCCGCCCCAAGACCCTCATCACCCGCTCGGTCGAGCGGGTGCGGGCCTTCCTGCGCGAGTTGGACGGTCCCGCCATCATCAAGCCGCTCTACGGCTTCGGCGGCAAGAACGTCTTCTACGTGGGCCGCGGCCAGACCGCCAACCTGGCCCAGATGATCTCCACGGTGCGCGGCGAGGGCTACCTCATCGCCCAGGAGTACCTGCCCGCCGCGGCCAAGGGCGACAAGCGCGTGCTGCTCCTGGGCGGGACCCCCATCGCCATGGGCGAGCGCTTCGCCGCCTACCGCCGCATGCGTCCCAAGGACGACATCCGCAACAACATGCACGTGGGGGGCGCGCGCAAGCCGGGCGCGCTGGCCGAGGCCGAGCGCAACATGTGCGAGCTCATCCGCCCGCGCCTGGTGGCCGACGGCCTCTACTTCGTCGGCGTCGATCTGGTGGGCGACAAGATCCTCGAGATCAACGTCTTCGCCCCCGGCGGCATCCACAACATCAACGAGCTCTACGGCGTCGACGTCGCCACCGCGGTGGTGCGCGATCTCGAGCGCAAGGTGGAGCTGCGCGCGGTTTATCGCGAGCCGCTGCCCCCGCACGTGATCATGAGGGCGTGAGCGCTACGAGGCAGCGAACAGCGCGTAGAGGCCCAGACACACTTCCAGGGTCAACAGGATCAACCACGCCCCGTGCAGCCTGCCGTACGCGTTCCGCTCGGCGTCGGTGGCGGGGGCGTTGGCGTCGCCCATGCGGCTGCGCAGGGCGCGCAGGGCGGGGCTGACCACGAAGGCGGCGACCAGGCGCGAGCCGGCCATCCCGGCCAGCGGCAGCAGCAAGGTGCCGGGAGGAGCGGCGTGATCCACCACCACGCGGCCGCCCAGCGCCACCACCAAGAGGCCCAGCGCACCCAGCAGCAAGCGGTCGACCCGGGCGAAGAGGGCCTGGGCCACGTCGTCGGCCTGGGCCCGCTCGAGCTTGGCGTAGATCACCGGGGCCAGGACCAGGGTGGCCAGGGCCAGGCCGGTCCACACGGTCAGGCCCAGCAGCAGCCCGAAGCGGGTGGCGACGACGAGCGCGAGGGAGACCGGGCGGTTCAAGCGGACACCCGAGCGATCAGACGCGCAGGTGCAAAGGGACGTTCTTCTCCACGGATTCGCTGCAACCGTCCGAGACCAGCTGCCAGATGTGGCGGAGCTGGGCCTCGATGACCGTGCTCTCTTCCTCCTCCTCTTCCTCCTCCTCCTCCTCGTCCTCTTCGTCCTCGTACTCCTCCTTGTCCTCGTCGACGGCCAGCTCGTCCTTCATCTCTTCCAGCACGTCGACCAGGAGCTGGGCGGAGGCCACCCGGTAGTCGCCCACGTGCAGGCGCCCCTCGAACTCGACCGGGACGTAGATGTCGGCGGCCAGATCGTGGGCCTCGAGGCGGTCGAGGAACTCGGTCATGGCGTCCTCGTCGAGACGGGTGGCGATCTTGTGGCGGGTCTGGTCCTCGCCGCCCGCGAAGCGCGCGCCCGCCTGCTCCAGCAGCTTCTGCAAGGTTTTCAACTCGTCGTCGTCCAGAGTCTCGGAGAGAGGCGCGAGCTCGATTTCGGACATGCCCCATACGGTGCCGTACGCTTGCGTCGTCGTCAAACGATGAAGGCGGGAACTTCTCACCGAGTTTCCCGCACCGCGGTCGCACGTCACTGTCGACAGGGAGACGCGCGCGCATTAAGGATCCTGTCTCCCCGACGATGACAGCGACCGAAGACAGCTACCTCGAACCGTGGACGGAGGCGTCCCTGGTGGCCCGGATGGCCGCCGCGCGCGCCCACGCCGCCGCCGGGCTGCGCGCCGGCAAGAACGGTGTCGAGCTGGCCGAGGAGCTGACCTCCGAGGTGGAGGCGATGGTGGTGGACCTGGTGAACCACCACCTCAAGCGGGCCAAGTTCGACGCGTTGTCCGGCCTGGCGGTGCTGGCCACGGGCGGCTTCGGGCGGCGCGAATTCGCCCCCCACTCGGACCTGGACCTGGTCTTCCTGTGTCCGGAGGCGCCCGACGCGGGCATGGAGGAGCTGGCCGGGGCCATCCTGCATCCCCTGTGGGACGCGAAGATCGACGCCGGACACGCCGTGCGCTCGGTGGCCGAGGCGCTGGAGCTGCCGGCCACGGACCTGACCGCGGCCACGGCCCTGCTCGACGCGCGATTCCTCGCAGGAGATCGTCCGCTTGGAGATCGGTTTTTGGCCCTCTACGGCACCCGCGTGGCCGGGGCGACGCCCGACGGCCTGGTGGCGCGGCTGCGGGCCGAGCAGCGGGCCCGCCACTCGCGCTTCGGTGACACCATCTTCCTGCTCGAGCCCGATCTCAAGAACGGTCCCGGCGGGCTGCGCGATCTCTGCGCCGGGCGCTGGGCGGCGCTGGCCCGCTTCGGCACCGGCAACCCGCGCGCGCTCGAGGCCATGGGCGAGATGTCGGCCCGCCAGGCGGCGGCGTTCGAGGCGGCGCGCGAGTGGCTGCTGAAGGTGCGAATCGCCGTGCACCTGGCAGCGGGGCGGCGGCAGGATCAGCTGCGCTTCGACCTGCAGGAGGAGATCGCGCCGATCCTCTACGGCGACGCCCGGCTGCCGCCGGGGGACATCCGGCCGGCGGTGGCGCCGGCGGTGGAGGCGCTCATGCACCACTTCCAGCGCCACGCCAAGGCCATCAGCCGCGAGACCGAGCGGCTCATGCAGCGGGCCAGCGCCGATCCCACCCACACGCCGAAGGTGGTGCCGGTCAAGCTCCCGGGGGCCCACCAGGCCGACCCCAGCTTCGAGCTGCGCGACGGCATGCTCGAGGTGAAGGATCCGGAGATCTTCGCCCACAAGCCCTCCGAGCTGGTCCGCATCTTCTCGGTGGCCATCGATCTCGACGCCACCTTGGGGCTGCGCACGCGCGATCTCGTGGCCGAGCGGGCCACCCACCACGGCCAGGCCCTGCGCGACGATCCCCAGTCGGGGCCGCTGTTCTTGACCTTGCTCACCGATACGCGCGACTGGTCCACCCCCTCGCGGCTCGAGCAGATGCAGGACCTTGGCCTCCTGGGCGCGCTGATGCCGGAGTGGGAGCCGGTCACCGGGCGCGTGCAGCACGACGTGTATCACGTCTACACCGTCGACCAGCACTCGCTCTACGCGGTGGCGATGATGAAGGCGCTGGCGCGCGGCGAGCATGTCGACCAGCACCCCGATCTCAGCCAGGAGATCCAGGACGTGGAGCGGCCGGTGGCGCTCTACCTGGCCATGCTCCTGCACGACATCGGCAAGCCGCTCGGGCGCAACCACAGCGCGCGCGGGGCCGCGGTGGCGCCGGCCATCGCCGCGCGCCTGGGCCTGGGCGCGGCCGACTGCAAGCGGATCGAGTTCATGGTCCGCGAGCACCTGACCATGGGCCACACCTCGCAGCGCCGCGACCTCGAGGATCCCGCGCTCATCGCCCACTTCGCCCGCCTGTGCAGCGATCAGGAGGGGCTGCGCGAGCTGTTCCTGCTCACGTTCTGCGACATCGTCTCGACGGCGCCGGGCAACCTCACCAGCTGGAAGGACGAGCTGCTCTGCGATCTGTTCCGCCGCACCATGACCCACCTCCGCCGGGGGCCGGATCTGTTGCAGGCGGAGCGGGTGAAGCTGCTGCGCCGGCGGCAGCGGCAGGCGGCCGAGCATCTGGGCGAGGATCCGGCTGGCCCCATCCAGGTGCTCTTCGCCAGCCTGCCCCAGCGCTACTTCATGGAGAACTCCACCGGGCGCATCGCCAAGCACGTGCGCCTGATGCGCCAGCGCCAGGGCCCCTGCGAGATGCAGGTGACCCATCAGCTCCGCCGCGGCTACTCCGAGCTGGTGGTGGTGGCCGACGACCAGCCCGGGCTCCTGGCCAAGCTCACCGGGGTCCTGTTCGCCAACCGCATCGACATCCTCGACGCCGCCATCTACTCGCGCGAGCCGCAGTCGCCCGGCGACCGGGGCGAGGCGCTGGACATCTTCCGGGTGCGGCGGGCGCCCGACGGCGCCGTCACCGACGAGGGGCGCCTGGCCGCCATCCGCCGCGATCTCGAGGCGGTGCTGGAGGGGCGCGTCTCGGTCGAGAAGCTGGTGGCCTCGCGGCCGGTGGGCCCATCGTTCCTCGATCGGCCCAAGCCCGAGGTGCCGCCCACCGAGGTGCACACCGACAACGAGATCAGCCGCGACTTCACCGTGATCGACATCTTCACCGAGGATCGCCCGGGCGTCCTTTACAGCATCGCCCGCACGCTGCACGAGCAGGGCCTGGACATCCACCGCTCGAAGGTGGGCGTCGAGGCCGACCGAGTGGCCGACATCTTCTACGTGCGCGACAAGGCCACCAACCAGAAGATCCTCGATCCCCGGCGGCTCGAGGAGATCTCCCTGGCGCTGAAGCGGGCGCTGCCGGACAAGGAGCGAGCATGACCATGACAACGACGCCGGCGTTGGTCCTCATCCTGGCGCTGGCGGGTGGGGCGGCGGCCCAGCTGGATCGGGGGCAGAAGCTGTTCCAGGCCGGCGACGTGGCCGGGGCCTTGAAAGAGTTCGAGGCGGCGGCCAAGGCCGATCCCAAGGACCCGCGCGCGCCCTACCTGCGCGGGGTGGCGCTGGAGAAGAAGGGCGACGCCGCCACCGCCGAGAAGGCCTACCGCGAGGCCCTGGCCCGCGACTCTCACTTCCCTCCCGCCCACAACAACCTCGGCGCGCTCCTGCTGGCGCGGGGCGAGCGGGCCGCGGCCGAGAAGGAGCTGCAGGCTGCCGTGAAGGCCGATCCCAGATACGCCGACGCCCACTTCAACCTCGGCCTCCTGCGCGACGCCGAGAAGAAGCACGCCGAGGCGGTGGCCGCCTACCGCCAGGCCGCCCGGCTGCGCCCCGACGATCCCGCCATCCGCCTCAACCTGGGCGCGGCCCTGCGCCGGTCGGGCGACCTCGGCGGCGCGCTGACCGAGCTGCAGCAGGCGACGCGGCTGGGCCCCAAGGACGCGGTGGCCTGGAGCAACCTGGGCCTCCTGCTGTCGGACAAGAAGGCCTACGACGACGCGCGCGCGGCCCTGCAGAAGGCCACCGCGCTCGACGCCAAGTACGTGGTGGCCTGGTATGGCCTGGGCCGGGTCGAGCTGCGGCGCAAGCAACCGGCCGCCGCGGTCGAGGCGCTGGAGAAGGCGCGCAAGCTCGAGCCCAAGGATCCCGGCATCGCCTCCGATCTCTGCCGGGCCCTGGTGGACAAGGATCCGCTGGCCGCCCGCGCCGCCACCGAGTGCCGGGCCGCCCTGGCGCTGGAGCCCGAGAGCGCCATGTCCCGCTGGATGCTGGTCAAGAGCCTGGTGGCCCAGGGCCAGTGCGCGGCCGCCAAGACCGAGCTCGACAAGTTCGCCGCGCTGCCGACGGTGAAGGCCGAGGCCAAGGAGGGGGCGAAGTCGCTCCTCGCCAGCTGCACGAAGAAGAAGTGAGCCGCGAATAGCCGTTCAACCGGACCGGAGGTTGCGCCAAGGCGCCAGGGGAGGCGGAGGGCGGCAGGCATTGGGGCGAGGGCGGCGTCGGATCTTGTGGCCCCGTTGTCCGGATTGGCGGGCCGGGCGTCTCTCCGGTCTGTGGGGACTCGATTCCAATCGCTGCGAGCCGAGACACCCGTCCCGCCAATCCGGACCCAGCCCAAGGCCGGATCTCGAAGCTGAGGTCGCAGCCCAAGATCGGACCTTGGGCTGGGTCCGGAATGCCGGGGCCGGTGCTCCGCCCCATGACCGTTGTCCTCGCACAGGCGGACGTGGCGGAGCGCCTGCCCCGGCATTCCGGACAAAGGAGCCCCCAAGATCCAACGCCGCCCTCGCCACCATGCCTGCCTACCCTCCGCCTCCCCTGGCGCCTTGGCGCAACTCCGGTCCGCTCCGTCGGGGCGAGGCTCCCAACGCCTCGGTAACGCGGCGCCTACTGACCACGTGGGTCTTGAAGCGAAAGACCACGACCGCTAAAGTCCCCGGATGTTACCCGAAGGTCATCTGCGCGAAGCCCTCACGTTCGATGACGTGCTGCTGGTCCCGGGGGAGAGCGACGTGCTTCCCAAGGACGTCGACGTCCGGACCCAGTTGACCCCGACCATCGCCCTGGCCAGCCCGATCATCTCGTCGGCGATGGACACGGTGACCGAGTCGCGCACCGCCATCTGCATGGCCCGCGACGGCGGGCTGGGCGTCGTTCACAAGAACCTCGCCATCGCCGAGCAGGTGCTGGAGGTGACCAAGGTGAAGAAGGCCGAGACCGGAGTGGTCATCGACCCGGTCACCATCGGGCCTGACCAGAAGCTCTCGGCGGCGCTGGAGCTGATGCGGCGGTACGAGATCTCGGGGCTGCCGGTGGTGACGGCCGACGGGCACCTGGTGGGCATCCTCACCAACCGCGACGTCCGCTTCGAGCGCAACCTCGACCAGCCCGTGCGCAACATGATGACCACCCGGCTCATCACCGCGCCCGAGGGCCTCTCCCTCGAGGCCTCGAAGGAGCTGCTGCACAAGAATCGCATCGAGAAGCTCCTGGTGGTGGACGGGGCCAACAAGTTGAAGGGCCTGCTCACGATCAAGGACATCGAGAAGGCGCAGCAGCACCCCTTCGCGGTCAAGGACGAGCTGGGGCGCTTGCGGGTGGGCGGCGCGGTGGGCATCGGCCCGGATCGCGCCGAGCGAGTCTCGGCCCTGCTGGCCGCCGGCTGCGACGTCATCTGCGTCGACACCGCCCACGGGCACTCGAGGGCGGTGGTCGAGGCGGTCAGGGACATCCGGACCACCTTCCCCAAGGCCCAGCTCATCGCCGGCAACGTGGCCACCGCCGAGGGGGCCCTGGCCCTGGCCAAGGCGGGCGCCGACGCGGTCAAGGTGGGCATCGGCCCGGGCTCCATCTGCACCACCCGCGTGGTGGCGGGCGTGGGCGTCCCCCAGATCACCGCGGTGGCCGACTGCTCCCGCGCCGTCGAGAAGCTGAACGTCCGGATCATCTCGGACGGCGGCATCAAGTACTCGGGCGACGTCACCAAGGCGCTGGCCGCCGGCGCCCACACCGTCATGATCGGCAGCCTCTTCGCCGGCACCGACGAGGCGCCGGGCGAGATCATTCTCTACCAGGGCCGCAGCTACAAGCAGTACCGGGGGATGGGCTCGGTGGGCGCCATGCGGGCCGGCAGCAAGGACCGCTACTTCCAGGCCGACACCACCACCGACGTCAAGCTGGTCCCCGAGGGGATCGAGGGGCGGGTCCCCTACCGCGGCAGCCTCTCGCAGTCGGTCTACCAGCTGATCGGCGGCCTGCGCGCCGGCATGGGGTACTGCGGCTGCCGCAACATCGACGAGCTGCGCACCAAGGCGCGCTTCATCAAGATCAGCAGCGCGGGCCTGCGCGAGTCTCACGTCCACGACGTGATCATCACCAAGGAGGCCCCGAACTACCGTGTGGAGCAATAAGCAGAGCATCCTGGTTCTCGACTTC
>Ga0134123_10001641_pt1 | contig 14573 bp, 30 predicted proteins | sample KB303_FD_96460 | JGI IMG/M metagenome (GOLD analysis project Ga0134123, IMG submission 96460) | Terrestrial soil microbial communities without Nitrogen fertilizer from Kellogg Biological Station, Michigan, USA - KB3-0-3 | ecosystem: Environmental > Terrestrial > Soil > Unclassified ...
ACATAGTTTTATGCATAAATTATTGGTTGCATATAATCAAGAAAATGAACGCGATCAGGATATAATAAGCAATGAATTATCTAATGCTTATGATGCAATTAAAGATTTAGTGGGGCCCCAAAATTGATCAAGTTAAGACGTGCCACATTAAAAGGAACCGAGACAATCAGCGGCGAAAATATTCCTTTTACTATTTTAATACTTGAGTCAAACGGCCGTATAATGGTACAAGCTTATGATGATCATGAAGAAAAATGGATAAGTAAAACTAATTTTATTAAACAAAAAATACAAGTTATTAAGATGAAATTGGCAATGCAAGGGGGCCCCGACACGGCCGATCTATTTTTGGAAATAATTGCCGCATTGCATAACGACGGGGCCGAGCTTCAAAAAAGCGAAGAAAAACTTTGCTTAAGTCGAGCTGAGGATAACAACAATACTTTGAGGATCGAACAATGACGATCCCGATCTTATGTATTTTTTGCGGTAATGAGGATCCGCGCGCTATTGGTAATTATTGCGGTATTTGTGGGGCCCGTTTAAAATGAATTGTAAAAGATCATTATATTCCTGTCGAGATTGTAAGAAAAAAATTCCGTTATTTGGTTTAAGATATTATAGTTTATGTCCAAATTGCGGCGGTATTATGGAGAGATTACACTAATGAAGTCAACACTAGAAAAATATTTGAATCTAAGAATAAAAAAATTAAGGAAATTTCGTTCATCTCTTATTTGTTCGGAAATTCATAAAGAGCGATTAAACGCAAAGCTAGAAGCTTTTGAAGAAATACTTGATTTTATTGGGGGCCCCACTAATGTTCGATGACGCGGATCTTGTTTGTACTTGTTGCGGTGAGGTACAAACGGAAGATAACAAAAAAGAATTATGCAGTTATTGGGGCAATCGTGAAACCCATATTTGGGGCGATCACTTTGAGGATGATCAAGATGAATAATATAGATAAATCTTCCTCATCCTATAAATACTCTAATGGTTATAGACTAGATATGAATAAACTTGAACTTGAGAATAGAGCGTGGAAAGGATTAAGAATAGTGAACAAAAAACCATTCTATGTAAAGGATAAAGAAAAAGGTAAAGTAGAAATTTATCTTGAGCTTGGAACCCATATAGGTAAATATTGGTTGTTTGCACTAGAAGAACAGCGAAGATATTTAGATCAATATGATGGCAACACTACAGTACATCCATGTTATGGCAGTTATGTATTATTTACCAATGACTTAACTACACTAGTAAGATTCATACAGAAAAAATACAATCTGGATCCAATATTTCCGACTGACTTTTTAAAAGAGACTAATCATGAGAGATCAGAGATGGCAAGAGATGAAATAAAAGGTTTATCATGGCGATTCCCTGAAATTCGTAAAAGAGTTTACGGAGAGCGTTAAGGGGCCCCCAAAAATGACAACTGACAAAATAACTATAACGATAGATTATCATGAGAATAGTTTTTATTTTAATTCTCATGCTGAAATCATGGAAATAATAACTAGTGCAGTAAATAAGATACATCAAAATAAGGCAATAAAAAACACGAGGATCCAAACAAGTTGAAACAAATAAATAAAATCACAATAGTTCATAAATATGATCAAGATACTGACTTATCATATTTAAAACAGGATTACTTTAATGATGATCCAACTAAAGGCGCATTAGTGACACAAGAAGAAAACCAGAAATATAAAGCGCAGGATAAGGCAAGATTAGAAAGATACGAGAGCGGCGAATTATACGATATTGGAATTTATGCAATTGCTGAAATAATAATTAATGAAACAATCCAACATATTAGAAGCGGCGGTTTATGGGGTGTACAGTGTGACAGTGAAGAAGGTTATTTTAAAGAAGTAGAATCGGATGAATTAGATAATCTTAAAACACAATTAAAGGAATTAGGCTTTAAGTCGAGATATATTAATGAGATGGTTAAACTTGCAGTACATGAGGGGGCCCCAAATTGAGAGATTTAAAACTAAAATGGTTCAAGATGGATGATGAATTAATTACTCATAACGATTCAATGGATGGAATAATATTTAAGGTAAAAGGTGGATACGAGTATAAAATAATGTTCAATAAACAAAAACACAAGTTATACGGCTATAGTTACGATTCTTTAATTGAATCGTCAAACGGTAATGATCATGCAAGAACAATAAAAGAAGCTAAACAATGGGTTAATAATACAATGGTTGATTTTATTGAGGAATCGGGGGCCCCATAAATTGAAACTATCAGAACATTTTAAACAAATACCATTAAGTCTATTGAGTGAAATTATAATGCAAACCGATTTAGGAAAAACCAGATCAGAAGATAAAGAGCTTATAATAAAATTACTAGAGGATAAAGGCTTATAAATTGAACGATCTTGAAACTTGTATAATTTGCGGTGATCTGGTCAGCGAACATAGCAAGATCGAATTATTAGTTTGTAATCGAGAATTTGAAGCGATCGCAACTTTAGAGGGGGCCGAAGATTGAACCCTAAGAGCTGTCATATTTGCGATAATAAACGTTTGGTACTTTATGAAAATAACGGCGTAATGCTCAGGATTTATAGATTTATTGGGGGCCGCCGTGGTAAAGTACTAAGTACTCAAGATAATCCTGATGATTATACACAAAAGATCGGGTGTTTTAATTGTGGTTTTATTTATGAGTGGGGCACGGATGGAATTAAACCACGTTGGTTCAAAGTGGGGCCCCCACAATGAAAGTTATAGAACATTATACCGAACCTCATATATACTCTAATGGTTATAGACTAGATATGAATAAGATTGAACGAATGGAAGCAATCAAGAGCTTGAAGGAACAGATCGTATATATGTACTCAATAAATTGTGCAAAATTGGCCGAGATTTTAAAGGCTGATTTAGCCGCCATAGAGGATGAAAAAGAATGAAGTCTAATGAACAGGTAACATTGATTAGGAACCACATAAAGAAATTTGCGCCAAGACTGAGCGTTAAACGGGGGCGCGGCACTAGCTATTGTTGGATTGATGTAACGGGGCCCGATTACGGCCGATTAACAGAGCAAGAAGCTTTAGTACTTTACGAATTAGGGATTAACTCGACGCCAAACGATACAAGTAATTGTGCCGCAATTGCGCCGGAAAAATGGGATTATTTCTTAAAGTTGTGGGGCCTAACCTAATGTCGTTCAAGGAATATGACGAAAAGCATTATAATAATAAATACACAAGGGAAATGATTGGAAGATTAAACCAAAATAGAGCAGGAATCGCTTTTTATATGGCGGGAATATATGACGCAAAGGAAAAAGAATATTATAATAATTGTTATGAAGTAATGCGTAATGCAATAAGACAACTTTTAGAATTAGATGAGAAATTGGGGGCTTGACAAATTAAAATGCAACATATTATAATTAGGTATACAATAAAGGGAAAACAAACAATACTAGAAGAATATACATTATATCCAAATAGCGAATTAAGAAACGCGAATAGAATAAAGAATTATCGATCTAAATATCCAAAAGATATAATAACAGTGTGGAAACTAGAAAGAATTTTCATACCACTTAAAAGACAGGATGGATCACCTAATGAATAAGGGGCTTGTATGAGATGGAATCAATAGTTATCTTAGGTTTTAAAAAACCATTTAAGATCGAAAAAACACCAACAAAAAAACTATATAGATTTTTTGAACGTGGATCGGAAGGTAGCGCGGTAATGACGGCGGCCGAAATAATAGATTATTTATTTAAAAGTGGCGCAAAATATACAGATTATTTAGAGGATCCATTATGACAACTAAAACACAAGTTTATGATCAGTTAAAGTACTTGATCAAATTAACAGATCAAAATTATCAGCTAAGAACGGTTAAGGCAGGTAAAAGAACACTATACGCGATTTATTTCTACAGTACTTCTAATTGTTGGTTTAACTTGTCTGATCGTTATGGTAGCCTAGAAGAAATATACAACGTACTTAAAACAATGAATGAATATATCTATGCGGCGCAAAAACACAACATAAAACCATTAGGAAAATCATTTATTAATAATGGCACAATAGGCGTTAATTTTTCTAATGAAGATAGACAAGAGATAGGATTAAGGGGCCCCCAAAATTGACAAAGTTAGAACCCAATTCAATGGGATTATATAAACTGGTTGTTTTTGTTAAAAATGCCAAAGTTGGTCAGAAATTCAACACGATTCCGGATCCCGATCTTTTTATAAAGGATCCTGATGCGCGACAATGGGAAATAATGGAAGTAACTGATGAACCATTTAGCGCGGTAGCTGAAAATGATTGTCTTTATGTCTGGTGTAGGAAGTTAAGAAATTGACAAAGTTGTTAAAAGTCAAAGAACTTAACAAAGTACTGAAAAATCTGGGGGTTTATCACGACCTATACTGTAAGGGGGCCAGTGATAACTCAGGTATCACTACAGAAGCCGTTATCACTCCCTTAGCCAAAGAATTATCACTTTTTGGAAAAAGAATTATCACTAACAGTGGTGAGGAATTATCACTAGGCGGGGGCCCCAAAAATTGAAACTCAGAAAAGAATTTAAAGAAAAAATATTATTAGGTTGTCCTAATTGTAAATTTACTTGGATGGCTTACGCTGAGACAGACAATATAAAATGTCCTATGTGTAAGAAAACTTTTGATAACGGGGAACATGAAACAGCATGACAAGTAAACTAACTTTTGAAACAGACCAAGATGACGAAGTGATAAGACAGTTAGTGATAAGCGCGGCGCGGGTTGGAATTTGGTTTAAATCATGTAGGACAATTGACATAGAACAATCTATCGAACCCCATATATACTCTAATGGTTATAGACTAGGTATGAAGGAGTTAAAAGAAAATGTGTCAGCATAATTACGAAACAACACAAGTAGATCGCGACGTGATCATGGTAAGATGCACAGATTGTGAGCTTGCCTTTTATGACAAAGTGGGGGCCCCAACATGACAGACCAATTTATTACAGACAAACGGGCCGAACTAACTAACCTCAGTGCCGAATACAAACAGCTTGCGGATCAACTTGTATTAATTCGCGATAATTTCACAGCAAAAACCATCAAAGAAATGATCGATGCAGGTATTGTTTATCTAACCTGTGATCATAAAACAGTTAGTACACTAAACGAAACTGATCCATATAGTCACCTTGCCACAAAATGTGAAAACTGCCATGCTGAACTAAACAAAGTTGGTGAGTATTTCTTGAACAAAAACGAAAAGGAAACACTTTACAGAATAAAACAACAACGGGGGGCCGGAATTTATACCGATCACATGCCAAGCAGTAAACCGCCCGTAACTGCAATACTGAAAAAGCGTGAGAGATTAGCTATAGACTATAAAGAAATTCAAATGGAAATTGTGAACCACATCATTGATAAACTACATAAAAACGGTATGATCCATAGTTGCCGACACCAAACACCAAAAGAAGGTTGGATATGTAAGATATGTGATAAGGGTGTGACATGGTTTGGATTTGGTGAACAAATAGCTTTGACACATGACGATAAACATCTATTTGATGATGTAACTGCAAAAATATCAGAGATAAGACAATATTCGAATATAGGAGATTTGGATTGTTAAGATCGACTGAGTGGCAAGGATGTTTCTGGTGTAATGAGTCAATAAATTCTTTAGAGAAATATAGTTTCTGTTCCAAACAATGTATGGAAGAATGGGGCGAAGAATACATGAAAAATAATTGGCGCGAGTATGCTAAGATGATGGGGGCCCGAATTGTCGAGTAACGATGACAGTTTATGCCCGACTTGTCAATCTGATAACCTAGCTTTTGATACTCAGTGTTATGAGGATGACAGGATGGAAATGATCGAACACTTTGCTTTTTGTTTAGATTGTGGTTGGTCTGAAATTTGACAACATTTAGACAAAGTTATACCTGCCCTAAATGTAGTATGAAATATGGGCCAGTAAAAAGCGTGTCAGAGCTTGATCCTATGGAAGATTCAGGAGAGCCATGTTTATATGGCACTTGTAATTATGTTGGTAAAGTCTATGAGTTTATACCGGAGGCAAGAGAATGACAGATTGGCCGTTTACCACAAGAAAAGAATTTCTAAGTAAGGATCCAGAGAATTATGATAGAACAACTGGCAGAAAACAGAAAAACGGAATAAAATATAAACTTTATTGGAACGCCGCCAGTGGCGGCCTATGGGTGACTGAAGAATGATTTGTCCTAAGTGTCAGCTAACGGCCGAGCCAATGACGATTTATAGTCAAGAGGAAGATAATGAGGGTCAAAACAATTTATACATAAGTTGGGAGTGTTCCAAGTGTAAGGGAATTATTGATACAGTGTATAAATTAACAAGTGTTGTGGGGCCCGAACATGAATAAACTCTTAGTGTTTATGAACATAATGTTCATAGGTGCGATCTTGCTGGCAAGCCTTAACATCATGTTGGCGGGGCCAGCCAGGTTGAGCGACATTGCAGTGATAGCACTTGGAATATTTGGGTTGTTCGTAGGCAATTATTTGGCTGTTAGGAAAACAAGAAGATGATGTGTACTAAATGCGGAGGATTCAGATATATTACATTCAACATTGATTATTGTTGTAGTTGTGGCTTAGTGATAAGACGGGGGCCCCGACAATGAGCTGTTTTACAATAAGTGGAAGAATGGTTCACAGGGTAAGTAGTGAAGATAAGACTATTTGTGGCCGGTACATTGCACATATTATTACCAATAAAGAAGCTGATAAAGGGCCATTTTGTAAATTTTGTTTTAGGGGGCCCCCACAGTGAAAGATTCAATAACAGATATTAGCAATAAATTAATGTTGATGCTAAATAAACCGACACTGAACTTGGATGAAATTACACCCGAATATGTAGAACGCCTTGGTACTGGATTTTGTGACAAGTTAGTCGAGGGCCAAGACACGATTGTGACACCGTTCGTACATCAAGCTTTTAAACTACAGAGTGAACGCGAAACGGCGCGACGTGCCGGCGAGGTTCATGTTTATGATCTTGTTAATTGTCCACGAAAACAAGCGTACCGCAAATTAGAACCAAGCGAGCTTTCATTCCGTGAAGAAATGTATTTCCTGCGCGGCAAAGCTATTGAGTATGTCATTAAAGAATTACTTGTAAAAGAATATCCTGACAAGTTTGGTGAAACTGAGATGAAAGATTACAAAGGGATCAAGTTTGGCGTAGATGTTTATCGCAAAGATCTTAATGTTCCAATCGAGTTAAAGTCAAGTACTACACCGGCGGCGGGCCTTGCCAAATGGGGCCCCAGTGCCACTTACATTGATCAGCTCAAGAGTTACATTTCAATAACTGACAATCATCTTGGGTTGCTTTATTATTTCCTAACTGCCGAAAAAGACATGGAAGATTTAACAGGAGTTAAACCCGAATGGATTCACATTTATGTCGTGACCATGACAAAGCGCGAACGACAGCAACACTTGATGAGACTTGAACAACTAGCCGAAGGACTCAAATTGGCAATCGAAACAAAGCGGGCCCATATTGCTTGGGGTGTATATGATGATACTAGATTACAATTCCAATGTAAACAGTGTACATACGCCAAATTTGCGCAATGCAATGATGGATTAAAATCAAAACTTAAACAAATAGCAGAGAAAAAACAACGTATGGTAGATTACAGAGCGAGTAAAAAGCGGGCCCCAAAAAATGAACCTTAGAATAATATATCAAGAATGTCAAGAATGTCACAAGATAGTAAATCAGGTTATTGCTTGGAACCACATGAAAATTTGTCCAGATTGTTGGAATAAGATTCCTATCAAGGGAGCCACAAAATGAGTCTCGTGTATGAAGTAAATTGCACAAAATGTGGTAATATAGCTACACTAGATACAGCTAGCGACGCCGCCTTAGTTATGGAAGAACATCGTAAAGTAACAGATCATAATGTTAGTATGTTTAGCTGGTGGCGAGAGGCCCACAGAGACCGACAGGGGGGCCGATGATCTGATGAATGTTCTATTACAATGTTGCGCACCTGTTAAATACTCTATGAGTCATAGACTAGATATGAATACAATTTGTAACCGTTGCGATAGTAACAACACAACGGTTGAAGAAAAAGGACACCGAGATGGCGAAGTCGATACATACACTTACAAAGTAAAGTGTTTGGACTGTGGGCACGAACAATGAGTGACCTAATTAGTTTGGGGGCCCCACTGGTTGGGGGTGGTGCTATTGGTTTTATAACAGGATATGCAACAAAGAAATTAATGAAGATCGTAATGATTATTAGTGGAGCTTTCTTTGCCGCCATTATGTATCTTGGAAGTCAGGGAATTGTAACAGTGAATTGGGATAAGATGACTGTAATTGGTCAGGGAGCTCTTAATACAATTGTGGGGCCCGCAGGTGTGGGTAATGTTCAAACTATAATCATGAATATTGGAGTACCACTTACAGGCGGTTTTGCGGCTGGATTTGTGTTTGGATTCACAAGAGGTTGAAAAGATGAGTTTACCAGTAAATGTGGATTGGTCTGGAATGATAGATGAAGTGTTTGTCATCATGCAAAAACACGGCGAGATCAGCAAGTTCGATATACCAGACAATGTTAAAGCTAGTTGGGTGGCTGACTTGAACCACTGGCACGTAAACATTGAAAACGAGATGGAATTAGTACCGGTGATCAAAGCTTTCCTTAGAGGTTATTGGTGGGGGGCCCAAAATTGCAAATAGCTAATATACGTTGTGACTACAAGGGCTGTAATAACTTGACAAACAAAATAGCCAAGCTTAGTGATCTTCCAGACGATGTGGCGGGCCAGATTATTCCAAGTTATGAAGTGTGGGTAAAGATTTGTCCTGATCATCTAATAGAAGGAGTACCGGTAGAAGAACTTGAATTTGTAGTCGAAAATCCTAACCATGAATGGCCAGAACTTGCACCATATAGCTACCACTGTATAAGATGTGAATATGTCTGGGATTCAGCTTATCTATACAAGAAACATAAAGATTTTGGAAAGTTGCCTTATACCTGTACTAAATGCAATACGGCGTATTGGTTCAAGCGGCCACGACTGAAACGCGAAGCTACGACGGGAACGGTTAAACCTGGCAAAACATGGCGCAATACTGAGATATACAACAAGGTGAGGGGCCCCCAATGAACTTCTTAAAGAATCTATTTCGCAAAGAACCGAAAACGCAACAAAAAGAATTATTCTCTAGCGTAATTGGCTATGATGATATTAAGGAAGTGCTATCACTAAGCTTAGCCTCACGGGAGCCTGTGAATATTTTACTATCGGGGCCCCCTGCTTGTTCAAAAACTGTATTTTTGTTAGACTTGATCGAACATCATAAGGGCCAAGCTCATTTTATCGACGGGGCCCGTACTACCAAAGTGGGAATATTCGATCTTTGTTTCCAACAGCGGCCCAAGTATTTGATCATTGATGAAATTGACGGACTGCCACGCAAGGATCAAAAGGCATTACTTAACCTGATGGAAACTGGAATCTTGAGCGTCACTGTTCATAAAAAGATAATGACTACTCAACTCAAATGTTGGGTATATGCGACACTTAACGACCCAAGTAGATTGCTACCCGCACTAAAGTCACGATTCCAGATGTTGTGTTTGCCCGAGTACACTAAAGATCAATTTATCCAAATAGGAACAACGCTACTGCAACGAAAGGGCATCGACTATGCAACGGCTAACATTATAACTAGAATAGTTTATGAACAAATGGACACCAAGGATCCACGTCAGGTAATTAGATTGGGTAATATGTTGGGATCAATCGACACAGAAAAGATCGACATGACAAAGCTAAAACATGTGATTGCAACTTGTATAAAGTATGGGGACCCCAGCGAATGACCGAAATAACAATTTGGAAATTCAAACTTCCAGACATGGATCATATAGTGAATGTAGAAATGCCCAAAGGTGCTATTATTCAAAGTTGTGGTTATCTTGAAGGTGAAGGCATAGTGATTTGGGCCCGATTTGAAGATCAATATAGAAAAGAGCTTGAGACAAGATCTTTTATAGTTCTACCGACAGGTTCCACAATTGGGTGGGGGGAAAAACTGAGAGAGTTCATAGGTACAATTATAATCAAGAATGATATATTGGGATTTCACATCTTACCTTACCTAATATGGCATGTATTTGAAACTGACACTTGGAAAGATCCTTTTGGGGCCCCCCCGACTTGACTAGATGTAAATGCCGTCACAACATTGAAAGTCATGAGATGCTACCTTATTATCCCTACAGATTGACAAACTGTACTAGGCCAAATTGTGATTGTAAAAAATTTGAATGTGAGGGTATTTTGGCATGAGGTGCAGGTTTGCCCATCACTGTCCATTATATCAAAAAGGGGGCCACACCGATACAACCATGACAGAGAGGCTAGAAATAAATAGGAGTGAAATAACATACAATTATTAGTATTGGAAAAAATATGTTCTAGTTGTGGTAGTCATAGCACTTATGATTATTGGCGAAAGGATCAATACGGCGCAACGATCTGTAAGAGATGTGCTAATCAACAATATAGATTAAAAATAAAAGATAAAGTTCTATGTCAAATGTTATGTGAATGTGGATGCAGACAAGTCATTTCTGTTAAATTTAAACATCAAATTCGTCGAAGATATATTCGTGGTCACAATGGGAAAGGTGTTTTCTTATCACCGTCAGAATGGAAAGAGACACAAAGTGAATCTACATCATATCATAGGGCAAGAAGATTAAAGAATTATAATTATTGTGATATATCTAATGATTTATGTTGTGGTAGAATAGAGACAGCACACCTAGATCATAATCCGTTGAATAATGACATAACTAATCTCATTAGATTTTGTCGCGCTCATCATGTTGCTTATGATAAATTAAGATTAGATTTAGAAACATTAAGACTATGGATACCTAGATGGTTATGGAGGCAATGCATTGTCTAAACGTTGTAGATTCTCAAAGCTTTGTCCTTTCTACCAACCTGAGGGTTATTCATGCCAACAGGATGAAGAAGCCATGTGGTATTGTGGAACCGCAAGAATTTTTAAACGGATTGAATTTATTGATCCGAGGACATTGCGATGAAGCGTATCATTAGGGAAGGCAATTTGTACAAAGTACTTGATGACAACAGCGTTATTTATCAGACCACCGAAGGTGTCTTACTTTTACACTGGTTGAATCGTCATCGTGATGCTTATGAAACTAATTGTACTATTAATTTGGGGGCCCCCAAATGACAGTGTATGAAATAACTGAGAGTAAGATCGATTTCGTTATCACTGAGCATGAGGGTAAAGATGTAAAATTAGTGTTTCGTTCACCAGTGGGGGCCGACATAAAGAAATACATAATGGAACATGAAGGCACTTACTACATTAGGAGTACAAAGTGGCAGGATGACCTAGTTAACGTCAGGGAGCCAAGTTGAGTGACAAAGTGGGGCCCCCGCAATGCACATTAAGAATAACACGACGACAGTACTCACGATTACATCTAAGAAGGGATAAGAAGATATTCGGGAAGTATTGCCGCTGTCATCATATCAAGAGTGTCCACAAGCGACTTGATGGTAAATGTATGCTTTGTTTATGTCGTAGCTTTGACCAAGTTTTCCCTAGTCTATAAGTAGGCCGCCACAGCGGCAAGTCTCGGCAAACTGTGTACCGTTCTTGATGATGCGGGCCCGACAACCATGAATGCCCTCTGACACATAGTGAAATTTTTCTTTATGTAAACAACGGCGACAAATTACTACATCAACATCAATTTCGGTATCACTCAATGTCATCTTTCATCCAATCAGGTAGCGAATCATACGCTCTTATGGCAGCTAGAAATTGTTCTTTCATAGATCCATCGATTATTCTGACCATCTATGACTATTGGAATTATCACTTATTTATTCTTTGGGGGCCCCAATTATCACTTCATTTATAAATTCGTAAACCTCATTATCACTAGGGTGGGCGACCTCGTTCGAACCGCTGCCGAAAAAACCATGTGTAAGGCACTGGGCGATTTGAGGATACCATACCAGGTTTTTAGACTTTATTGCTTTGAATGTAAGGATCATTTCGAATGGAAGAACTGGCAGGTGCCAGACTTGTGTCATATTGGCAAACACAAGTTGTGGTTCAGGGAGTTTGCACGTCCAGACATAGTGATAGAGAGTAGTGATAGGCGACGGACTGCCGTCATCAGAGTTGATGGTGGAATACATGAAAAGAAACGCGTGAAAAACAACGACTACTTTCAGACCATCAAGTTCAACGATTGTGGAGTTAGAGTGTTCATCGTCAAGAATGAGGACATTGACCCACGGTATTCACCGACATTTCAACCACACGCCCTCGCCTTGTTGTTTAGAAGGTTACTTGATGAACCAACGCTTTATGACAAGATCTACAGCTCGAGTAAGTATTGGAAGGAGCATAATCGAAAGTTGTAAAGTTGGGGGCCCAAAGTGATAACATTTAATAATTAGTACGTACTAATTAACCATGAAATGAGTCAAATATCATTGAGTGAAACTGCGAAAGCAAAAATAGAAGCAAGACAACAGGAAAGAAAGTCTATACAGGATGAACAAAGTAAGTATGTAAAATTGGGTGACAAAGAGTCAGTTGTATTACAATTCGACCCCGAGAAAGAAGCCAAACTCGTGGAAAGTACAAACCCACAGTTTAATTCCAAAAGTAAACGATACGAGTATGAAGTTTACGACCCAAATCAAGGCAGGCCAAGAATATTTGCGGCTAACCTGGACGCGAGTTCACAAATAGATAACCTGTTCGTAGAAGGATTCTGTACCCTAAAGATCAGACGTGACGGAGCTAAGGGTGATAAGAATACAAAGTATTTCGTAACACCTGCAGGCGCAGGCGCTTAACCTCTTTTTTTGACATGTACTTAGAACATCCACACCATCGTGGTGGTTCAGACAGACAGCTTCATAAATGTAGGATTACAGGGATCACTTACGAAGTATCACCGAATAAAAATATATATGGATTGATTGATCGTAACGGACGTGAGTATGGGGGTCAAAATGGTGATGGCGAGATTTTATTCGACGTAACAGCTAGGACGCGTGGTATGAAGATTGAACGTGGAAAATGCCCAGCGTGTGGCGAATGGGTTTAGCTCATGAAGTTTACAGGATTAGACGAATTGGGCCTTCCAACTTTTGAATGGTGTTGTGATGATGCCCGTGATAAGAAAGACGCCATCTCGTTTTTAAATGACGGTGGGCGTGAGTACGATAACGACAGGACAGGTTTTTATATTGTTGGGAAGTGTGTTGGTGATGGAAAGCACACGATCCATAAAATTTTGTATTGCCCTTTTTGCGGGGCCCCCGTAGAATAATTTTTCATTTTGCGGATACATTTGTTAGCTTAGTCTAACTTAAAATGTAGCCGCATTTCTAGTATTTAGAATCTCTAACCATCAATTACCAAAGAATATATACAGGTACACTCCTTTACTACAGTTAGTATCATAGTTAGTATTAGTTAGTTAGTTTTAAAAAGAAAGAAAAAGAAAGAAATTATCATTATCATCATATCATCATCAAACACATCATCAGGAATGTATCCGCAATGTATCCGCAATATTTTTATGTTCAAGGGATCAAGTCGATGAAATTGGCGCGGCGAAAAAGAGATATTAGAATCAGTGTGAGTCGTAAGAACGAGGACATTTTCGTTATATGGCAGGCCATTCAGGCTGCCGATCCAAACCCGTCGAGTACCGTGATAAAATGGATCAGAGAGCGGTATGTAAAAGAATGGGGCAAGACCAAGGTGTTGTCGCCAGTACAACAGAACACAACTATCACAAAGTTTGTCCGGCCCCCTAAATCCGAAGCCGAGATCAAGATGGAAAAAGAACGACTTGAAGCTGAACGGTTAGCCGAGCTGGAACGAAAACGTTTGAAGGCAGAGGAAATCGCAAATATCAAAAGAATAATGAAATCATCATAGTTTATTAATTCATTCAGTGCATTAATTCTTTTATGGCTGGCGTAGCAGATAAGTACTCAGACGAAGCGCTCGCCGAAATCTGGTATCAATTTATTAAAGCATTTAGGGCCCCCACGGGCGATCATAATTATATCTATCTCGACGAACTCGGCACAATGGCACGTGATAATAAAGCTACACTCATCATAGATTATGACGACGTTATTAATTTCAAAATTCCCGATGATCCTGACCCCGAGATCAAAAAACCAATAACCAAAAGTGATATGGAAGACGTTGAACTGTTAGTAGTTCAAGACCCAGACAAAGCACGACTAACACTTGCTATGGCGTGTAGACGTATTATTAGTCAGGTCAGTCCAGATTATTTTAGTGTTATTGAACATAACTTTCATGGCGAATTTAGCAACATCACAAGCGTCAAAGAAATCCCTGACATCAATCATCAGGACGTAGGACATATGATAATGGTCGAAGGACTCGTGACCGAGGTTGACGAAAAGAA
>Ga0134123_10001644_pt1 | contig 14551 bp, 3 predicted proteins | sample KB303_FD_96460 | JGI IMG/M metagenome (GOLD analysis project Ga0134123, IMG submission 96460) | Terrestrial soil microbial communities without Nitrogen fertilizer from Kellogg Biological Station, Michigan, USA - KB3-0-3 | ecosystem: Environmental > Terrestrial > Soil > Unclassified ...
TACCAGTGATCGCCGGCGAAGCTCGCCTGCACGGCGCCTGAGTACGTTCCGGCGTTGATGCCGATGAGGCTGATGCCCGTAAGCGTCGCGACACCTGCCCCGTCCGTCGTCGCCGAACCGGCGGCGAGACCGTTGAAGATGAAGTCGACCTGGCGGCCGGCCACCGGCGCGCCAGAGGAAGTCAGCGTGGCAGACAACGTGGTCGCGCCGGCGTAGACGCCACTCGCCGGCGACAGCGCCAGCTCCGACGGAGTCATCGTCAGCCGATAGACCGTGCCGCCACCACCCGCTCCGCCGGAGACGGTCGTGCCGTAGAGGGCGCCGTCGCTGCCGAACACCAGCGCCCCCTCGGAATCCGTGCCGTCCGCCTGCTTGAAGACGTGCAGTGTCGAGAGAGTTCCCGCCGGGTCGAGCTTGAAGATCGTCCCGTACCCCATCCGGGTTCCGCCGGTCGTGGTGCCGTACAGGTTCCCGGCGCCATCCTGAATCAGCGTCGCACTTGGATAGGCGCCGTCGTGCGTGTAGTCCAGCGCATGGAGAACCGCAAACGAACCGCTCGCATCGGCTTTGAAGATCGTGCCGTATCCGAACGCGCCACCGTTCGTCGTGGTGCCATAGACATGTCCGCTGCTGTCGGCCAGCACGCCGCTGTTCGAGTAGGCGCCATCGGTCCAGTATGCGAACGCGCGCAGCACGCTGAACACTCCGGCTGGATCGATCCTGAACAACGTCCCGGATCCGGATGGACCGGCGTAGAAGGTCGTTCCGAACAGACTCCCGTCGCTCGTCAGGACGACGCCGTTGGGATAGCCACCGTCCTGGGACCAGTCGAACGAGTGAGCCACGTTCAGGGTGCCGGCCGGATCGAGCTTGAACACGGTGCCGGCGCTGCCGGTGCCGCCGTATCGCGTGGTGCCATAGAGGTTGCCGTCAGCATCGCGGACGACAGGACTGGTCGGATACCAGCCTTCGGTGGACGAACTGAACGAATGGAGAACGGTCAGCGCGCCGGCGAGATCCATCTTGAACACGGTGCCGCCGTACGTCGGCCCGCCGTAGGACGTGGTGCCGTAGAAGTAGCCGTCGGCGCCCAACGTCAGGCCCGCCTGCGGATACGCACCCTCGTTCGAGAAATCGAACGCGTGCACGATCGTCAGCGCGCGCGTGAGGGGATCGATCTTGAAGACCGCTCCGTACCCGGACGGCCCGCCCCAGTTCGTCGTGCCGTAGAAACTATGGTCGGGGCCTTCGACGAGCGCCGAAAAGGAATTCTCGCCGTCGGCGTACTCGAAGCGGTGAAGAACTTCGAACCGGTCCGGCACGTCCGATGCCGAAAGAACGTCGATGAACCGGTCCGCAGACGCCAGGTTGTAGTTCACCGCGTCAGCCGGCGTAAACACCGCCGAGAGCATCTGGCCCGTGCCGATCCCCAGCACCGTTCCGGCCGCCGGTGTGTAGACGAACGATCCCGCCACGTCTGACGACGCATTGAGCTGCGTGCCGTCGAGCGCCGTGCCCTCCACGATCGGGTTCGGCGCCGGCCAGTAAATGGACGGCGTGCCTTTCTCGACGACGAGCGCAGACGGTGCGCTGACCGCAGCGCCGATCAGCACGTCGCCCGCGAACGTGGCACGAATCGCGCCGGGATAGGTTCCGGCGGAAATGCCGGCGAGGCTGGCGTTGCTCAACGTCGCCACACCGCTCGAGTTGGTCACGGCCGATCCCACCGCGGCGTCGTTAATCGTGAACGCCACGGTGCGGCCGCCGACCGGCGTTCCCGCCGACGTCAGCGTCGCCGTGAGCGCGGCGACGCCGCCGAAGTTCGCGACGGCGGAAGCCGCCACCAGCGACGAACCGGTCGCGGCGCCGAGATGGAGCGCGAACCGGAATGCCGTGCCGTCGCCGGATGAGCCGCCGACCTGCGTCGTGCCGTACAGCCGGCCGTCGCTGTCGCGATAGAGCGTCGCGGCCGGGTACGCGCCGCCCGTGTAGTAGTCGAACGGATACAGCAGCGTGAACGCGCCCGTCGCGTCTACTCTGAACAGCGTGCCGTAGTACGGAGCGCCGTAGGACGTCGCTCCGTACAGTCCGCCGTCCGGTCCCTGGATGACGCCGCCGTACGGATATCCGCCGTCACCGCCCGCGAACGAATGCAGCGTGGCGAACGAGGCGCCCGTCTGATCCAGCTTGTAAACCGTTCCCGCTCCGCCCGACCCGCCGTAGTACGTCGTGCCGTAGAGGAAGCCGTCGGTGCCCGCAGTGACTCCGGCCCAGACGCGCCCGCCGTCTGCGTAATTGAACGCATGCAGCACCGTCAGATTGCCCGTCGCATCGGCCCGGTACACGGTTCCATATCCGGCCCCGCCCCACTGGTTCGTTCCGTAGAAATAGCCGTCGCGGCTCAGGGTGAGACCGGCAAGCGGATACGTGCCCTCGCCGTAGGCGAACGCGTGAACGATCGCGAAGGCGCCTGCGCCGTCCACTTTGAAGATCTCGCCGTACCCGCTCGGCCCGCCCCAGTTCGCGGTGCCGTAGAAGCTGCCGTCCGCACCCTGGACCAGCGTGCCGAACGGTTGCGCGCCGTCGTTGGCCGAGAACATGTGCAGCGTCGTCAGCGTGCCGGCCGCGTCGACCTTGAACACCGTGCCGTAATTGCCCGGGCCCGCGTACGAGGTCACTCCGTAGAAATTGCCGTCGCTGCCCTGCACGAGACCCGCGAACGGATACGCGCCGTCGTTCGTGTAGTCGAACGAATGCACCGTCGTCACGGCGCCGGACGGATCCATCTTGAACACGGAGCCGTACCCGTACTGGCCGCCGCTGTCCGTCGTCCCGTAGAAGTTGCCGTCGCTCCCCTTGATCAGCGGCGCCGTCGGAGCGTATCCGTCCGCGTAGTTGAAGTTGTGGATCACCTCGAAGTCCACCGATGCCTGGGGCGCGCTGCCGACGACGTTGTAGGTCGTCGAGACGCTCGACGTGTTCCCGGCGTCGTCGGTCGCCGTGACGGTGAACGTGAACGTGCCGGGCGCGCCCGTGTCGATCGCGACGCCTTCGGGCGTCGGTCCCACGCAGCTCGCCACGTGGACGATGTCGCTGCAGGAGAACGACGGCAGGACGAACTGACCGACGGTGTAGACGACGCCCAACTGCGGCGTCGCAATCGATGCGGTCGGCTTGATCGTGTCCCGGACCGTGACGGTGAACGTCTTCTGCGAGACGAGCGCGGACGCATCGGTCGCCGTGACGGTGACGAGCGTCGTGCCGACCGGGAACGTGCTGCCGGACGGCGGATTCACCGTGAGCGTGGGCGCCGGATAGAAGTTGTCGGTGGCCACCGGCGTGAAGAAGTTCACGGTCGCTCCCGCGGGCGATGTCGCTTCGACGACGATGTTCGCGGGCGTGGCGCCGATCGACGGGGGCGTCGTGTCCGAACCGAGCGGCAGGACATTCAAGACAACCGGCGCGACGTCGGTCAGGTTCGCCGACTCGGACGCCGTCATGCCGAGGTTCCCGACGTACGTGTTCGCTGTGAGCGACGCGGCATCGATGTTCAGCGCGACGACCGAGCCGGACGGGCCGGACGCCGGGAACACGCTGGTGCCGGGAATTCCGGCGACAGACAACGTGAACGTGTTCGTCCCGCTCGTGGCGCCGACGGTCACCGGGATCGACGCACCGCCAGGCGCGCCCTCCAGGTAGTTCACCTGGATGGGATTCGGCGCCAGCGACACGGCCGGGGCTTCGCCCGCCGCGTTGTCGATCGTGAGCCGGTAAATCCTGAACAGCAGGTTGCCGGCGGCGTCGTTCACGACGACGGCCATCAGATAGTTGCCGGCGTGCGTCGGCGTCCCGGCGAGGACGCCACCCGTGAACGTCAGGCCGGCAGGCAACGCGCTGTTGGGACTGAGCTGCATCGTGTACGGCGCCGTGCCGCCCGAGGCCGCCAGCGTCACCGAGTACGGCGTTCCGACGATCGCGGCCGGCAGCGTCAGCGCGCCCGGAGTGACCTGAATCGGCGAGACCGACTGCGTCACCGTCATCGTCGCCGTCTGGTTCGCGGCATCCGTCACGGTCAGGTTGAATGTGTAGCCGCCGGCGGCCGTCGGAATGCCTCCGAGCGAGGCCGAGACGCCGTTGCCGCCCTCGACCAGCTTCATGCCGTCGGGCAGCGATCCCGACGTCACGGCCCACGTGAACGGCGCAAGGCCGCCGCGCACGTAGATGTCGAGCGGCAGACCGTACGGCTGGCCGGCCGAGGCGCTCGGGAACGTCTGGTTGGTCAACGCCAGCGGCGCCGGCGTGCCGGGCGGCGTCACGATCAGCGAGAAGCCGTTCGGCACGTGGAAGACGTAACCCTCTGCATCAGTCAAGGTGACACCGACGGCGAAGTTTCCGACGCTCTGCGGATATCCCGAGAGCACGCCGTCGGGTGTGAGCGTCAGGCCCGGAGGCAGCGGCGAGAACTGATAGGGACTGAAGACGTACGGCGGTGTTCCGCCCGCGGCCTTGAACCTGAACGAGTACCAGTCGTTGACATGGCCGCTGGGCAACATGAACTGCGGCATGAACGGCAGCGGCGGCGACACCAGGTACATCGGCGTCACGTTGAGGGTGAACGAGTGATCGGCGAAGTTCGCCGGGTTGGCGTTGTCCGTCGCGCGCACGGTGAATACGTTCGGGCCGAGCGTCCTCGGCGATCCGGCGATGCTCGGCGGACTCGAGATCAGCACGAGGCCGTCAGGCAGAGGGCCGGACACGATCGACCAGGTGTACGACGACGGCCCGCTGGCCGACAGCGACACCACGGTGCCGCCGGATCCAATCTGTCGATCGAACGGGTTGGAGCTCGTGACGCGCAGTCCGAACGCGTTGTTGACAGTGAGCGAGTACGTGCGGGCAAACGTCAGGCCGTTCGAGTCCTGGAGATGCAGGACGAAGCCGTAGTTGCCGGTGCTCGTCGGCGTTCCCGAGATCACGCCGCTCGAGGAGAACGACAGGCCCGGCGGCAGCATGTCCGCGTTCAAGCCCACCGGAGTCATCGAGAACGTGTACGGCGCCGTGCCGCCCACCGGCGTGAACTGCTCCGAGTACGGCACACCCGTCGTCGGGTTTCGTGGCGAGCCCGGCAGGATGTTGATGCCGGTGACATTCAGCGTGAACGTGCGCCGCGCCTGCGCGCCCGTCGAGTCGGTCACGATGAGATCGAACACGTAGGCGCCGGGTGTTGTCGCGGCGCCGCCCAGGACCGTGAGCCCGGGGTTGACGTTGTTCGGTGACGGCGATCCGGTGGCGGTCCAGGGAATCAGGTTCAACCCCGGCGGCAGCGAGCCCGACGCCAGGCTCCAGTCGTACGGCGGCACACCACCGCTCGGCAACAGCGAGTAGGCCACGATCTGACCGACAACGGCATCGGAGAGCACCGTGGAGGCCAGCGAAAAGTCGAGCGCGGTCGGGTTCTGCTGCCGCACATACAGCGTGAACTTGCGGATGACAGAATCGCCTCCGATCGTGGCGCCGATGAGGAACGAGTACGTTCCGGCGCTTCCGGCGGCCCCAGACGTCAGCGTGCCCGAGGGGCTGAGGGTCAGGAATGCCGGCAGGCCGCTGGCGGTCCACGTCGGCGAGCCGCTGCCCGCCGTGAACGTGTAGCTGATCGGTGCGCCGGCGATCGGCACGATCGGCAGGATCTGCGGATCGGCAATCGAGACGGCCGACACGTGGAGCGAGAAATTGAAGGACAGCGAGGGACCAGGCAGTCCGTCGTTCGCAAACAAGGTGAAGTTGTAGTTGCCTGGCGCGGACGGCGTCCCGCTGATGACTCCGCCCGACACGCTCAGACCTGGAGGCAACGGCGACGCCGGCGTCCAGGTGACCGGGCTGGACGAATCGGTCGTCAACAGCGGCTGCGAGTACGCGGACCCAATCGACGCGTCAGGCAGCGTCGTTGAGCTGAAGAGCGTGAACCGCGTGATCGTCAGCGAGAACGGACGCGCGCCGACGTTGCCGAGTGAGTCGCGAGCTTCGATGGCAAAGGCATACGAGCCAGGCGCGAGCGCCGTCCCGGCCAGGTAGTAGTTCGTGCCGGGCGTGCCGTTCGATAAGAGCGAACTGCCGGCCTGCAAGGCAAATCCCGGCGGCAGCGGCGTGTTCGCGGCAAGGGTGTACGGCCCTCCATTGCCTCCGAAGGGGTTGAGACTCAACGTGAGGTTGATGCCCTGCTGGAACGTGCCGAAGTTCGGCCCTGCGTTGAAGTTCAGCAGCGCGCCCGTCGGACCGGTGATGTTGAAGCCGACGTTCGACTGCGCGGTGGCGACGCCGTCTGTCACCTGGAACAACACATTCACGTTGCCAGTGACGAGCGCGGTTCCGCTGATCACGCCCGACGAATCGAGCACGAGACCGGGCGGCATCGCCTGCAGATTGCTCCATGTGTAGGAGCCGCTGCCGCCGAGCGCAAGGAGTCCCTGGGTGTACGGCGCCTTGTACGCGAGCGGCGTGAGCACCGTTCCTCCGAACGACACGGGCAGGCTGAAGTAGTTGATGTTGATCGGCGTCACGACCCACGACACCGCCTGCGTGACGGACACGGGAACGGCCGCCGAATCGGTGACCTTGATAACGAAGTCGTACACGCCCGCGCCGATCTCCATCGGGCGGCCCGCGAGATACGTGAAGCCGGGCGCCAGCTGCCCGATGGTCTCACCGGGTCCCTGCAGCGTCACGCCCGGAGGCAGCGTGCCCGACTCGATCGACCACGTGTACGGCAGGGTGCCGCCCTGCGCGAACAGCGCCTGCGAGACGTTGTTGCCGACGGTCGCGTATCCGAAGAACGTCCCGTTCGTGATGGCGAGTGGCTGCGGCACGCTCGCGACGACGCGCAGCGAGAAGATCTTCTGCGCGGTGCCGCCGGCGCCTTGCGTCTGCACGGTGAAGGATCCGTTGAACGTGTTGAACGTCGTTCCGGAAATCTCACCCGTCGACGAATTCAGATTGAAACCGCCCGGCAGCGAGTTCTGAACGATCGACCAGTTGCAGGGGTTCCCGCATCCCGGCGCCGACAACGTCGTGCTGTACGCGGTTCCCGTGGTGCCCTGCGGCAGGATGCCGCCGGTCGTGATCGGGTACGGATTGATCGGGAGGTTGACGCCGACGTTGACGAAGTTCGTCGACGACGCGCGAAGCGTGAGGGTGAAATTGAAATTCCCGCTCCCCGTCGGCGTGCCGGAGATCTCGCCCGTCGCGGCGTTGATGCTCAGACCTGCCGGCAGATTCGTGGCGCTCCACCCGTACGACCCCGGCTGATAGGGCGTCGGCGTGAAGGAATACGCGACGTTCCTGATCGCTCTCGGCAGACTGGACTGGGAAACGATGTGGAGCGGCGAGACCGTGACCGAGATCGCGCGGTCGAACGTGCTGCCGAGCGAGTCGGTCACGCGAATCGACGAGTTGTAGGTGCCGGCCGCCGTGATGACGCCGACGAGCCCCGCGGTCGTGGTCGTCGAGAAGCTGGTCGGGAGCGGCTGGCCGTCCTGCACGCGCATCCCGGGAATCGGCGTGAAGCCCGGCGTGTACGAGTAGTGATACGGCGGCAGGCCGCCGCTGACGCCGGTCAGCTGGGTCGCGGTGTTGACGCCGATCGTGAACGGTCCGAGATTCGGACCGAGTCCCCAGTTGAGCGGCGGATACACGCCTGCCGGATAAATCGACACGCTGAAGTTCCGGTTCCCGAGATGACTCGCGGAATCAGCGACGTTGACCGTGAAGGAGAAGAATCCGGTCTGCGTGGGCGTGCCGCTGATCTGACCGGACGGGCTGAGGCTTAGGCCGGGAGGCAGCAGGTTGAACGGCGCCAGCGTCCATGTGTACGGGGCCGTGCCTCCGCTGGCAGCCAGGTTCGCCACGTACGCCGTTCCCACCTGCCCGAACGGCAGCGAAGAATTCGTGCCGATCGAAACCGGCGTGACGATCAGCGTGAACAGACGCTGCGCGTAATTCGACGCGTTGGCGGGATCGGTCGCGCGGATGGTGAAGTTGTACGTGCCGGACGCTGTCGGCGTCCCGCTCAGCGTCCCTCCCGGCGAGAGCGCCACGCCGGGCGGCAAAGACGACAGGGCGCTCACCAGCGTCCAATTCAGCACTGACGGACAGCAGGCGTTCAGCTGCTGGTTGTACCCGGCGCCCTGTGTGGTGACGCCAAGGTTATTGCCCGTCGAGATGTTGACGAAGCCGGCGCCGGCGTTGCGGATGTTGAAAAACGTCTGGGCCTGCAGCGTCCGGCTGGCGGAATCGACGAACGTGAACGCCGGGTTGAAGTTGCCGCTTTCGTGCGGCGTCCCGGACACCGTGCGCGTCGCTCCGGTGACCACGAGGCCGTCGGGGAGCAGGTTGCCGGTCAGCGACATCGTGTAGTCGGGGCTGCCGCCGATCACCCTCAGTTGGCCGGCATACGGCGTCTCGATCGTCCCGTTCGGCAACCCGTTCGTCGTCATCAGCACCGAGACGTAGAGCGGGAACGTCTGCTTCGCCGTGACGCCGGTGGAATCGGTGACCGTGGCGGTCACGTTGAACAGACCGGCCTCGGCCGGCGTGCCCCAGAGCTCGACCTGCGTCGGGTTGACGTTCGAGCTCGTGATGCCGCTGCCCCACCGGAAATCCATCCCGCGCGGGAGCCCTTCGACGTTCCAGGTGAACGGCGCGCTGCCGCCGTTCTGCACGCCGAACAGCCGGCTGCAGGCCACGCCGATCGTGCAGTCGGCGATCACGTTGTTGAAGGCGGTGACCTGCGGAAGCGCGGGCACGGTGCCGACGACGTTGAAGGTGAAACGCTTCTGATAGGAGAGCGACGAGTTGGCGGTGTCGGTCGCCGTCACGGTGTACGAAATCGTCCCGGTTCCTGCGCTGATGACGCCCGACAGCACGCCGGTCGAGGCGTTGATCGTCAGACCGCCCGTGAAGCCCGACACCGAGTACGTGTAGCTGCCCGATCCGCCGACCGTGGACAGCGCCGGCGTGCTGTAGGCCGCGTTCTGCGTCGCGTTGGGCAGCACGTCGCCCGAAGTCGTGATGGCGATCGCGAACGCGTTGTAGCTCACGCTCCGGAAGATCGTGTCCACGCCGTCCGAGACGCTGAAGCCGATGTTGAAGAAGCCGGCCGACGCCGGCGTGCCGTGGACTTCGCCCGACGAGCTCAGCGAGACGCCCGAGGGCAAGGGACCGTTCGCGGTCCAGGTGCCCGTCACGGGGACGCCATTTCGAAGCAGCGTCATCTGATAGGAAAACGGCTGGCCGACGAACGTGTCGGGGATCGAGAAGAGATCCTTGACGGCCAGGTCCACGATCTTCATCGTGAACGTCTGCACGGTCTTGATGCCCGCGCTGGTGACGCCAAGCTGGAACTCATAGTCTCCGGGCGTGGTGGCGACGCCGATCAGGCCGCTCGAGCCCGCCGGGAAGAAGAACGGCACGTCGGTCCGGATCGAAAGTCCCGGCGGCAGCGTGCCGCCTTCGACGCTGAACACGTACGTCCCGTTGCCGCTCGTTCCCCTGAGCTGCACGCCGTCGACCTGGCCGATGCTCCAGGTGCCGAGATTGGTGCCGAAGTTGAACCCGGGAGGCGGCGCGCCGCCGGCCGGATAGATCGACAGCGAGAAGCTTGCGTATCTGAGGTGCGCGGCAGCATCGGTGATGGTGACGTTGAACACGTACTGCCCCGTCGTCGTCGGCACGCCGGACAACGCGCCGGACGCCGACATCGTCACGCCGGGCGGCGTGTACGAGCCGGGCCTGAGCGTCCAGGTATAGGGCCCGGTGCCTCCGGTCGCGGTGAGCTGCAGGCCCGCCGGCGATCCGCCGTACTGCGATCCCACGTTGCCGTACGGCAGCGTGAAGTTCGTCGTGACCTGAACCGGGGTGACGACGATCGTGAACTGCCGGCGTGCAACGTTGGCGGAGTTGGCGCCGTCGGTCGCCTGCACGATGAACTTGTATGTCCCTGGCGTGTCCGGCGTCCCGCTCAGCACACCGGAGCCCGAGAACGTCATGCCGTGCGGCAACGTCGCCGGATCGACCACCGACCAGTTGATGGTGCCGGCGCAGCACGCGAAGAGCTGATTCGAATAGAAGAAGCCGGTGCCGATGCTCCCGAGATCGTCGTAGCTGTTGATCGTGATCGAGGACCCGAAGACGTTCAGGCCATTCCACACGTCCAGCCAGTTGCCGTCGGCGTCGGTGAAGTGGAATTTCGCGTTGAAGTTGCCGTTCTCAGCCGGCGTGCCGCTGACGATCTGTGTGGCGCTCTCGAGGGCGAGCGTGAGCGGCAGGCGGCCGTCGATCTGCGTCGCGCCGTACGGCGCCGTGCCGCCGATGATGCGAAGCGTGATCGCGTAGGGGGCGCCCAGCGTGGCGTTGACGTTGAACAGGTTGTTCGTGATCTGGAGTCGCGAGACGTGGAGCGTGAAGGTATTCGACGTCGACACGTTGTCCGCGTCGGTTACCGTGAACGTGATGTCGTAATCGCCCGGCGTGATGGGAGTGCCCCACAGCTCGACGTCGCCGGGAGCGATGTTGAAGCTGGTCGCACCGGCTCCGAATCGAATCGACATGCCGGGCGGGAGCGGAGACGCCGACCACGAAAACGGCGCTCGCCCGCCGCTGCGGACCTGGACACCCTGCGAGCAGGCGAGCCCGACCGAGCAGCTTTGAAACAGACCGGTGTAGTAAGGCGCGATCGACGGCAGCGTCGGCGGCAGGCCGATCACGTCGATCGAGAACGTCTTCATGACCCAGGTGTGATTCACCAGGTCGTTGGCCGTCACGCTGAACGTGTACAGACCCGGGGAGGCGTTGATGTTCCCGGAGAGCGTCCCGCTCGCAGAATCGAAGAACAGCCCGCCCGGCAGGCAGCAGCTGATCGAGAAGTTGAACGTGTTCGAACCGCCGGCCGCCGCAAACGCGACCGAATAGGCATTGCCCTGCACGACGTTGGGCAGCGTGTCGGTGGTGATGTGATTCAGGTAGACGTTGACGTGTCCGCCCTTGTAGACCGTCTCGCCGCCTTCGCTGACGCTGTACGAGAAGTCGTAGCCGCCGGGCGCCGCCGGCGTGCCCGAGAGAATTCCCGTCGGACCGAGCGAGAGGCCGGATGGATAGTTTCCGCCGGTCTGACTCCACGAGGCGGCGACGTTGCCGCCGTTGCGCTGCGCGGTGAAGGGGTACGAGTACGGCACGCCGACGAAGGCGTCGAAGACCTGCCACTGATCCTTCACGACGAGCGACGAGACAACGAGCTGGTATTCCCGATCAGCGACCTCGCCGCCGCTCGAGACGCGCAACGTGAAGTGATACGTCCCCGGCGTCGTCGCGACGCCGATGACGCCCGCACGCGCGTTGAGCGGGAACCACGGCGGCGTCTCCGTCCGGAGCGCGAGTCCCGGCGGCAGCGGCAGCGAGCCCGGTGCGAGCGTCCATGCGTAGTTGGCGCCGTCCCCTCCGGTCGCCGTGAGCGCCGCCTCGACTTCGCCGACGCTGACGGTGCCGAGGTCAGGTCCTGATGTGTGAATCACGGGATCCGCGGTTGCGGTTCCGCCGGTGACAACGGTCAGGATGAACGCGGCGAGGAGCGACGGACCCAGGAGCTTTCGCATCACAGCAGCACCTCGACCAGACCCGCGATCGGCGCTCGCGCCGTTCGGAGTTGTGGTCGTATTCCGGTTGTAGACGTGGGGAATAAGCCCTAACGAAAAGCGTGATTCTTAGGGCCGAATGGATGAGTTTTCAAGAGGGAAAGCGGCCGATCGAAGAACTATTTACAGAAACGGCAGACTTTCGTCCCCCGTTTTGGTACCTCTTCGTCCCCCGTTTTGGTGGCTGTTCGCCAGGCGGTTCGGCCGGGTCCGACGCTCAGTGACGGCCGATCACCTGGACGACGGCGCCTTTTCGGCCGACGCTCTTGGCGTCGTACCAGAAGTCGATACGCCGAAGGGCGCGTTCATCGGCTTTCAAGCGGATGGAATGCGACTGACCGCCGTCGGGGACGAGCTCCGACAGGCGATGCGGCTCCTCCGCGCCGTTTTCGAAATGGAGAACGACGCGACTGAAGCGCACCGGAGATCCCGTGGCGGTCAGCTTGACGGAGCGAAACGCGCCGAGCGCGCCCGTGACCGCGATGCTGTCGTGATCGGCGTCCCTCGTGACGGTGCGCGTGCCGAGCTCCAGCCATGTCGGCGCGAACTGGGACGCGAGTGCGAGAGCGAGAAGCAGAGCGGCCGCCATGCCGTGTCGAAGGCAACCTGCGTGCCCGGGTCGTCACCGTCTTTCGGCGTACGAATGACGGAGAGCGGTGAACGGACTATGGGCAGGCGGCTTCGAGCCGCTGTCTCAGGAAGGTGCGCAGCTCGCGCGACGAGGCGGTGTCGTGGATCGCGATCTCGATTTCATGCTGCGTCATGTCGCGAACGAACACGTGCCACTGCGCGGCTTCGTGCGACACGCGAATCAGCTCCATCGGCAGCGCGTCCTCGGAGATGATGTCGCGCGTCATGCGTCCGATGCGAAGCGGATCCACGCATCCATCCTAGCGCAGGAAAATCACCTGGAGATCACGCGTCGGACGACGGCCGACACTACGGAAGAGTCATGTGCGGCTTCGCCGCTTCGGAGGGCATCCTACGCGTGGGATCGAGAGCGTAGGATGGCGGAGAGAGAGGGATTCGAACCCTCGGTAGAGTTTCCCCTACACACGCTTTCCAAGCGTGCTCCTTAAACCACTCGGACATCTCTCCCTTGGACTCGCTTCGCTCGCTCAGGGCAAGCCGCGTGAGTGGAATCGACAGTTTAGCGAACTGCTCGACCGTCGTCCAACGCGATCTGGATGGGGACGCCGCTCACGAGGCCGGCGGCAGCACGCCCCGCTCGCGGAGCACGCTCACCACGTCCTGCTCGTTCATGTAGAAGACGATGCGCGTGGAGTCGCCGCCGCCGTCGACGATGAAGGTCGACGGGAGCGTGACGGTGACCGGCTCACCACTCCCCGCCTGGAAGCGCCATCGGAATTGCGCCCGCACCAGCGCGTAACGGTCGCCCAGCGCCGTTTCCTCGAAGCCGACCAGCGTCGTGTCCTGATGGCCGACCGACGCGAGGATCTGTCTGCGCTTCGGGATCGCGCGGTGCAGATCGGTCGAGGTCACGACCTGCGCGCCCTGTGGGCCCGCGATCATGACGCTTCCGGCATACATGCCGGCGATGGCTTCGGCGTCGTCCGACGCGGTCAGCGACTGAAACCGTTCGAAGAACGCGCGGAGCCCCCCTGTGGCGAATTTCGGGTGTGGCATATGAACCTCCGTTAATAATTATACCACATTTTGCATATTTATGCAAGAGCCTCGGCCAGGGCTCGCGCCGGCACGCGGGCGCCGTATGTAGCTTTTACAAAGTAGTTCTGATTACACGAACGCCGCACTTCTTACACGCGCAGTACGTCGCGTCGGCCTCGGCACGTTCACGCGAACCATTTGCGCGAGTGTTTTCGCGATTGCACCTGCTGGCGAGAAACTTGCTCGCCCGCCACGTGCGCGCTCGCCGCGTTCCCCCGCCACTCTTAACCAGGAGGCCACGTGATGAAGAATCAATCTCGTAATACGGGTGTGTCCGTCGTGCGCCGCCTGATCGCGGCGCTCTCGCTCTTCCTGTCGATCATCGTCGTGAGTCAGGTGCGAGTGGCGTCGCAGTTCGTGATGCGCGCGCAGGATCCCGGCGTGCGCGGAGGGCCGGCCGGAGCCGGCGACGCGCTCCCGGGATTGACGGCGGGCCAGACCGAGTACTTCACGGCGGGACGGGACGACTTCGCCGAAGAGGAATCCGTCGCCGATGGTCTCGGACCGCGCATGAACCTGAACAGCTGCGGCGGCTGTCACTCGCAGCCGGCGCTGGGCGGCTCGAGCCCGTCGGACAACCCGCAGTTCCTGTTTGCCACGCAGGGCCGCGGCGACGGCGTCCCGTCATTCATCACCGCGAACGGGCCGGTCCGCGAAGCCAGGTTCGTCCGCAATCGGGACGGCTCGCCCGACGGCGGCGTGCACGCGCTCTTCACCATCACCGGGAGAGACGGCGCCGGCGCGTGCGCGATGCCGCAGCCGGACTTCGCGACCGAGCTGCTGAACCGCAACGTGGTCTTCCGCATCCCGACGCCGATTTTTCGGGGCCGGCCTGATCGAGCAGATTCCCGACAGCGCGCTGCTCGCCAACCAATCGAACAACGTCCCGGCCAAACTGGCGCTCGGCATCCGCGGGCGCGCCAACTTCAACGTCGCCGGCCGGACGATCACGGGACAGACCAACAACAACGGCAACGACGGGACCATCGCGCGGTTCGGATGGAAGGCGCAGAACAAGTCGCTGCTGCTGTTTTCCGGCGAGGCCTACAACGTCGAGATGGGCATCACCAACGAGCTGTTCCAGACCGAGCGCGACGAACATCCGGCGTGCCAGTACGCGCCCGTGCCGAACAGCGTCACCGATACGGAAGCGACCACGTCGGTGGGCGCCCTGAGCTCGA
>Ga0134123_10001645_pt1 | contig 14549 bp, 15 predicted proteins | sample KB303_FD_96460 | JGI IMG/M metagenome (GOLD analysis project Ga0134123, IMG submission 96460) | Terrestrial soil microbial communities without Nitrogen fertilizer from Kellogg Biological Station, Michigan, USA - KB3-0-3 | ecosystem: Environmental > Terrestrial > Soil > Unclassified ...
CGGATGGCTTCGCGCGCGGTCTGCGCGAGCAGCGGATCGGGGCGCATGTGATGCAGGCGTGCGAGGAAGAGCGCGATGCCGCTCGTGCCGGAGTAGACCTCGGGGCCGAACGATTTGTGCGCGACCTTCCACTCTCCCGCGTGCGCCTCCATCGAGTCGCCGAGCCAGTTGCAGCGATCGCCGTCGCGGATCGCGTCGCGGCAAAGCCGCATGCCGATCGACCACGCGACTTCGAGGAAGCGCTCGCGCGGATCGAGCATCGGGACGGCGTTCGCCAGCGCGCTCACGCCGCGACCTCGTAAATGTCCGCGCTCGATGCGCGGAGGTGCGGCCGTTCGAGCGAGAGCCCGTTGCGCTGGAACTGGATGGCCAGCTCCTGCATCCGCGACTCCTCGGACTGCTGCCCGCGCGCGTACGCGTCCCAGATCGCCTGCGCGACGAGGCGGCTTCGATTCATGCCGAAGCTCTCCCCGTTCGCCGGATCCTCGGCGAGGTCGATGCCGTCGTGCAGCCGCAGCGTGAGCAGCGGCGTCGACGGACGGAGATGGCTCCGCACTTCGCCGCGGATCCGCGGGAGGAGACGCGCGACGATCTGGTAGTAGCGCGCGGCGAAGAACAGCACCGCCGCGTCGGCGCGCGAGTACGCGCCGCTGTACGAAAGCGTCTTGAAGCGGAACGGCACCTGATACCGGTTGAGCAGCGTCGTGATCGCGTGCAGCAGCGGCACGGCGCCTTCCTCGGCGATGTGCCAGTAGATGCGCGTCATCCGGCTGTCGGAGCCGAACGGCGCCGGGACTTCGCTGTTCGCGATGTAGAACCCCGGCTGCTGCGTCCGCGACTCGCGCGCGAAGAGCACGTGCAGCATCGCGCCGGGCGCCGGATGGCCGCCGTTCGCGACCGCGAACTCGCCGGGCGCAAAGAGATTCCCTTCGTCGCCGCGGCGCGCCATGGCGTGCCCGTTCGGCATCAGCTGCGTGAGCGTCCATCCGCTCTCCCACCGGTCGCGTCCCGCGTTCGCGGCGGACAGCACTTCGATGAGGCTCGCGGGATTCGCCGGAGGATCGCCGCGCGTGCCGAGGGGACGGCAGTACGCTTCATCGTAGATATGCGTCTGCAGATCGACGACGAGCGGCGGCTGGCCCGTGGAGTAAGCGGTCCACATCGGCGACTGACCGGCGCCGAACGGCGCGACTCTGTGCGTGCGGCCGGCGAGCTCGTACTCCATCGGCGAGCGGATGATCGTCGCGCGGAAGAGGCGGCGGACTTCGTCAGACATGCACACCCGCCGGAAATCCGAGGAGATCGGTGGCCGCGGCGCGCGGCTGCTTGAGGATGTTGATGCACGCCTGCACCTGCCAGACGGCGTGCTGCGTCAGCGACGGCGCCCACGCCATCGACTCGTAGACGGTCTGCAGCATGCGCGCGCCGGCGTAGCTGACGGCGCGCTCGAGCTCCGCGTCGGCTTCGCGCGCGCTGAGGCGGCGCGAGGAGACGTACGCGTCCCAGAACGCGCGGATCGCGGGCTGGATGGTCTCGAGCGGATACTGCGCGGCATCGTCCGGCTCACCCGTGGGAACGCGCTGGAGCGTGGCGATCCACCAGGTGAGATACGCCTGGAGGATCGATGCCACGTCCCACGCGGAGTCGCCGACGTCGGCGAGCTCCCAGTCGACGACATGCATCGTCTGCTCTTCGAAACGCATGACCACGTTGTCGAACTTCATGTCGCCGTGCACGAGCGCGTTCCGGCGCCAGCCGGCCCGCACGCGGTCGAGCGCCTGCCCGAAGTCGGGATAGCTCTGGAGGATGGTCATGAACTGCCCGTTCGCGGCGCTGAGGTTCTGCACGGAGCCACGCGGCATGAGGTGAAACGACAGGATCCACGGCGGCTGGCCCTGGAAGATGGCGGCGTTCGCGCGCGGAAGCAGCTCGCGGCCGGAGACGTCGTGATAGCGCGCGAGCAGTTCGCCGATGCGCTGCGCGACGTCCGAGGGAAAGGCGTTGACGCGGCGATGGAGCTCGGTGAGATTCTCGCCGCCGCCGATCAGCTCCAGCACGAGGATGTGCCGGTCGGGATCGTACGAGCGGAAGCGCGGCATGAGCGCGTGGATGGGCTGCAGCGCGGGATCGCTCTCCATCAGCACGTAGCACGCCGCTTCCTTCTGCAGCGTCTGCGCGGAGAAGGCCTGATCGGGCTGCATCTGCTTGACGAAGAGCCCCGCGCCGTTGCGGCGGATGACGGAGTAGTTGTGATGCCGCCGCACACCTTCGACCACCATCACATCGCCGTCGACGACGGCGCGACGCTCGAGAAGCCCCCGCTCGAGGAGGTAGTGGACGAGATCGTTTTTGTTCAAGGGTTTCTTTATCGTAGCACCAGCGGAATGGTGGAGAGGAGGCGGTCCGGCACGATGCGCCGGACCGCCTTTGGGAGAGTAGTTATAGGCAATACATAGGCGGCCCCCAGGCAAAGCACTGTGTTACCAGTGGAGACGGTGCCAAAGGCCGGTTGACGAGGCAACCTGTCGCCAAGGTCGGGTGCGGAGCGGGCGCGAAGCGTCCCACATCAAACCCCTGGCCGCCCGGGCACTGCGGCTCGAAGAGCGTGCAGACGGCCAGGACTGAAGGACACACCGGTCCCGGAGTCGGAGGACACCCGAGCGTCGGGCAGCCCGGCGTCTGGGGTGGCGGGCAGAACGGCGTGGGCGGCGGGCAACCCTGCGTCGGGACGCAGCCCACCCGAGTCGTGTCAACGATCACGCATTGGGGCGTGAAGATCGTCACGGTCGGACAGAGCACGTCGGTCAGCTGCGGTCCAATGCCACCGGCGGCTCGAGCGGCGAATGCGCCGCCGCCACCTCCGCAGAATCGCGACGGACAGTCGTCCAGCGCGGAGGGAGGCGGACAGAAGATCATGGGCGTCGGCGGACAGATCACGAAGCGCGACGGCTGCGGACACCACGGCGTCGCCGGGCAGAATGGCGTACGGGCGATGCCCGGTGCCGCCGCGGCCTCGGCGCCGAACTGCCGGCCCTGCGCAAAGGCGATCGTTCCGCCACAGTCACCGCCGCCGAACGTCGCCGGCGGGCACCAGAAGCAGAAAGTGGCCGGCGTCGGGCAATTGAACGAAGACACACCCACTCGTCCGGCGCCCGGAGCTGCGGCGGCCTGGTTGAACGCCGCGCCGCCTGCTGCCTCGGCGCCGCCACCGCCGCCCGGACCGCACTGCACGACCGTGCAGGCGATGCCGATGGAGACCGGCGGGGTGCAGAACCACGGCGAAGGCTTCGGCGGGCAGATGAAGCAGCGCGTGGCCGGCGTCGGTGCGATGCAGTTCCATACCGGGATCGTCAGCAGCGTGATCTGGAAGCCGCCGCCTGCCGCCTCGGGTGCGCCGAACTGCTGCGCGGCGACGTTGGGGTTGTTGACGCACACGATTCCCGTGTCGGGACAATTCGGGCCGCCGAGGGTGCATCCGAACGTGCAGTCGAGCTGCACGTTCGTGTTCGGGCAGTGCGGTCCGGCCTGCGTGCAGCAGGGGTTGTGCGTCGGGCACCGCGGTGAATTGTGCGTCGCGCACTCCGGTCCGCCCTGCGTGCACTGCGTCGCCGGCGTCGGGCACTGGAATCGCGTCGGGCAGGCGTCGATCGCGGACGGGTTGCAGCACACGATGATCGTCACGCTGATCGGGGCGGCCTGCGGCGGAGCGCCGGCTGCCTCGAAGGCGAAGTTCTGCGGCTGGCGCTGCTGTGCGTTGCAGAGGCCCCAGTTCTTCGTGTAGCCGCAGCCGAGGAGGTGCGTCTCGCACAGACCCCACGTCTTCGTATAGCCGCAGCCGGGGATGTTCGTCGGCGGAATCGCGGCAGCGTCGTTTCCCGCGGCCCGCTGCGCTTCCGGCGCGGCACCGCCCTGCGGCTGACCGCCCGCTGCGACGGCGTTGCAGATCCACGGGACATGGGTGAGATCCTGGGTGGGACAGTGGTAGTAGGTACAACCGAAGTACTGCGTGGGATTCGGCCAGGGCTGGTCCGTACACTTGCCGGTGAAGCCCGTCGGCTCGGCGGAGCAGAGCGGCAGGGCGGTGATACAGGGCCAGGCGCCGCCGACCTGCGGCTCCTTCGTACACTGCCCGGTGAAGCCCGTCGGCTCGCCGCACGGCGGCTGCGTCACGCAGCGATAGCCCGCCTTCTCCGGCGTGCTGAAATCCTGCTGCACCTGGCCCTGCAGGAATCGCGCGGCGCGGCTGGCCGCGGTGCCGCCCGGCTTCAGCGCGGCGTCGGCTTTGATCCAGACCATCACCGCGCCGGCGGGCTGCACGTCGCGGAGCGGCTCCGAATAGAGGATGGCGTCCGACGGGATGTCGACGTAATTCGCGAGCCCGGCATCGGTGTACAGGCGGCGATACCCCTCCTCTCCGGAGTCGCCGAACCAGCCGGTGAGCACGCGCGTCTCCGGCGGATTCTTCGCGTCGCCGACGATCCGTCCGACAAAATCGGCATTCCGGGTTTTTTCGTCGCTGGCCATTTCGGGCTCCTTTCGTTTTCGAGTTGCCATGACTCACTCCCGGCGGCTGTCGACGCCGTGGCGACACGTCTTCCTGGGATAGCCTGACGGAAAAAGTTAATGCCTTAAGGAGGGGGAGGCCAGTGACATTTCTTTCCGGTACTCGGTCGGCGACCGTCCGGTCGTCCGCCGGAACGCGCGGTAGAAGGAGCGCGCGGTGCCGAAGCCTGTGACCGCCGCGATGTCGGCAGTGCTGTGTCCGGTGGTGCGGAGCAGCTCCTGCGCGCATCCGATCTGCAGCGTGTTGAGGTGATCCTTCAGGCGCAGGCCGACGACGGCGTGGAACTCTCGAGCGGCCTGGGCGGGAGTCCGGCGCATGCGGGTCGCGAACTCGGAGGCGCGGACGCAGCTTCCGTTCGTACGGCATTCATGGAAGTACAGCTCCGCCTCGGCAAGCCAGAACTGCTTTGCGCCGTCCTCCATCGCACTCCTCTGCAATGGAGTGACGCTGATGAGCGTCTTCCCTACCCGCGGATCCGCTCGCGGATCGCGCGGAGGCGCTCGACGGCGCGCTCCATGTCGGCGTGGATGCAGAGCGTGTCGAAGGCGAGGGCGAACTGCGAGCCGTCGCGGGCGGTGATGAGGCCTTCGTTCACGAGGAGCGCCGCCTGCTCGACGGCCTCGTCGACGCTGAGCGTGGAGCCGGGCTCCCTGCGCGACACGAGCGAGCCGTCCGGCTCGTAGCGGCGGTCGGCGAAGGCTTCGCGGATCACGTCCAGCCCCAGGTCGCGCGCGGCGGCGGCCATCTCCGAATGATCGGGGGCGACGAGGGCGAGCGACGGGTCGACGGCGCGCATGGCGTCGACGATCACGTTCGCGAGCGCGCGGTCGTGATGGGCGTCGTTGTAGAGCGCGCCGTGCGGCTTCACGTGGCGCACGTCGCCGAGCGCGCGGAGCGCGGAGATCTGCTCGATCAGCGAATCGCGCAGCACCACCGGCTCGAGATCGAGCGAGCGGCGGCCGAAGTGCTCGCGGTCGGGATACGACGGGTGCGCGCCGAGCCGCACACGATGCTCGTTTGCCCGCTGCACCGCGTCGCGCATCGACGCCTCGTCGCCGGTGTGGCCGCCGCAGGCCACGTTCGCCGAATCGATCAGCGCCCAGATCTCGTCTTCGCCGGGGGAGCCTTCGCCGAGGTCGGCGCTGAGGTCGGTCACAACTCCGTTCCTTTCGTTTCAGGCAACAGCCAGATCAGCATTCCGCCCAGCGCGAAGAACAGCGCGTCGCCGGCGATCACGAATCCGAAGCCGTACGTCGCCGCCGCCGCGCCGACGCCGTACGTCGCCAGCGCCGAGGCGAAGCGGCCGCCGTTATAGCAGAAGCCCTGCGCGCTCGCGCGGATGTGCGTCGGGAAGAGCTCCGCCAGCATCGCCCCGAACACGGAGAAATAGCCGTGCACGAAGTAGCCGACGAGCGGACAGATGGCGAGCAGCATGAGCGGCGTCCGCGCGCGGAAGGCGAAGACCGGCACGACGATCGTCGCGGCGATCATGAACAGCGTGAACGCGGGGCGGCGGCCGAGGCGGTCGGCGATCCAGCCGAAGCTGATGTACCCGAGGAACGCGCCGGCCTGCAGCAGCATCAGCCACTGCAGCGACTTCGTCACCGTCAACCCCGCGCCGCCCTCGGTGGCCGGCGACGCGAGAAATGCGGGGAGCCACGACGTGACTCCCCAGTACGCGATGAGCACGGAGCTCGCGACGAGCGTGGCGAGGACAATGCGCCGGCGATACGGCCGCGAGAACATCTCGAGCCAGCGCGTCCGCATGCGCGGGCGCTCGCGCCACAGCGGCGGCTCCTCGACCGTGCGCCGGATGAGGAACGCGGCCGCCGCGGGCGCGGCGCCGATGAGAAACAGCACGCGCCAGCCGTAGCGCTCCAGCACGAGCAGGGAGAGGCCGGCCGCGATCATCGCGCCGATCGCCCACCCCGACTGCATGATCCCCATCGCCTTCGCGCGATGCTGCGGCGGCCACGTCTCCGCGACGAGCACCGACCCGCACGACCACTCGCCGCCCATGCCGAGTCCGACGATGACGCGCCACGCGATGATGTGCCAGAGCGCGGTCGACGTCGCGAGGCCCGCCGTCGCGAGGGAGTAGAGCAGGATGCTGATCGTCATCGCGCGCACGCGGCCGATGCGGTCGGCGAGGTGGCCGAAGAGCATGCCGCCGATCGCGCTCGCGAAGAGCGTGGCCGCGAGCGGGATCGCGATCTGCGCCTTCGTCAGCCCGAATTCCTTCTGGATCGGAACCAGGGCGAACGTGAACAACAGCACGTCCATCGCGTCGAGCATCCACCCGAGCTGCGCCGCGAAGAGCGCGCGCCACGCCTTGCGATCGACGCCCGGAATCACTTCCCTTTCGCCTCGAGGAAGAAGAAGCTGTGATCGCCGTCCTGCCCCGCGATGGCCGTCCGCGACTCGAGGTGACACGAGAAGCAGCCGGTGGCTTTGCCCATCTTCGTCTCCTTCTCCCTCAGCTGCACGTAGGTCTCCATGGTCGTGTTCGCGACGTGCTTCGGAACGCCGGTGCGCACCAGACCGGTCGCCCATTGCGTGGAGATGAGCTGGTAGTTGGCGAAGACGGAGCCGCCGAGGAGCGACTGATAGTACTGGTTGATCCGGTCATTCGCGGGTACGGGCGTGAGGCGCTTGATCTGCGTCGGCGTGTTGACCGGCTTGCAGCTCGCGTCGAGCTCCCTGAACGGCTGCTTCGCGAAGCTGGTGTTCGGGGCAGCCGTCGAATTCGGGTCGAAGAAGACCTGATCGTTGTCGACGTGCTCGAACGTCGACCACAACATCGTCGCGGCACCGGGCGTGCGCTGCACGATGTGCAATCCGACGAGACCGAGCGTGACCGGCTTTTCATCGCAGGGCGTGCGATCGCCGTCCGGATCGTTGCAGACCGTCGCCTGGGTCGTGTAGTAGCGCTTCTTCTCGACCTCGTCCGGCGTCAGCACTTTCCATGACGCCTTGATCTCGATGGAGCCGGGCGGGATTTTGATCGGCTCATTGCCGTCCTTCATCTTCTGCAGCTGGGGGGCGTTCCAGCGATCGGCGGTGACGTAGTCGTATTCGACGCGATTCATCAGCTTCTCATAGCGAAGCCAGCGTCCGCTCTGGTCGGTGACGACGCCGCCGAAGGCCTGCTTGACGCCGGTCGGCTCGGAGATCTTCAGGAAGTCGCCGCCGAGGAGCTTCCCGGCGACACTCTCGGCTTTCGACTCGTTGTCGAAGACGCGCTGCGCACCCAGCGCAAGTCCGTTGCCCCCGCACCACGGCGCCGGCTTCTGCGCGGCGGGATCGACGAACACGTTCTCGCCGGGCATGTACGTCTGCCAGACGACATACGTGCCGTCGCCGCTCTGCACGTTGAGAATGGACTTTGCGGAGTCGGCCGCGCACTGCGGCACGTTGGCCGGCCAGTTCAGCGCGACGAAGGCGTTCCATGAGTAGATGTCGACGAAGTCCTGGCTCTGCAGCACCTGGCAGGCCTCGTCGGGGATGTTCGCCTGGGCTGCGCTGATCGACGTCGCGCATTGCGAGCCGCTCAGCCTTCCGGTGCAGTTCGTGACCGCGCGCTCGCACGACGGCGGCAGCGGTGCGGCGGCTTTGGGCGGGGCCGATGCGGTTTCCGGAGCGGGTGCCTTTTCTTCGACCTGCTTCGTGCAGGTGAGGAGTGAGAGGGCGAGCGAACAAACGAGGAGCATACGAAGGGCGGATCGGGCCATCGGAATCTCCTTTCGGGAGCTATTCTCTGACGGAACCGCGCGCGCGCGTTGCAGAAGAAACGTCTCGAGGCCGAGGTCCACCGGCATCCCGCCCGACTTGCGCTTGATGTCGAGATCGGCGATCTCGGCGAGCGCGCGGAAGAGATCCGCCTCGCTCATCGAGCGCGCGGCCTCCCATTTCTTGTGCAGCGGGAAGGGATGCGGACGCTGGCGCACGAGGCCGAGGGTCTTGAGATAGTCGCCGAGCTTGTCGGCGATCGCGTCCTTGAAGCGGTTGTACTGCATCGACGTTTTGAGGTTGAGATTGTGCGTGCGCGCGAAGGAGTGGATGCCGATCAGTTGCCGGATCTCCTCGGCGAGCGGGAAGATGAAGCGGCCGTAGTGGATGTCGGCGGGCGTCTTCGGATCCTCGCGCCGCGCCTGGGCGACGAGGTCGCGCAGCTTCGCGACGGCTTCGATGATCTTCCCCTCGGTGAACAGCGATCCGAGCTCGTAGCGCGCGCCGCCTTCGACCGCGGAGATCTCGCGATCGACCATGTCGGCGGTGACGCGCCCTCCGGCGCCGGCGAGGGTCGCGAGGCGCTCGGCTTCGGAGACGGCGATGCGGATCTCCGGAACGTCGCGCGAGAACTTGTCGGCGAGCATGCGCTCGATCCCGAGGCGCTGCTTCAAACGCGCGACGGCGTTGTTGTCGAAGCGGACGTTCGCCTCGGACGCGACGTTGGCGATGGCCTGGTCGAGCGCGGCGTTGAAGCCCTCGCGCGTGAGGTCGGCGACGACGACCGCGCCGTGCCTGTCGATCAAATCGATGGTCGCGGAGTCGCGCGGAACGTCGCCGGTGCGCATCAGCAGGATCGCGCCGGGCGCGCCGCCGCGCACGATCGCTTCCATCAGCAACGCCGCATCGTCTTCGCCGCGGCCCGCCTTCTTGCCGGTGGCGCGGCAGAAGGCGAGCATGTCGGTGAGCGTGGGATCGAGCGCGACTCCGAGCGCGTCCGCGATCGCGCGGTCGGTCATCTCGAAGTCGGCGCCCGCGAGGCCGAGGACGTGCAGCAGCTTGGCCGCGGACGAGGTGCGCTTGCGATCCGTCTTCGCCCCCCGCCAGTCGGCGAGCGCCTTCTCATACAGCGACGCGATCTCCTTCGCCGAAATGAACGCATTGACCTCAGGGACGACGAGCAATCGCGCGCCGCCGAACAGCGACATCGTGCGATACGAGTCAAGGATGCCCGCCAGCTCGGTCCCCGGCTCGTAGCTCTCGACGGAGATGCCGGGAGACCTCGCGACGATGGCGTCGCGGATATCGTGGAAGGCCTGTTCTGAAAGGTAGTCGTTGTTGCCGCCGATGAGGAGCACTCGCGGCGTTTTCGCCTGTGCGATTTCGGCGAGGAGGGCGGTTAGTGGGGTGGGCATGCTTGAACGCAGAACGCAGAGCGCAGAACGAAGAATTGAGAACGAGCTCCGCGTCTTTTCTTCATTCTACGTTCTGCGCTCTGCGTTCTGCGTTCGCTTCTAGGTCAACAATCCCTTTTCCTGCAGCTCCTGGCAGTCGATGCAGAACGACGTCCAGGGCACGGCCTGGAGGCGTTTTTCGCCGATGACGGCGCTGCAGTTGGTGCAGATGGCGTAGGTTCCTTCGCGCATGCGGTTGAAGGCTTCCTCGATGGCCATGAGCAGGTTGCGCTCGGCGTCGGAGAGGGAGAAGTTGAGCTCCTTGGAGTAGGCGCTGGCCGCTTTGTCGGCGAGGTCCTGGATGCCGTCGTCGGGGAGAGCGTTGCCGGCGGCCTTGTCGCGCTCGTACGAGTCGAGGAGCTCGCGCTGCTTGGCGCGAAGCAGGTCCTCGTACATCTGGTACGGATTCGTTTTGACTTTTGCTTTTGCCATTCAGTCCTCTATTTGTGGTACGCGATGTTGCGCATCAACGTACAGGCCCGATAAATCTGTTCCATGAGGATGACGCGCGCGAGCTGGTGCGGCAGCGTCATCGGCGACAGGCTGAGCAGCGTATCGGCGCGCTCCCGGACACTGTCGTCGAAACCGGAATCGCCGCCGACGACGAAATTGACGCCGTGCGGCTGGTCGATCGTCAGCCTCTCGATCCACTTCGCAAACTTCAAAGAATCAAACGTCCGGCCCCGTTCGTCGAGGACCACCGTGTACCCGCGATCGGGGATTGCAGCCACGAGGCGCGCGGATTGAGCGCGCATGATAGCCACATCATTCTGAGCTTGTCTACCGCGCTCCGGTGCCACTTCGGTGACCTCGACCGGGAAGAAATGTCTGACCCGATTGAGGTAACGCTCGAGCACCGCGGCAAGCTCGGCGTCGGCAGTGGAACCGGCATAGATAAGTCGAAATTTCAAAGCCCCCGGCCTCCGGTTGCGCGGTCACGCAGTCGCGCGGTGGAGGGTGGGGCCGCGTGACCGCGCGACCGCGTGACTGCGTGACCGTTACTCGAGGCCATATTTTTTTCTCTTCTCCAGGAGCGTCTTCCGGTTGATCCCCAGGATCTCCGCGGCGCGGGAGTAGTTCGAGCGGGTGCTGTGGAGGACTTCGCGGATGTAGTGCGCCTCGAGGTCGGCGAGCGTCCATGCGCCGCGGGCGGCGGTAGTGACTAAATCCTCGCCGGTGCGGATCGGGAGCGAGGCCGCGGTGATGTCGCCTTCGGCGAGGAGCGCCGCGCGCTCGATGGCGTTGCGCAGCTCGCGGATGTTGCCGGGCCATGCGTAGCTGACCAGCACGCGCTCCGCATCGCGACCGAGGCGCCGGCGCTTCAGGAACTTCTTCGCCAGCGCCAGCACGTCCTCGCGCCGCTCGCGCAGCGGCGGCATGGTGAGGGTGACGACATTGATGCGGTAGTAGAGATCGCGGCGCAGCGCGCCGCTGTCGAGCAGCGACGGCAGGTCGGCGTTCGACGACGAGATCACCCGCGCCTCGAACGGCACCGGCGCGCTGCCGCCGAGGCGCGAGAAGCGGCGCTCCTGAATCGCGCGCAGCAGCTTCGCCTGCAGCGGAGGCGTCAGCGCGGAGATCTCGTCGAGGTACACCGTGCCGCGGCGCGCGAGCTCGAGCTTCCCCAGCTTGCGCGCGTGCGCGTCGGTGAAGGTGCCGCGCTCGTGGCCGAACAGCTCCGTCTCGAACAGCTCGGCGGGAATGCTCGCGCACTCGATGTGCACGAACGGCTCGGCGCGGCGGTTGCCGCAGGCGTGAATGGCCTCGGCGAGATAGTCCTTGCCGGAGCCCGACTCGCCGAGGATCAGGATGCTGACGTCGTGGTCGAGAACTTTCCCGACGGTCTCCAGGACGTTTCGCATCGCGGCGTTGCGCGTGCGAAACAGGTCCCGGAGGCGAGGCTCATGAGGTCTTTTTGAGGGCACGCGGTTTGGCTTCCGCTTCGCCGGTGTACTCCGCCGTCACGTTCGGCGCGTCGCCCCACAGCCGCTCGAGTCCGTAGAACCGGCGCACGTCCTCGGTGAAGATGTGGATGATGAAGTCGCCGAAGTCGAGCAGCACCCAGCGGCCGGGCGTCATGCCTTCGACGAGAAGCGGCTTCACCCGCATCTCCGTCTTCAGCCGCTCGACGATGTTGTCGGCGATCGCCTGCGCCTGTCGCTCGTTGTTCGCGGACATGAGCACGAAGTAGTCGGCGATCGACGTCAGAGCGCCGACCGCGAGGACATCGAGCTGCATTGCTTTCTTGTCGAGCGCCGCGGCCACTGCAAGGCGTACGCGGCTTTCAATCGAATCGTTCACGCCTGTTCCTTTCGATACAGTCCGTAATGGTCAATGTAACGCGAGACGCGGGGATCGACCAGACCGCCGATCGATTCTCCGGCCGCGACCCGCGCGCGGATCTCCGTCGAGGAGATCGGGACGGTCGGGTTCTCGGCAAACGCGATCGCCCCGCGGCGGGGCCGCGCGCCGGCGGCGGTCACCCGAGGCTTCAGGACAGGCGGGGTCGCCTGTCCTCCGCTTCTGGTCAGGACGCAGAAGTTGGCGAGCTCGAAGATGCGGTCGAGCGACTTCCAGTCGAGCAGCTGCGCGAGATTGTCGTCGCCGATGATCCAGTCGAGCGTGTCATCGGGATGCCGCGCCCGCAGCACTTCGAGCGTGTCGACGGTGTACGAGATCGCCCCCCGCTCCAGCTCGAGCGTCAGCACGAACATCTCATCGCGCTCCAGCGTCGCGAGGACGGTCATGACGAAGCGGTGATACTCCGATGCGGCGTCCAGATGCGTCTTGAACGGCTGCTTGTACGTCGGGACGTAGAGAATGCGATCCCAGCGCATCGTCTCGCAGGCGGCGAGAATCGGGTCGATGTGACCGCGGTGAAAGGGGTCGAAGGTGCCGCCGCAGATGCCGATGTTCATGCGGTTTGGGTACGGGATCCTTCGCCGTCTGCGCGGCTCAGGATGACACGCGCGAGCTTCCGGACGAGCTCGCGAACGCCGTCTCCGGTGACGGCCGAGATCTGGTGATAGTCGTAGCCATGCTTCTGTGCGTACGCGCGCAGCTTCGCGGAGTTGCCTTCGATCGCGGAGTCGAGCTTGGAGCCGACGACGACGCGCGGCTTCTCCGCGAGCGTCGCTGAATAGAGCGCGAGCTCGCGCGCGATGACTTCGGCGTCGGCGTCGGGATGCTCGTTCGTTGACAGGTCGACGAGATGCACGAGCACGGAGCAGCGCTCGACGTGACGCAGGAACTGGTCGCCGAGGCCGTGGCCTTCGTGCGCGCCTTCGATGAGGCCGGGGATGTCGGCGACGACGAAGGTCTGATCGTCGTCGGCGCTGACGACGCCGAGGTTCGGGACGAGGGTGGTGAAGGGATAGTCGGCGATCTTCGGCTTCGCGGCGCTGATGACGGAGATCAGCGTCGACTTGCCGGCGTTCGGAAGTCCGACCAGGCCGACGTCGGCGATGAGTTTGAGCTCGATGAAGAGCTCGCGCTCTTCGCCTTCGTTGCCGTCCTGCGCGAAGCGCGGCGCCTGGCGCGTGGCGGTGGCGAAATGCTGGTTGCCCCATCCGCCGCGCCCGCCCTTCGCGACGAGCACGCGCTCGCCGTCGGTCGCGAGGTCGGCGATGACTTCGCCGCTCTGCTTGTCGCGCACGACGGAGCCGATCGGGAGCTCGATCGTGACGTCGTCGCCGTGCACGCCGGAGCAGTTGGAGCCCATGCCGTGCTGTCCGCGGCCGGCTTTCCACTCGCGCTGGAACTGGAGGTGATAGAGCGTGTTGAGGCGCTTCGTGGCGGTGATCCAGACGGATCCGCCCGTGCCGCCGTCGCCGCCGGAGGGGCCGCCCTTCGGGACGAATTTCTCACGCCGGAAGGCGACGCAGCCCTTTCCGCCGTCTCCTGCCTTGACGCGGATGGTCGCCTGATCGATGAACATCATGACTGAATGACTGCGATTGGTGTGCCGTAAAAGCAAACGCGGCCGAACGGCCGCGTCGACTGAAGGCGCGTGGATCGCGACCTACTCGGCGGCGACCTCGGTCACGCTGATGAAGCGGCCGCGCTCGCCTTTGTCGTGAAAGTTGACGATGCCGTCGATCTTCGCGAAGAGCGTGTGATCGCGGCCCATGCCGACGTTCGTGCCGGCGTAGAACTTCGTGCCGCGCTGGCGAACGAGGATCGATCCGCCGGTGACGAACTGTCCGGCGAAGCGCTTGACGCCGAGCATCTTCGGCTGCGAGTCGCGACCGTTGCGCGACGAACCCTGTCCTTTTTTATGAGCCATGGCCGATCTCCTTAGAGGTTGATGCTGTCGATGCGGACTTCGACGACATCCTGACGATGGCCGTGCTTCCGCTTGGTGTGGTTCTTCCGGCGCTTTTTCTTGAAGACGATGATCTTCTCGCCGCGGGTCTCGCCGAGGATCGTCGCGACGACCGAGGCGCCCTCGACGGTGGGACTGCCGGCCTTCGGCTGATCGCCGCCGACCATCAGCACGTCGTTGAACGTGACCCTGCTCTCCTCGGCAGCGCCGAGAATGTCACGCTCGACCTGGACGCGATCTCCAACGGCCACGCGGTACTGCTTCCCACCGGAACGAATGATGGCGTACACAACATCCTCCACAAAAACCTGAGACTGCGCGATTTAGCACGAGGGACGCGAGGGAGTCAACCGTGCGGACAGTGCAAAACCACTGGCTCGGGCGAGCTATTCCTCACAGAAAACGGGCGGTTAGGGGTGAGCGACGGGCGGCGATTCCTCGGACGAGTCTGCCGACCGGCCCAGGAATGCAGAAGGCA
>Ga0134123_10001647_pt1 | contig 14538 bp, 13 predicted proteins | sample KB303_FD_96460 | JGI IMG/M metagenome (GOLD analysis project Ga0134123, IMG submission 96460) | Terrestrial soil microbial communities without Nitrogen fertilizer from Kellogg Biological Station, Michigan, USA - KB3-0-3 | ecosystem: Environmental > Terrestrial > Soil > Unclassified ...
CGAGGACGGACTCAAGCGGTCGGACGTGATCTGGGTCGGCGTCGAGGCGAACGGCCGGCGCAGGCTGATCCCATCCTGGTTCGCCTACCGCAACGGCAAGATCTTCGTGCTATCCAAGCGCGAACCAGGGCCCGAGGATCAAAGTGTGCCGGGCATCCCCGGCGCGTCGGAGCTGGTCGTCGTGACGCGCCGCAAGGGCCGCGACACCGCGGCGGACGAGTTCCACGCAGCCTCGCGCCTGCTGCAGGGCCCCGAGTGGGAAGACGCGGCCAAGCTCCTCGTCGACAAGCGCAAGAGCCGCGCGGGCGCGCCGAGCGAGTGGCTCGCCCGCTGGCGCGGCTCGTGCGACATCGCCGAGCTCACCCCGGTGCTGCCCGGCTGACGAACCGAACTAGCCCACCGCCAATTCCTCGGCACGGTCCAGGAGCGATCCGCACCTGTCCAGCTGCGAGCCCGAGCCGGGGAGTGCCACGTCCTGGAATGCCGCGTCGAACAGCGCGTTCTTCAGCTTCGTGGCCAGCGCGTCCCGCTGCGCCAGCAGCTTCGAGAGGCGCTGCTGCGTGGAAGTGAACAACCCCTCTCCGCCCCCGCCACCGCTCTTGAGGGCCTTCGTGTCCGCGATGAGCGTGTTCGTCGCGAACTCACCCACGCCCGCGTTCAGCTGCTTGTAGCACTCGGCGAGGTCGGTGTAGTTCGACCCGGCGATGGCGTCGTTCGGGTCGGTCACGATCTCGCTCAGCACGCGACCGTCGTCGACGTAGCTGTCCTGGAGGCCCGCCAGCCACAGCAGCGTCGGCCGGATGTCGGGCAGGTCGACCCACGTCCCTTCGGTGCTGAACTCCGGGACCGTGCCGCCGCCGTTCGGGTCGTGGATGGCGGGCCCGTCGTCGGCCTCGGGCCCGTCCAGTCCGAGGTTGGCGACCCCGGGTCCCACGAACCCCACCCACGTGATGTCGATCGTCGGCGCGTAGTACCCGTGGTCCCACGCGAACCGCGCCGCGCTGGCCAGGGTGTTGGAGGCGCACGGTGCCTGGTCGGCCTGCGTACACGTGACGGGGGAGCCGAAGAAGTAGTCGGGCTTGGGGAACAACGTGAACGTCGGCGTCCGGTCGGGATCGGCGTTGACCAGGTGCAGGATCTCCTGTTCGACGCTCCCGGCCAGGTACGCCGCGATCGGTTCGTCGTCGTTGCCGGTGTACGGGTCGTGCGGGTTGGTCAGCGAGCCGACGTCGCGCTCGAGCTGCCGAACCGCAGGATCGGTCGGCCCCGGGCGTCCGGCCACGTAGATCGCGGCTCCCTGGGGCTCGATCGCGAACGGCGTCGTGTTCCCCTTCTGGGCGGCGAGCAAGCCCGGCAGGTTCGTGTTGATCTCGCCGATCTCGCCGGCGGCGTAGCAATAGGTGTCGGCGCTGAAGGTGAGGCAGCCGGGCTGGCCGCCCTGGGTCGGCTCGATGGCCCGGCCGACGTTGGCCCCGTCGAACTGGTCGTTCTCCTCGGCGCCGATCACGAACAACGTGTTGTCCTTGGTGATGCCATCCAGCGCCAGGCGCTCGAAGAACGTCTGGAACGCCGCGTCGTACTGCGCGGCGGTCTGCTTGTAGCAGCTGTCCCCGGGGCCGAGGGCCCATCCCGTCGCCACGGCCGTCGAGGTCGAGCAGCCGGATTGCCCGGCCTTGCGCTCGTGGATGTCGCCGATGTAGCCGTAGACGACCGGCACATCCGCCTCGAGGAGGTCGGCCATGTATGCCAGCGACTGCCTTGCCACGATCGGGCCGAAGCCCGGAAAGCCGGGCGTGCCGGGCGCCAGGAACGCGCCGTCGATCTGGTTCCCACTGAGGTCCACGAGGTTCCCGGCGGCGTTCGTCACCCGGTAGCCGTGGTGGAAGAGGTCAGGCGTCCCGCCCTCGCTCACCTGCGGGGCGATGTACTTGTGGCCGAACAGCGCCTGGAAGCCGCTGTACCCGCCGGGCTCGTCCGGCAGCACGTCATCCACGGCCGTCGGCGACGGCGTGACCTGTCCGAACTTGACCGCCTCCGCGTCGGCACAGAACGCGCTCTCCTGCGCGCAGTGGACGGCGAGCCCGACGTAGTCGGCCGTCTCCTGGTTGAAGAACGGTGGCACTCCGAAGGGAGGCGTGTTGGCGTTGAGCTGCGCCGTCTCGGGCGAGTTCCGTCCGAAGACCTTCGGGATGTCGAAGCCGGCGTTCTCGAGCACCATGTTCGCCGTCGACACGTCGCCGACGTCGCAGCCCGAGCGCGTCCATGGGACCCACGGGGCCGGGGTGGCGACGTCGGTCGTCGTCGCGGAGGCCGGGACCTGATCCGAGTAGATCATCGCGTGCTTGGTGTCGTGGCCCCCGTCATTGTTCGGATCGGTCCAGTAGACGAACGACCCGACCCCCTGGAAGGGCCCGTTGCCGAAGTTCACGGTCCCATCCGGGTTCCATGTCCGGTAGGAATTGCTGATCGGCATCCCGTGGCGATCGCCGTACAGACCGGTGTAGATCGCCAAACTGTCCTCGGCCGTGTGCGCGATCAGCGGCGTGTGGTTGTTCGAGAGCATGACGCCGTTGTCTTGGATGAAGTCGTTGAGATGCGGCATGAGCTCGAGATCCGAGGGCACGTTGGGGTTGTCACGGAAGAAGTGCACGTTGTCGAACGTGATCGACACGACGTGCTCGATGCCGTTGCCGAGGTCACACACGGGTTGCGCGACCGCCTTGGGGACGGCGGGCGCGACGATCGCGATCAACGGACCCGCGATCGTCAGCGCGAAGAACATTCGGCCGATGCGCATCCTCATGGCTGATCCTCTCGGTCATGGGCGTCCGAGTACCCGATGAACCCACCGTAGGACCGGTTCGCGCGTCGCCGCAAGACGCTCTTTCGGAACGCCCGATGAACCTCCTTGGTCGGGCCCGGGAAGGCTTCAGCGCGTACCCGAAGCACTCCCGAGGACACGTGACCCGTGTGCACGGCGCGCGCCGCTAGTCGGCGTGGTTGAAGGGCCGGCCGAGCGTCGCGGCGAGCCGCTCGAGCTCACGACCGAGATCGAGCATCTCGTCGGGCGTGAGAGCCTGCGGGCCGTCGCACAGGGCGCTCTCGGGATCGGGGTGCACGTCGATCATCACGGCGTCCGCCCCCGCCGCGAGCGCGGCGCGCGACATCGGCGCGACCAGATGCCGCTTGCCGACCGCGTGCGACGGGTCGACGATCACGGGCAGGTGGGACTCGCTCTGCGCGACCGCCATCCCGGCGAGGTCGAGGGTGTTTCGTGTGGCCGGTTCGAACGTCCGGATCCCCCGCTCACACAGGATGATCTCGGAGTTCCCGCGTTGCGCGACGTACTCCGCGGCCTGGAGCCATTCCTCGATCGTCATCGCGAGGCCCCGTTTCAGCATCACGGGCCTGCGGGACAGCCCGACCTCCTTCAGGAGCTCGAAGTTCTGGGCGTTCCGCGTACCCACTCGGATGCAGTCGGCGACGGCGGCGACGTGCTCCACCTGCGATACGTCGACGACTTCCACCATGATCGGCAACCCGGTTTGACGCCGGCACTCCTCCAAGACCTCGAGGCCACGTTCGCCGAGCCCCTGGAACGAATAGGGCGACGTCCGCGGCTTGTAGACGTCGCCGCGCAGGATCGTCGCGCCGGCGGCCCTCGCCGCCTTGGTCGCGAGCAGCGCCTGCTCCTCGCTCTCGACCGCGCACGGGCCGGCGATCAGCGTGAACGTGCCCCGGCCGACCGGCGTCGCGCCGACGTTGACAGTGGTGGGCTCGGGATGCAAGTCGGCCGCCACCATCTTGTAGGGCTTGCCGACCTGGATCACGTGGTCGACGCCGGGGAGCTGGCTCCATGGGATCGCCTGGAAGCGCTCGGTGTCCCCGACCAGACCGATGATCGTGTGCACGGCCCCGCGGGATACGAACGCCTCCCCGCCGGCCGCCCGAACGCGTTCGGAGACGGCCTCGAGGTCGGCCTCGGTGGCCTCCCGCTTCATCACCACGACCATCGCGATCTCCTCCTCGTCCCGGCCGATCCCGGAGACGAAGAAACCCCGGGTCCGTGCCCGGGGTCCCCTGGTCCGTTCGGCTCAGGCGACTACGCCGGGCAAGGCCCGCCGTAGAACCAGAAGCCGTAAAACGCCTGCATCAGGCGGCCATGGTGACAGCCCCGGGGGGCTCTGGCAACCCACGAGCGGCGTCCGGCGAGCTGTGGATAGGATGCGCGCGTGTCCGTGACCGTGGTCGACCACCCGCTCGCGGGACACCTGCTCGCCCAGCTGCGGGACGAGCGCACCGAACCCCCGGTCTTCCGAACGCTCGCCAAGCGGCTAGCGTTCGCGATCGCTCTGGAGGCGATCCGCGAGCTCCCGACCAAAGACATCCGGGTTCGAACGCCGCTGGAAGAGACCGAAGGCCGCATGCTCGGCGACCTTGTCGCCGTGCCGATCCTGCGCGCGGGCCTCGGCATGCTCGAGGCCGTGACCGAGCTCTTCCCCGAGGTCGCCGTCGGCTATATCGGCCTGGAGCGCGACGAGGCTTCGCTCGAGCCCCAGTCGTACTACCGCAAGCTCCCCCCGGTGCAGGGGCGCCACGTGCTGGTGCTCGACCCGATGCTCGCCACCGGCGGGTCCGGCTCGGCCGCGACGGCCGCGGTGAGGGAGGGCGACCCGGCATCGATCGCGTTCGTGTGCGTGGTGGCGGCGCCCGAGGGCATCCGCAAGATGGAGGCCGACCATCCCGACGTCCCGATCTTCACCGCGGCGATCGACCGCCAATTGAACGAACGCGGATACATCGTGCCGGGGCTCGGGGACTTCGGGGACCGGCTGTTCGGGACCGAGTAGCCCCGGCTAGCCGCCGCCCCCGCCCTCATACGCCCGGCCGGCCGCGGCCGGCGGACGCACCCGTCCGACGAACCCCGCGATCGCCACGATCGTGACGACGTACGGGATCATCCGGATGAACTGCTCGGGGAGCAGCGAGATCACCGGCGCGTCCTGAAGCCGCAGCGGGATCGCGAAGGCGAACCCGAACAACCACGCGAAGAACATGAGCCGGACAGGGTTCCAGTTCGAGATGATCAGCGCGGCCAGTGCGACGAACCCCAGACCCAGCGTCTGACCCTCGCGCCAGGCGCCGATGATCTCCGCGGCCAGGAACGCGCCCGACAGCCCGGCGAACGCACCCGACAGAAGAACCCCCTGGTACCGGTACAGGGGGACGCTCACGCCGAGCGACCGGGTCGCCTCGGGGTTCTCGCCGCACGAACGCAGCCGCAGGCCCCACCTGGTCCGGTATAGCGAGTACCAAACCGGGATCACCATCAGCGCGGCCACGATCACGAGTGGCGACAGGCCCTCGAACGCTCGATCCAAGCCCCCCGGTAACGAGGACAGGCCCGGGATGTTCAGCCGGGCCAGGTGCGGACCGCCGGGGTCGGACTGCGTCGACTGGCCGTCGAAGAACGCGGATGATAGGAACCGCGCGAGCCCGATCGCGACCAGGTTGATCACGACGCCGGAGACGATGTGGTCGACCTTGAACGTGATCGTCGCGACCGCGTGCACGCCAGCGAAGATCGCGCCGCACAAGGCGCCGAACAGGAGCCCGAGGATCGGACCCCACACCGTGCCCAGCCCCATCGTGTCGGTGAAGAAACGAACGCCGAACGCGCCCGTCACGGTCCCGATGATCATCAGGCCCTCCAGGCCGATGTTCACGATGCCCGAACGTTCGCTGAACAGGCCGCCGAGTCCCGTGAGGTAGAAGACCGTGAAGTAGATGAACGAGATCTGGATCGCGACGGCGATGTCCGTGAACGGCATCAGGTCCTCTTCTCGTCGGCTGGCTCGAACGCCTCGGCGCCCGTGTACTCGGGGCCGCGGGGTCCAGCGCTATCGTCCGGCGCGGCCGAGTCGTCCAACGATTCGGCCATGCCGGCCCGTTGCAGTTGGCGGGCGGCGAGCCGGCGCTTGGCGATCTGGTACGTGATCACCACGGTCAGGATCAGAAGGCCCTGCAGGATGATGATGAACTCGCGCGGCACCTCGCTGGAGATCTGCAGCGCCACCTCTCCTCTCGAGAGGACCCCCCACAGGATCGCCGCGAAGATGATGCCGATCGGGTTGTTCTGGCCGAGGAAGGCCACGGCGATCCCGGTGAACCCGAGCCCCACGACGTAGTTCAGAGGCAGGTACCCGCGGTCCGCCAGGATCTGGTGCATCCCGATGAGGCCGGCGAGCGCCCCGGAGATCAGGAACAGGCGGATCTGAGTCGAGCCGATCGACACGCCCCCCGCTTTGGCCGAACCCGGCGACGACCCGACCGCCCGCGCCTCGTAGCCCAGGCGCGTCCGGCGGATCAGGAACCAGACCACGATCGCGGCGGCGATCGCCAGGAACAGAAGCCACGACAGGTGTGCCCCCGGCGTGACGCCGAACACTGAGCCGAGGTCCCCCACGAGACCGTTCTTCGGGAAGACGTTGCTCCGCAGGTCGACGAAGGCCCCCGCAGGTGCGTCGTTGTAGTGGAGCGGCCCGTTGAGGGCCCACCCGATCAGGCTGAGGGCTATCAAGTTCAGCATGATCGTCGTGACCACCTCGTGCGCACCTCGCTTGACCTTCAGGACGCCGGGGATCGCGGCCCAGATCATCCCACCGAGCATCGCGGCGATCAGCACGGCCGGCACCAGCAGGAAACCGGGAAGGAAGTCCAGGTTGAGTTCGGCCACGGCGGCCGTGACCATCGCGACGAGGTATTGGCCCTCAACCCCGATGTTGAAGAGGCCGCCCTTGAAGCACACAGACACGGCCAGGGCGGAGAAGATCAGCGGCGTCGCGATCGCCAGGACGTAACCGAGGCCGTCGACCGAGCCCAAAGAGGCGTCGAAGATCGACCGGTAGACCTCGATCGGGTTCTCGCCGTAGGCCAGGATCAGGAACGACCCGAGCAGCAATGCGATCCCGAACGACGCCAGCAAAGCCAGGAACTGGCCGACGAAGCTCTCCAGCCACGCCGGACGCGCGCTGGGCGCGGCAATGGGGCCCGCCATGCCCTGGGCAGACACCTACGCGGCCTCCTCGGGAGCGTGCCCGAGCATGCCGATCCCGATCTGCTCGGGCGGAGCGTCGGGCGGGAACTCACCGGTGATCCGGCCCTCGTACAGCGTCACGATCCGGTCCGAGAGCGCGTAGATCTCGTCGAGTTCGGCCGAGATCAGCAGCACCCCGCGCCCCGCCGCCTTCTGGTCGAGGATCTGCTTCCACACGAACTCGATCGCGCCGACGTCGAGCCCACGCGTGGGCTGGGCCGCGATCAGGAGTTTCGGATCGGTCTCGAGCTCACGGGCCAGAATCAGCTTCTGCTGGTTGCCGCCGGACAGCGTCGACGCCATCACGTCCACACTGCGGGCACGGATGTCGAACAGCTTCACGAGCCGCGCGGCCAAGTCCTTGATCTTGCGGATGTAGAGCACGCCGAGGGAGCCGGAGAAGTCGGCGTCGTCCTGGCGGCCGAGCAACGAGTTCTCCCACAGCGACATCGTGAGGACCAGCCCCTGCTCGTGGCGGTCCTCGGGGATGTAGCCGACCCCGGCGTTGCGGATGTCGAACACGGCGCGCCCCGCGATCGCGGCGCCGTCGAGCTCGATCGTGCCGGACTCGGGGGTCCGCAGTCCAATCAGGGATTCCGCCAACTCGCGCTGGCCGTTGCCCTCGACCCCGGCTACGCCCAGGATCTCGCCGGCCCGGACCTCCAGGCTCACGCCGTTCAGCTTGCCCTCGCCGGTCAGGTCCTCGACCTTCAGGACGGGTTCGCCGATCTCGACCGAGGGCTTGTCCAGCCTGAACAACACCGGGCGGCCCACCATCATCTCGGCCAGCTTGGCCTTGGAGGTCTCGGACGGACGGGTCTCGCCGACGACGCGTCCTCGCCGAAGCACGGTGATCCGATCGGCGATCTCCATCACCTCGTCGAGCTTGTGGCTGATGAACACGATCGTTCGGCCGGCCTCGCGCAACTTGCGGAGGTTGCCGAAGAGGTCCTTGGTCTCGCTGGGGGTGAGCACCGCCGTCGGCTCGTCCAGGATGAGGATCTCCACGCCGCGGTACAGGGCCTTGAGGATCTCGACCCGCTGCTCCTCGCCGACCGAAAGCTCTTCGACGACGGCGGCCGGGTTCACGCGGAAGGCGTAGGACTCGGCGAGCTCGCCGACTCGGCGCTGCGCCACGTCCATATCGAGACGCTCGCCGCCCTCCTCGCCCAGGATGATGTTCTCGGTGACGGTGAACGGGTCCACGAGGACGAAATGCTGGTGGACCATCCCGATGCCGTTGGCGATCGCGTCGCGCGGCGACGAGATCTTGACCTCCTGCCCGCGCACCACGATCCGACCGCCGTCTGCCGGATACATCCCGTACAGGATGCGCATCAGGGTGGACTTGCCAGCGCCATTCTCCCCGATCAGCGCGTGGACCTCACCTGCACGCAGCTCGAGGTCCACCTCATCGTTGGCGAGCACCCCCGGGAAGCGCTTGGTGATGCGGTCGAGAACGACCAGGGGCGGGGTCGCGCTCCCCCCCGCCCCGTCGCCGCTAATCACGCTTCGACCGCCCGCCTTACGCGCCCTCGGGGGTGTCCGGGACGACGATGGTTCCGTCGATGATCTGCTGCTTGAACTTGTCCAGCTGCTCGGTGATGTCCGCGGTGAGCTGCTCCGGGTTCGAGGTCGCGTAGTCGACCCCGTCCTCCGCCATCCCGAACACCTGGCTGCCGCCGAACGTCCCCTCGCCCTCAGCCTTGATCGCGTTGTAGACGGCGACGTCCACGCGCTTGAGCATCGAGGTCAGGATCAGCGGCTGCTGCTCCGGACTGGCCGTCAAGTACTGATCCGAGTCCACCCCGATGGCCAACTTCTGAGCCTCGACGGCCGCGTTGAACAACCCGGCACCGGACGCACCAGATGCGTGATAGATGATCTCGGCGCCCTCGTCGTACATCTTGGTAGAGAGTTGCTCGCCCTTGACCGGGTCGTTGAACGCCTCCGTGCTGTCGCCGATGTACTCGACGAGCACCTTCACGTTCGGGTCGATCTGGTGAGCGCCGGCCTCGTAGCCGGCCTCGAACTTCTCGATCAGGCCAGTGCCCTGCTGGCCGCCGAGGAAGCCGATCGTCTCGCACTGGCACTTCAGCACGGCGGCCGCGCCAACCAGGAACGATCCCTCCTGCTCCTTGAAGGTGTAGTCGGCCACGTTCGGGATCGCGTCGGCGTCGTTGGTCAAACCGCACGCGGTGCCACAGGTCGCAAAGCCGTCCACGATCATGAAGTCCTGGTCAGGGTAATCGGGCGCGATCGTGTTGACGCCTGGCGAGAACGAGAATCCAACCCCGATCATCAGGTTGAAGCCAGCGTCCGCGAGCGCCTGCCTGTTCTGGTCGCGGTCCGAGCCCGTGGAGTTCGCCTCGTTGGTGACGACGTTGTCCTCACATACCAGGCCATCGGCGATCGCCTGCTGGAGGCCACGGTTGGCAGCATCGTTGAACGACTTGTCGCCGAGTCCGCCGATGTCGAACGCCACGCCGACCCGGATGTCGGCGTTGCATTCCGCGCCCGCGGTGCCTCCCGTGGCGGTCCCGCCCGCTCCGCCGCCGTTGTCGTCGCCACCGCAGGCCGCGGCCACGACCAACAGGACGCCGAGCAGGACTAGCACCTTCGCTCGCCATGAGCGCATACCTTCCCCCTCCTGTGCCGATGGGTGCCCCGAACCCGGGGCACGGCCGTAGATTGTCCGCTCGCCGGGTCGAACCCGTCAAACGAGGTCTGCGCACCCATCCGAGGTACGTCCGGGAGCATGCGATCGGATGGACCGCCCATCGACGGGACGGGAAACGTCAGTAGTCGACGTCGATCTCCTGCATCTCCTTGGCGAGCTCGGACAGAGCCCCCTGGAGCTGCATCAAGAGCATCATGCTGCCATTGATGCGGATCTTCCCGGTCATGAAGGCCGAGACGGGGTTGAGCTCGCTCCTGGCGAGTGCGACCGCCGTCTCGTAGTCCTGTTCGATCGTGGCGTCGGCCTTGTCGGCATCACCGGCCTCGAGCTCGACCGAGCCCCCCTCGAACCGCATCCAGTAGCGCTTGGCGCCCTCCGGGGTGTCGATCACGTTCTGGATCGTGACGTTCGCGGCGGCCGCCGCGGCCCGGAAGGCGTCGCTCGCGTTCAGGCGCTTCTCGAGCTCCTTGGTCCACTCGGGCGAAAGGAACTGAACGGGCATGTCGGCCTCCTGTTCGGCGGTGAGCACCAGCTGCGATCGACGCGGAGTCTAGGCTCGAAAGCCTCAGGCGTCCGCGAACAGGTGGGGGTCGGTCAGGTGGAGCGCGTCGTTGAGGAACCTGACCCGGCGCCGGTCACCCTCGACGACGATGGAGTTGAGCGACGTGTTCTCGGGCACGAAGAACATCTCGTGCTCCACGCCGAGTAGCGCCGCGACGTAGGCGTTGATCACCCCGCCGTGGCAGAACACGAGGACGTTGCCGTGGGAGTGGGCCACCAGCAGCCGTTCGACGACGGCGTGAACGCGCGCCCGGAACGGCGCGAGCTCCTCGACGAACGGGGCGTGACGCCAGATCGGTTCCTGGTTGCGGACCCGGTGCAGCATCTGCTCGTCCGCGGAGAGGATCTCCTCGAACGACTTGCCCTCCCACTCGCCGAGGTGGGCCTCGGCGAGGTCCTCCTCCACCTGCACTTCGATCCCGGCGGTTTCGGCGTACGTCGACGCGGTCTCGCGCGCCCGAAGCAGGGGCGAGGAGGCGACGACCGCGGGCTCGGGCATGCCGCGGAGCCGGCCCGCAAGCAGCGCCGCCTGCTCCCGCCCGCGGTCGCTCAGCGGTGGGTCCCATTGCTCGCCACGAGCGGTCGGCGTCGTTCGTGTGGAGTCGAAGTCGGATTCGCCGTGGCGGACCAGGTACAGGATCCGTTCGGTCACCGGGCGATCCTGCGGCGCTTGCGCCGAAGACGGTCGCGACCGAAGGCCTGCACGTCCTCGCGCCGCCAGACACGACCGGACGCGAGGGCGGCGATCGGTTCGGGGAAGGCTCCCCGGCTCACGTACGTCGCCACGCGCCGGCGGTCCCACCCCAGGATCGTCGCGGCCTCGGTCACACCCACGACGTCGGGGGTAACCTCCACCCACAGCAACGCGTCGGGGCCGGCGAGGCGCCGCAGGCCGTTCAGGCAGCCGTCCCGCGTGCGCCGCCTGATCTCGCGACCGCGGACCCTGCCCACCCAGACCGGTGGCTCGTGATGCATCGACGCCCGCACGGGTGGTGGCGGCACGGGGCCGATGATAGCCGGGCCCGAAGTCCGTTCAGCCGCCTGGGCGGCGACCTCGCGTCCGGTTGAGTTCCACCTGCCAGCAGCGCTCGTGCCAATGACGCCGTTCCTCGGGGACGGCGGGGACGACGACGAAGTGCCACGCGCCCGGCCGGATCTCGAGGTCGCATCCGGGGCAGCGATACGGCTTGTCGCTCGTCAGCCGCCGCACCTCGAGGCCCGGAACGCTCGCCCAGGCAGGCGCCGCCGACTGCGGCATGCGTGCGGTCTGCGGCCCCTCGTCCGGAGCCCGGCGGTTTCGGCGTGGCATCAGCGCTCCCCGGCGACCCGCCGGACGAAGGGCGCCGCGGCCCCTGCCAGCGCCGCGCCGATCTCGCGATCGTCGGCCTTGACGCCCCGGACCCGAAACGAGTGGTCGCCGCCCTCCACCGGCTCGAGCACGGCCCGATCGCCGAGCTTGGCCAGCACCTCCTTCAGGAGGTCCGGGTTCGCGAACGGATCCCTCGTACCCTGCAGGAACAGCATCGGGACCAGGATCCGCTCGAGGTGCTCCGCGCGCAGCTTCTCGGTCTTGCCGGGCGCGTGCAGCGGGTAGCCGAGGAAGACCAACCCCGCGGCCGGCATCCCGTCGGCCGCACACATCGAGGCGATGCGGCCGCCGAGCGATTTGCCCCCCGCGAGGACGCCCCGGCCGCTCTCGCGTTCGGACGCCGCCTCGAACGCCGCCAGCCAGGTCTCGCGCAGCACGCGTTCGGGATCGGGCGACCGGCGGCCTCGCTCGATGAAGGGGAAGTTGAAGCGCATCGTCGCCACCCGCGCCTCCCCCATCGTCCGGCAGAAGCCGGCGAGGAAGGGGTGGTCCATGCCGGCCCCGGCCCCGTGCGCGACCACGAGCGTGGCCGCGGCGTCCCGCGGACGGATCCAGACCGACCCCACCTCCCCCCCGGACGGAACCGCGATGCGCCCTCGGCTCTCCGGCGTGGCCATGCCAGAATCCATATCAGATGGACGGGAGCCTCTACCTCGGGACGTCGGGGTTCGCCTACGACGAGTGGAAGCACGGCGTGTTCTACCCGGAGGGGCTGAAGAACCGCGAGATGCTCTCGTACTACGCGAGCCGGTTCCCTTCGGTCGAGATCAACTACACGTTCCGGCGCTTCCCGACCGAGAAGTCCATGACGACGTGGAAGGCCGAGACCCCCGAGACGTTCCGGTTCACGCTGAAGGCGAACCAGCGAATCACGCACTGGAAGCGCCTGGCGGACGCGGACCAGGACGTGCGCGACTTCCTGGACCTCGGGCGGTTGCTCGGGGAGCGACTCGGGACCGTCCTGTACCAGTGCCCGCCCACCCTGAAGTACGACCGCGGGCTGATCGAGGCGTTCGTCGGCTACCTGCCGCCGGCGCCCCGAGCCGCGATGGAGTTCCGCCACCCGTCGTGGATCGAGGCGCGCGACCTGCTGCTGGAGCAGGGCGTCGCCTGGTGCGTCGCGGAGACCGACGAGAACGACCCCGGACCCGACGATCTTTCCTGGGAGCCGTTCGGGTTCCTGCGTCTGCGCAAGACCGAGTACTCGGACGAGGAGCTGCGCGGCTGGGTGGACCGGATCCGCCCGTCGCTCGAGGCCGGCCGGGACGTCTACTGCTACTTCAAGCACGAGGACGAGGGCCACAGCACGCAGATGGCCGACCGACTCCGGGCGATGGTCTAACCGAACGCGTTCGCGGCCGCTCCGAGGTCACGGTGCGAGCCGGCCGCGGAGGGCGTCCTCCAGCTCGCGGACCCGCTCGAGATCGTCGACCCTGCGCCCGAGGTCGTCGCGGACGTAGAACGCGTCGACCACGCGGCCGCCGAACGTCGCCACCTTCGCCAGATGCACGTCGAGCTGCAGCTCGGCGAGGGTGCGGGTGATGTCGAAGAGCAGCCCGAGGCGATCGGGCGCGCCGACCTCGATGACGGTGAAGAAGTCCGAGGCCTCGTTGTCGATCTCGACTCGCACCTGGACGTCGGCCTGCGGAGCCGGGTAGTGCCGACGCTTCTCGCGGACCCGGTGATCGAGCGAGAGCCGGCCCTCGATCGCCTTGCGCAGCATCGTCCGGAACTCCCGCCAGCGTTCCTCGCCGACCTCGGGCTCGAACGCCCCCTCGATCTCGAACAGGTCGACCGCGACGCCGTCGTCCGTCGTGAACACCTGGGCGGTCAGGATGGACAGCCCCGCGAGCGAGAGCGCCCCCCCGATCATCGAGAGCAACCCCGGCCGGTCGGCGGCGACGACCACGAGGTCGTACGCCCCCGCCGGCGACCCCTCGCTCGCGTGGGTTCGGACCTCATGTCTGCCAACGGCCGGAGTCAGCAAACGGTGGTGGACCGGCACGCGGTCGATGGGGACGGTCAGGACGTAGCCGCGCGGCATCCGCAGGAGGAAGCGCTCGATCGCCTCGGGGTCTTCACCCGCGAGCGACGCGCGGATCTCCTCCGCCCGAGCGGTGAGCCGTTCCGCGGTGCCCCACCCCACGTCGTCTCGCTCGAGGACGTGCCGGACCTTGGCGACGAGCTCGCGGACCAGGGTCGCGCGCCACGGGGTCCACGCGAGCGGCCCAGTCGCATCGGCGTCGGCCATCGTGAGCAGGTACAGCGCGGCCAGGCGCCCGGGGTCCCCGACGCGATCGGCCACGCCGACGATCAGGCGCTCGTCGTCGAGATCGCGACGCGTGGCAGTGTCCGACAGGAGGAGGTGCTCCGCGACGAGGAACCGCGCGAGCTCGGCCGTCGGACCCGGCACGCCCATGTGATCGAGCGTCTCCCCGGCCACGCGCGTCCCGACCTCGACGTGGTGGCCCTCGCCGGTCTTGCCGATGTCGTGCAGGAGCGCTCCCAGCCGTAGGGCGTCGGCGTCGGCGACCTCGTGGACCGCGAGCGCCACGGTCGGGTCGTCGCCCGGGTCGTCCAGCAGCCGACTGACGCCGGCGAGCGAGTCCAACAGATGGACGTCGACCGAGGCCCGGTGATACGGATCGCGCTGCGGCCGGCACCGGACCGGCCCCCACGCCGGCACGTAGCGTTCGAGGAGGCCGACGCGGTCAAGGGTCTCGAGCCCGTGGACGGCGCCGGGGCCGCAGCGAAGGAGCTCGAGGAATGCCGCCCGGATCGAGTCGTTCCACGGGAGGTCGGCGTCGATCGACACCGCCGGCACGGCGTCGA
>Ga0134123_10001648_pt1 | contig 14535 bp, 13 predicted proteins | sample KB303_FD_96460 | JGI IMG/M metagenome (GOLD analysis project Ga0134123, IMG submission 96460) | Terrestrial soil microbial communities without Nitrogen fertilizer from Kellogg Biological Station, Michigan, USA - KB3-0-3 | ecosystem: Environmental > Terrestrial > Soil > Unclassified ...
CGCCGTAGCCTGACGTCGCCACTGAGGTTAATTCGTAGTTATCGGCCCCGGCGACATGTTTATGGAGAGGAGGGCGAGCCTCAGAGTTTCTCCCGCTCTCCTGAGGCGGAATGCTTGAGTTACGATACAATCGCCCGAGCGGAGTGGGCCTCGAGAGCGTTTTACCCCTCTTGAATCTGGACGTGCGTTGAAGTAGGCTTCAAACAGCTCAGCCGCAGGTCGGTACAGCAGCGGTAGTAGGATTGCCGCGAACTAAGCTGCTCCGTGGCGTCATCGGATAACTACGAATTAACCTCAGTGGCGACGTCAGGATACGGCGCACCTGTTTCCACGAACTATCAAAGCGTGGAGAAGCAAGGTCATCATGCAATGAATGCGTTGAGCGCCTCCAATCTTCAGATCAAGAAAGATGCCCGACCAGTTCCGGCTCCTTCCAGCCAAACGGAACTGCGGATCGGGATCTTTGCTCCTCCGCTCGTCGAGCCGTTCCAACCCTCCCTGACGCTACCCTACCTCGCGGCCCAGCTTCGGGACATGTCTTTTTCGCCGGTTTGTCACAATCTCAGCAGCCTTTTCTATATTTGGCTATTCCGGCGAGTTCGACTCGAGTCGATGGCCAGGTACAACGTCCTGTCCCGCGCGATCAATACGCTGAAAGATCCCGAACGATTTTTCGATTCGGCCGAGTACAAGGAAGCGCTGGATTGCCTGGACACCTACGTGACCTCCCTGACCGAGCACGACCACCTGCCCTACAGCCTCTTCCCTGCCTCCAGGGCCTCTGTCGTGGAGAGTGGCACGAGCCTCAACGCCCTTGTCGAAGCCATGCGCGGAACCCTGCTCGAGCGCTTTCTCCTGGATTACGTCGGCTTCACCCTCCAGCTCGAGAATTACGACGTGATCGGATTCTCGGCGACCAACGTCTTCCAGCTTGCCTCCTCGATCTTCATCGCCAGGACCCTCAAGGAGGCTGGCATCCAGGCGCACATCATTTTGGGCGGCCACTCGGTGGCCATCGCCAGCGCGGACATCGTACACGGTAGCGAGCTGTTCGAATGCTTTGATTCGATCGTAATGGGAGGCGGAGCCGACGTTTTTGCCACGATCTGCGACGATTACATCAATAACCGTACGAAAAAGCTGTACCTCTCCTTCGATGCTGCTCCGCAGTTTCGCTACAAGCGCAGCTCTTTCCCGACCGACAAGCCTTATCAGTTGAGCCTCCAGCACGACATCAACGACCTCTATCTCTCGCCGAGCCATGTCTTCTCCATCTACTCCGCCCTCGGGTGCAGCTATGGAGAATGTACATTCTGCGGCAGCAACCGGGAAAATTCCCCCTATGTCCCGCGTTATGTCTCCGTCCTCGTTGACGAGCTCGAGGCTCTCGGCAAGGGGCCCGGAGTGACTCACTTCAACATGTGCGACAACAATTTCGACCCGGCGCGGGTCGCCTCCTTCTGCAAGGAGCTCGAGCAGCGCGGCCTCAAGGGCATCTATTGGCAATGCACTTCCCGCGTCTACCGTTCGCTCGACGAGCCGCTGTTGCGCCGTCTACGCAGGAACGGCTGCGTCATGGTGAACGTCGGCCTTGAGTCGGGCAGCGATCGAATCCTCGACCTGATGAAGAAGGGCTACACAGCAGAGGACATCGACCTCATGCTCGACGCCTTCAAGGCCGCCGGCATGCCGGTCCATCTCTACTGCATCTGTGGCTTTCCCAGCGAGACCGTCGAAGACAGCGAGACGACGATCGAGATTCTGCGACGGCACCTCGGGTCCTGCCACAGCGTCTACTTCCAGGATTACGAGGGGCAGCTCGCGGCCAAGGTCTTCGCCGACGCACTGGGGACGGACACCGAGGGGTACAACTCCGAGCGGATGATCGCGCGGCTGCGCGAGCTTCCGGAGGTGGAGGCGGGGTTTGCGGTCCAGGGAAATCTGCTCCGGCGCCGCGGCTATCCCTTCATCGAAGACCACAACTTCCTGTATCTGGCCAACGAACACCGAATGAGCATTGAACGAGGAGCGGACTCATGAGTAGGAGAAGAATCCTTGCGGGCTCGATTCTGACGTGCTTTGCCCTCGTCCTCGGGCTGGGTTGCCGACCCGAAGACAGCGAAAACGGCGAGGCCACAACAGCCGCCGCCGAGCTGCCCGTCGTCAAGGTGGCCATCAACACCTGGCCTGGGCTGGGCCCTTTCTATGTAGCCCATGCCAAAGGGTTCGACCGCGAGGAGGGTATCGAGCTCCAGGTGACGATGACGGAGAATACCGAGGCCCGCACCAGCTCCCTGGTCTCTGGAGAAACGGACCTTGTCGGAATCACCCTGGACAACATCGTCATCTCCCGTGCGCGGGGGTTGCCTCTGGTGGTGGTCGGCAAGTCGGATATCTCCTACGGCGGTGATGGGATCATCGCCAAGAAGGAGATCCGCTCGGTTGCCGACCTGAGAGGCAAGCGGGTCGCCTGCCCGGAAGGTCTCCCCAGCCACTTCCTCTTGCTCTACCTTCTTCGTCAGAACGGCATGGGCCCTGCCGACATCGAGCTCGTTCCCGCTGACGATGGCGGCCAGGCAGCCTTCCTCTTCACCTCCGGCAACGCCGATGCAGCCGTCACCTGGGATCCCTGGATCAGCCAGACAGAAAAGCTCGCCGGCGGTCATGTCCTCATCACGACCCGCGAAGCCCCCAATCTCCTGCTGGGGATCGTCGCGGCCAACAAGAACTACCTGCCCGAGCGCGCGGACCGGATCACCCGCGCCATGCGGGCCTGGTTCAAGGCCGTCGAGTACACCAAGACCCACGCCGACGAGTCCGCGGCCATCATGTCCAAGGAATTCAACGTCCCTCCCGCCGACTTCCAGCGCATGGCAGCCGGCGCACAACTCACCGATCTACCAGATACCCTTAAGACCTTCGGCACGGCCAGCCAGCCCGGTCCCGTCCGCCAACTCGCCTTGGACGCTAGCGAGATTTGGATGGCCTCGAAGGTGATTGACAAGCCTGTTGCGCCGGAGGAGGTGATCGACTGGACTGTGATTGACAAGCTGCGGAGTTCGGAGGTCTAAGTAATGGTTGAAATCGCATCTGAAGGCCGCGACAACAAGCGGATTGTCGAGATCGAGGATCGTATCCTCGATGCTGTAAACGTCTTGCTGCGACGAGCCTGTGGCGACGACCCCTCTCGTCCGGAAATCCTCGACAAGAAAGGCTCGGAAAAGCTCGAAGCCAGCGGGGTTGTCCAGGACTGCGAGTTTGGATTGATGGTTCTGATGGCTGACGACTGGCTGTCTGGGAGCAACCACATAAAGGGCGAACTTGCCGATGAAGACAAGCTGAAGGTGCTCATCACTGCCCTCGTAAAAAACACGGTCGAGAACGTAACGGCCCGCAGTGGCCCAGGCGGCGCCTACTCGTTTGGGCGCGGCCGATTGCCGAACACCCCGGTTTTCTTTTCCGGCGCACCTTACACCTTCTACAAAGATGAGAAGAGAAAAGCTTTTGTTTCGGCAAACCTCGACGCGGCGATGCTGATCATTGCGTTTCTGGCAGCAGCATTGGAGAAATATGACGAATTGCTGAACGATGTCTCTTATATTCCACCTGAAGAGCTCAAGAGCTTAGGTGCTTCGACCTTGCGTGACGCAGCCTTATTTATCTGCAACGAAGGCCTTCGGTACGCGATCGAATGTCGCGTTGTTCGCAAAGACAATACGTTCGATGGCTATACCTGCGATCCAGAGACCAATAGAGATCCGCGCTTCTCCCTCGGCGAGCACGACCGGCTCTTTTTCACATGGACGACGTGCGAAACCGTCAACGAATTGCTCAAGTGGGAGTCCTATCTGAACCGTCTCGCCGGTAGACCGTCGGCGCCGTCCATCATCGGTGAGGTGAAGTCTCACCTCAATAGTTTAAGAGGCGATCTCGAGAAGGCTTCCCAATGGTGTTTCGACACCTTTTTCCCGGTCTTCAGCAAGATTCTGGAAGCGCCACCTCGTATAGGGCCGGTCGTTATTGAAATTGGAGACCTTGGGCCCGAGGCGGTGCTCAGCGAAGCGCTACAGGCCAAATGCAAAGAGATCGAAGCATTCGTCTTGCACGTTTACCATGTCTCTCAGTATGCAGCCATTCGCTCGATCAGGCCTGCGAGTCTGAAGGTCGGCGAGGTGCGCCAGATTCTTCTCCTTCTGGACAGTCTTCTCAGCCAGCATATTCTCGGCACGGGCCTTGATACTGCTCGGCACGAAGATCTATATCGAACTCTTACCCGCTATTACAGTCTTGGCGTAACCAGCAACACTATGTATAGGGATGACGCCTACTTCCCGCTTATCGTCCGGTCGCTCTCAGGTCTGCTGAGCAGGACGATTGATAGCCTCGATGCCTCAGGTAGGGACACCCAAGACCTGGTAAAGAGTTTCGATCTCTCTCTCCAAAAAAATTCTCAGAACCTGCTCATGAGGCAGGCAAAAGAAGAGCAGGATGGTGATGCCCAGCTTTGGTCGATTATGACGAGAAAGCCCTACGTCCTCTACGCTACGCAGAGAACCGTCTTCGCTCTTATTGAGTACATGAGGTTTATTTTAAAAATGGAGGAGCCTGACGAGGAGGAGAGCAAAGATAGTTTGCGCGATCTACTCACCAAATCATTAGCTAAGGCCCTCCTCGCTCCGGTCATCAATGATGTTCTTGACAAATACCCCCATCTCGACCCCTCCAAAGCCCAGGCCCCGGCTCAAGACCACCTTCCGGAACCGATTTGGGCACGTCGCGTGATCTCTTCATGGCTCGACGACTTTACGGAGGAATTTAGTAAACAGAAGCTACCAGAGAAGATTCCGCAGTTCGCTGAAAAACTGAGTAGGCTGAGGAATGGCTTTCGTAAGCGTCGACCATCAAAGCCGGGTTCTCAGATAGAAAAGGCCCATGCCGTGCTCAAGGAGGCCATAGAAAGCATCTTCAATCTCCCCGAAGTCGGTCTCAAGCTCCGTGCTCTCGACGAGGGGGACCGCTCGTGGACAGCAGAAATTCTCCTCCCTGTCTTGTTCGAGCATATTTTCAGGGAATATACGAAGAACGGGCGTTCGCTTGCAGACCTTGCGACGGTTGAAGGCAATGACCTGTGGAAGCAAATAGAAGAGGCGCAAGGCATCGTAAAGCAGATCAGCTAACGTCCGCCGCCAACTAAAGGGAGCGAAGATGAAGGTTGTCACGTGCTTCTCATATAAGGGTGGCTCTGGAAGAACCGTAGCTTCCGGAAACATTGCTGCGGCTCTTGCCTCGAGCCAGAAAGTAGGCGCCATCGAGAGGCCTCTGAACTACAAGGTCGCGTTGCTCGATCTAGATGTGTTCTCTGCAGGCACTCACCGCGTCTTCGAGATTTCAAACGCCTCGATCCAGCAGCGTGAGTTTTGCATTCAGGATTACCTCATGAATCAGATCGAGCCGGGGGCGCATGCGAGGGGATGCGGGATCCGCTTTTCGGATGACATCATGGGAGATTTCGCCGCCCGGGGCGCTGCCGGCAATTGCCGCGAGGATCTCACGCTTTTTCCGGCCAAGCCGGATCCAGATCGCCGCTTCGTCGTCGCCAAATATCATGAGAATCTACTTCTGGAGCTGATTCTCGAGCTCGAGAAACAGGGATTTGACTATGTCATTCTCGACGGAGAGGCCGGCATCCGGGCTATGGCGGACATTGCAATCCGGTTAGCGGATGTCGTCCTCATGCTCTTCCGACTAACCTGGCAGCATATTGAGGGTAGTCTCAATGTTGCGCGTGCCCTTCAGATGAAAGACAAGATCGTCTACCTGCTCCCTTCCTGTGTACCTCTGGTTGATGTCGAGGATGGTCTATACCAGGAAGGGGCGCCAGGACTAGCCGAGCTTAAGCGAGAGACAGAGCGGATACCGAGAATCTCGAGCTTGAATGAGTTCACTCGGGAAAAAAGCGAAGACATCGGTTACTTTTGGACTAACGGAACCTGCATTCACGACAGTCTAATCTTGAAGGGGGGCGAGCGTATCCTTGTCTACGACGCTCTCATCGAGGGTGATCGCGCTGCTAGCGATTACTACCACATTGCGCGAGAGCTCAGCGTGCGTCACAGGCCCGGATAGAGGAAATGCCCGAAAGAATCGAGGAATCTCGCATGAGTGAACCTACTGGGGAAAAAAACATCTTTTTACTTCTCATCCGTCTCGACCTCGCGGAGACGAACCCTATCGGGCAACCATGGCCGGGGGCGCAGGGCTTTCCAAAGATGGATGAAGACAAGAACTACACTTTTATCGCTGGCCTTCTTGACGCATCGAAGCAAGCAACGCGAACTCCTCTGCTGTCTATTCCGTTCAATACCAGCGAGCGAAAAGAGTTCTATAATAGCATTGTGTCGAGGCTGGAGAAATTGATAGAGTTATTCTATGATCGAGACAACGGACTAGTCTCCTTTCCCGAGCGCTTCGATGGTACCGTGCAGGCGGCAGTTGAGCGCGATATTGGAGGGATTGGAAGAGACATAGCGGATCTATTTCCCCGCCCGACTCCCCTCTCTAACTGGTTAGATAAAATATTCAAAGGCGAGCGCAGCGACCAAGAGCATGTCACGATCATCACGAACGACTTCAACATCCCCTGGTACTGGATGAAGAATGCCGCCGGCGGTGCGATGCTTTGCGAGGCTTGCGGGCTCGGCATGCTACAGCTCTCTAGCCGTACCTTTGCTGAGCCTGATGACGATAGGAACTCGGAGAATCCGGGTAGGAATCTGCATGCACTTCTGATCAACGGCTCAGGCGGATCAGACCTCCCCTTTTCCGGAGAACAGCTCAGATCATTGCAGGAGTTTTTGCAGACAGGGAAAGATCTATCAGAGAGAGAGAGACTGCGTCCGTTTAAGGTCGATCTGGTTACGGAGGGCGCGGGCGTACGCGGTCTCGTGATGGATCATGGAAGAGATGATGCGAGAGGGCTTTACCGGCTGGTCCACTACTCTGGCCATTGGAATTACGAAGACACTCAATCGGTTTCAGGAAAGAGCGCTGGCGCGGAAACTCCAAAGAAAGAACTATGGGTGGGCGATAAGCCTATGAGCGTCGCGGACCTGAAGGAGTTCGTTGAGTCGGCAGTCCTTGCGCTTGACGGTTGCAGCAGCTCGCACGGGCTTCAGGCGTGGTCGGAGGTTGAGAACCTTACCGGGAAAATCATCAATCTCGGTGCTCTTGGCTGCGTAGTGACGACATTGCCCGTAAAGGACGATCCAATTCTTTCAGACAAGTTTTGGGAAACCTTCTACGGAATATTCTTACGAGAGATGGGACCCAAAACCTTGGGACAGGCGCTCAGGAAGGCAAGGGCGGCTCTCAAAGAGCATCTGAGGGCGACAGGCTCGAAGAATCCCGCTTGGGCCTTCTATCAGCTCATCGGAAATCCCAGCGTTCGGCTTATCGACGAAGGTTCAGATTGGCTTATCCCCGAAGGTCCCCACGGTGATGGATAAGCAGGGTACCCACAACGGCCTCCTCTGCAAGCAGGCAGTGCGCTTCCGGCAGGTGAAGAAGGAGTTTCCGGCCCGGTCAGGGCGCGTTCTCACTCTTTCCGATTTCAGTTGTGACATCGCCGAAGGAGAGCTCGCCGTAATCCTTGGCCCCTCTGGTTGCGGCAAGAGCACAGCCATTCGAATAGCCGCGGGACTCGAGACTCAAACTTCCGGTACAGTGCTGGTTAACGGCAATCCCGTCAAAGGCCCCACGCGGGACTGCGGCATGGTTTTTCAAGCTTATACCTCATTCCCATGGCTTTCCGTTCTCGACAACATCGCCTTCGGCCTCCGCTACTCGACCGAGCTGAACCGCCAGGAGCGGAAGGCGAAGGCACGCGAGTACGCCGAGATGGTCGGCCTTGAGCAATTCATGCAGTCCTCGATCAGAACTCTCTCCGGCGGCATGAAGCAACGGGTCGCCATCGCGAGTTCCTTGGCAACCGACCCCGCCATCCTGTTCATGGATGAGCCATTCGGTGCCCTCGACTCACAGACGCGCCTCCTCATGCAGGAGCACCTTTTGACCATAGTTGAGCAGAGCAATAAGACGGTCATCTTCGTGACCCATGACATCGAGGAGGCCTTGCTTCTCGGCGACAGGATCTACATTTGCAGCTCTCGGCCGGCCCACGTACTCGCCGAGATCGACGTGCCGTTTCCCCACCCGCGCAGCCATCTGACCCGCGACCGCCGGGACTTCTTCGAGATGAAGCACCAAATCTTCCACCTCCTCCGAGAGGATTCCTATGCTCGGCGTCTAGAGGAAGCCTATGAGCGGCGCTAGCTCTTCACTGACTACCCTCCGGAGCCGATGGCCTGTGCAGTTTCTGCTCGGCTTCCTTCCCTTCACGCTAGTCGCGGTCATTTGGACTTTCCTCGTCCATGGCGTCAAGATCTCTCCGGTGTTCCTGCCTCCGCTCGAAGTTATGCCCGGAGTCGTCTGGCGCATGTTTGCTGAAGAGGGAATTGCGAGGGACATGCTCGTCAGCATCTATCGGGTGATCTGCGGGTTCCTCTTGGCGGTGGCAGTCGCGACTCCTTTGGGAATGCTTATGGGGTACAGCCTATGGACGAGTCGCCTCTTCGGCCCGATCATGGGTTTTATCCGCTATATGCCCGTGCCGGTGTTCATACCGCTCACGATTCTTTGGTTTCAGAGCGGCGATAAGCAGAAGATGGTTGTTATCTTTCTGGGAGCATTCTTCCAACTGGTACTCATGATCGAGGATGCTGCCAGGGCGGTGCCGAAAGACTACTACGAGGCCGCTATCATGCACGGGGCCCCCAAGAGGCACCTTCTCCTCCGTGTTCTCTGGCCCGCCGCCCTCCCTCAGATCTTCGACAGCTACCGGATTTGCATCGGCTGGGCTTGGACGTATCTAGTCGTAGCCGAGATCGTGGGAGCCAACACCGGTGTTGGATATTACATCATCAAGGCTCAACGTTACCTGATGATTCCGCAGATTTTCGCGGCAATGGTACTGATCGGTTTGCTCGGCATGCTGACGGATCTGCTGTTTGCCGCTGCACATGGCCGACTCTTCCCCTGGGCCGAGAGAGCCTCAACGGGAAGGGAGTGATGCCAAATGGAGAAGACGATGCAAGTCGAAACTGTTGGTACGTTTACGGCTGCCGAGTTGGAACTCGAGGCCAGTCTGAAGCAACTGCGGGAGGCGATCACCCGTGTTCCCGAGGACGAACAAGGGATACTCGCACCCGTCCAAGCATCTTTGGTCGCTCTCACCGAGTCGACCGCGAAGGACTTGTCCTTCGTAAAAGCTCTGGTCGGCCTTGCGCGCACCATTATCGAGGTACGCCAGAAAGCGCAGCGCGGCCCGCTCAAGACACTTCCTGTACCTCCATACGATCTTTGGCTGCCGTTTAAGGCGGTCTCGCAGCGGCCTCCGTCGGTGTGGGATAGCCACAAAATAGGAAAATGAGCTCACTGATTTCTTTGGCAGCATTGGAAAACCTGGAGATAGCGCTTTCGCGCGTCGCTGGTTTTTTTCCTCTGCGCTATGCTCAATGGGTGGTTCAATCTCCTGAGACTTGGGACTACCTGGTAATAGCGTCGCGGTTCCCGTTGGATGGTTCCTGCTATGATATAGCTCACCGGCCTGGCGTGATAGGTCAAGTCTTTCGGCGAGAGCGGCCGATTTTCTTAGCTGCTGCGCAAGAGCACGCGCTGTACGATCCCTTCGATCCTTCTGTGGAGTGGGAGCTCGCAGTTCCTCTCTTCGATGGAGAACGAGTCGCTGCTGTGCTCAATATGGAGGGAACCAATTCCCTCTCATTGGATAGCGGGCTCTGGAGGAATTTTGCAGATCTCCTCCTCTCAACGACCGGATGGTTACTTCCCGAGGCGGCGCCAAGAGACGGCGAAGTCTGGATGGTGAGAAGTGAGCACCTTCGGATCTTGTCTAAAGGCGGTTCGGAGGCGGAGGCGCTGGTACGGCTTGGCGGCCTCGCTGCCAATGGGGGAGCCTGCGTTGTGATTGTGGGAGACCTGAGGCTGCCTGTAAGCCACGTTTACCCCACGCTCGAGCAAGCGATTGCCGCTGGATATCCTCTTGGCGGTTGTGTCCGCGGAGGCGGTCTCAGGCTGGACTTCCTTCCCACAGGATCGCCAGGTACCGACTCTACTGTTTGGTGGGGTATTGTCGACGGCCGTTACGATTTTGTGTTTCACGCTATCGAGAAGTGCGGCGATGCGATATGAAGACACTCAACCTTCAAACGGCAGTCGCTGAAATCGTTGGTGCGATACAGCGGCGGAAAGAGAACGAGTCTTGGCGTACCTTCTTTTTCGTGATAGGTGCTGGTATATCATCGCCGTCGATTCCTCTCGCGTGGGAAATAGAGCAGCGGTGTCGCGCTGAGATTGCGAAGCGCGAGCTAGAAATGCCTCCCGAGACGGGATCGGCTTTCGAGCGTTACCAGTCTTGCATGGAGCGCGCATTCTCCCAAGCGGCAGAGCGCCAACAGTTCCTTCATGAGGAGATCAATGGAAAACCGATATCAGCCGCCAATTTCCGCCTAGCACATCTCCTTGGTGAGATGAACCCTAAGAAAAGGCTGACCAACCTCGTCTTCACCACGAACTTCGACGATATGCTGAGCAAAGCCCTCCGTCTGCTCGGTAGTGACGTCATTGTTTGCGATCATCCGGAGACGACATCGCGGGTTGATCTCCACGGCTCTGAGCCCCAGATTGTCCATGTCCATGGCACACACTGGTTCTACGACTGTTGCAATCTAAAAGGTGAGCTGGAGGCTCAGTCAAGGAGCGAAATGGGACAGCTCCTGGATCTTGTTCTATGGGATCGTTCACCTTTGGTGGTTGGTTATTCGGGTTGGGATGAAGACGCTTTTATGGCGGCTCTTAAGCGGCGAATTGATAAGGGAAAAAGGCTTCCGTTTAATATCTATTGGTTTTGTTTCAAGCGCCAAGAGATGGAGAAACTTCCTAGGTGGTTGACCGATCATGAGAATACTAGGCTTGTGATTCCTCCGGAGGCTCCAACCGAGGGAGCGTGCGCTCCAATATTGTCGCCGGGCTCCGAGCGTCCACCGGCGGTGGCTTTTGGTGGTAGCGGCTCATTAACAGACGAACCGACTCTTAAGGCAAGTTGGGTGTTTCAAGAGTTCATCCGCAAGCTCGGCGTTCCCGCTCCACAGCTTGTTGACGAGCCGCTGGAGTTTTTTGCGGACTTTCTAAAACGAAATCTTCCCGAGGATGATGATGAGGGCATAGGTCCATTTTTTATGCGAGATGTATTTGAGAGAATTCAGGAAGGGGCTCAGCTTGAAAAACAGGCCCGACAGAAACGGACGCCACAGGAAGTTGCCCTTGGTCGCCTCAGCGATGCAGTGCGGCGCTTCTCGTATCGCGAGGCTGTAGAAATTGCTGAGCGGCTAGATCTCGGCTTGTTGACTTCGAGCCAACGAGATTCGTTGGAGAAGGCGCTCCGTGAGCTATACGTATCAATTCCTGATTCAGAGTCCGCAATTGGGCTTACGGCATGTGAGATCCGTGCACGATTGGCCGAATTGGCACCAGAGGATGAGAGGCTCGACTCAAGCTGGCCTCTGCGCGTGGCTGAGACGATGAATGGGAAGGGCTACTACTTAAGCCTTCTTGATCGCCATGAGGAGGCTATAGTGGCCTTCGAGCGGCTCATCGAGAGTTTCGGCATGCTTGATGATCCCAGGCTTCGAGAGAAGGTCGTTGCGGCGCTGATTAATAAGGCTCTTGTTCTCGGAGGTCTTGGGCAATTCAAATCTCAAATCGACACTCTTGCCGAGTTGATCGAGAGATTTGGAGAAAGCGCCGAGCCTGCTCTGAAGGAGGCGGTCGGCCGCGCACTGATCATCAAGGCTGGCGTGTTGGGTAAGACAGGTCGATCAGAGGATGTTCGAGTAGTTTGCGGCGAGTTGATTGATCGCTTTGGCGATACGGCAGAACGCGATACTGTGGCCAATGCCCTTGTCAATGAGGCGTACATGACTGACGAGAGGGCTTTGTGCGAACAGGAAGAAGTGCTGCGCTGGAGCTTATACAAGAGCGCAATTAGTATGTACAAATCAGCAATAGGGCTTGCCTCTGAGAGTTCGATAGCATGGAAAAACTTGGCTGCGGATCTCTTGAGATTGGGGCGAGAGCAGCAGGATTCTATCATAATGGATGAGGCGTTGGCGGCCTCCCTAAGAGCTGCCGAGCTTGGCGGGGGCCGCTATAACTTGGCGTGTGCCCTTGCTCTCACTGGAAAAAGCGATGACGCTTTGGAGGAGTTGGAGCGTTGCCTTGAGCGAGAGGAGATTTCACGGGATGAAGTTGAGCGTGACGCCGAGTGGGACGTTTTTCGCGACGATCCAAGATTCGTGAAGGCTCTACATAGGATCGGACAACGGACGACGGCTGGTCGGTAAGCTTAAAGGTTCGTTTGTGGGCTCTTATCCCCCCTCCGCCAGCCGCAACCCAACGAGGCCCAGGGACGATCGGCGCGATCGAAACGAGCCGCAGGAAACTCGCCGGCTCACCAGGAAGAGCATTCCCACGAGCGCGGTGCCCACGGCGCCGATGCCCACCCAGACGGCGTAGCCCGTGCCGGTGGGCAGGGTCTTCAAGGCCACGCCGAGCAGATAGAAGCTCACGCACATCACGCCTACGGTCACCACGCTCGGGCCGAGCCGGGTGAAGCCGTCCGTCCTCTTGAGGAGGGAGGCCCAGACCACTTCCAGCAATCCCGCGATGATCAGATAGATCCAGGCCATTCCTTCTCTCCTTCATGCCTTCAAAAATCCCAGCCGATCTTTTCCGCCGTCGGCTCCGCGTCCGGCTGGACGGCGAAGGTGACCCGGTAGAGGGAGGTGGGTTCCAGCCGCTCCTTGATCACCTCCCGTACCTCGTCCGCGGACGGCGCCGGCTCAGAGCGGCGCGGCAGGGCGACCAGGGAATCAGGCCCAGCGGGTCCTTCTGCTCGCGCCCGTTGCGCTGGACAGAGGAGCAGCGGCGCTAGGCGGCCGGACTGTCGGGAGCGCATGGGAGAATGAGAGTGGTGGGACAGGACGCGCTCATCCTCGACACCGACAATGCCCTGGGCTCGCCGCACGGGGATGTGGATGACGCGTTCGCCCTCGCTGCCCTTCTGCGGAGCGGCCTGCCCGTGGCTGGCCTGGCGAGCGTCGGCGGCAACACGAGCGAGGCGCGGGCTGACCGGAACAACCGGCGGCTCGCGGCGCTCTGCGGGTTCTCCGGACCCTTCTTCCGTGGCGTTGAGGCGGGCGAGGTGCCGGACCGGATCGACCGCGCCCCGGAGCTGTGGTCCGGTGCGCCGGTCCGCGTGGTCGCCCTGGGGCCGTTGACCAATCTGGCCGCGGTGCTGCGCCGCGGCTCGGCCCGCTGGCTGCGGCGCTCGCGCCTGCTCCGCTGGTCATCCACCTTCCCGGCCTTCGACCTGCTGGCGGCTGCCTGTGTGATCGCCCCCTCCCTGGTGGACGTCGAGGAGACGACGGCGCGCGTCCATTCGAACCTGTGGATCAGCTACGGACGGGGCGGCCGGCCGGTGCGGCTCGTGCGAGGCTTCGACGGCGAGGCGGTCTGGCGGCGGTGCGCCTCCCTGATCAATGAAGGGGCGGGCCAATTCTAGCGAATGGAGTATCCTCCGCCGGTGAAGCCAACGGCTCCCGCTCGGAGGTGCTCGTGTTCCAGAAACCGTCCTTCTGCGGTGTTTTGCTGGTCTTCCTTCTCCATTGCCAACCGAAGCCCCCGGCGACCGTGAAGGAGATGGCTCCCCCGCCGCCCGCGGAGGCCGGTCCGGCCGTGGGGACCCATGGGATGGTGAGCAGCGCTCATCCGCTCGCCACGCGGGCGGGTCTCGAGGTCCTGAAGGCCGGAGGCAACGCCTTCGATGCCGCCGTGGCGGTGGCTGCCATGCTGAACGTGGTCGAGCCCCAGAACTCCGGGATCGGCGGCTACGGCACCATCCTCCTCTATGACGCGAAGACTCAGAAGCCCTGGTTTCTGAATTCGAGCGGCCGCATCCCCGCCGGAGTGGAATCGGACGCCTTCCGCGCGCCCACGCCGGACTATCTGGAGAACCGGCGCGGCGCCAAGGCGGTGTCCACCCCGGGAAACCTCCACGCCTGGGCGGCGATGCTCGAGCGCTACGGCTCCCGCCCGCTTCCGGAGCTCCTCGCTCCGGCGCTCCGCACGGCCGAGGAGGGTTTTCCGCTGAGCGAGGGAACTGCCGCGGCGCTGGCCGACTCCTGGCCCGAGGTCCCCGAGCACGTTCGGTCGTTCTATGGACGGGACGGGAAGCCGCTCGCGGCCGGCGAGACGCTGGTCCAGAAGGACCTGGCGCGCACTTTCCGGACCATCGCCGAGCAGGGGGCGGGAGCGTTCTATGGCGGCGGGCTCGGCCAGGCGGTCGACGCCGAGATGAAGGCCCGGCAGGGCTTCCTCGCTCTCTCCGATCTGACCGCGGAC
>Ga0134123_10001650_pt1 | contig 14527 bp, 11 predicted proteins | sample KB303_FD_96460 | JGI IMG/M metagenome (GOLD analysis project Ga0134123, IMG submission 96460) | Terrestrial soil microbial communities without Nitrogen fertilizer from Kellogg Biological Station, Michigan, USA - KB3-0-3 | ecosystem: Environmental > Terrestrial > Soil > Unclassified ...
TGGAGCAGGGTCTTTTAAGCCTGGTGGCGGCTCGGCAGGTGCTATCCCCGAGCCTTCGGTGGGGGTGAACTTGGCGAGCTCGGCCGCCCAACACCGCGCTTGCAGCGAACGCGTGAGCTATAATCAACCGCGTAGGCGACTCAGCGGCGCTGGCTCCGGGGACCTCTGGGTGGCTGGCAAGCTGCCCGCGCATCGCTGAAGCGCCAATGTTAGGTGGTTACATGAACTGGCCACGGATCCGAATTGCTCTGAGCTGGCTCTATGGTTTCCTCGCGCTCTGCGTTGGCTTCGTGTGGGTGGCCCTCAACAATGTCGGCTGGTTGCGGCGCATTGGGTATGACGGCGATGGCGAGGAATTCATACTGCTGGGCTTGGTCGTCTTTGCGCTTGCGTTGCTCTCCGGGCCGTTCGCGCTGTTTCCGCAATCGGTGTTCTCGCGCCAACAGCCAGGCATCGTCCGATGTGTCGTGCTGGTGGTCCTGATTACACTCGGAGCGTACTGTGGCTGGGTCATCTACATGCTTTGGGTGCTATCGCAAGCAACAGATCTATAGGTAGTCCATCTGCCCTACGCCCTGGAAAGGAAGTATCCGGGAGCGGAAAGCGAATGGAAGTGGCAGTACGTCTTTCCGGCAGCGGAGCGTTCGCGAGATCCGCGCTGAACCGGGGAGGTCGGGGAGTGAACAGCCTTCTGGATACGTGGTGAGGGGCCGGCGGGATCTGGCCGGCCATGTCAGAAGGATTCCTCGGGAACGGCTGCCTTCTCTCGCATATGACGTCGTGTAAGCCACTGCCCAACCTCCTCGACATCGAGTCAACTCACTGTTGAGGAGCAACTTACGGGATCCTCGCCTGCCTCCTTCCTGGCCGTCTAAGCCGCCATCGGGCGGGATGCCTATCGCCGGTCATAAGCCTTCCAGCCCCTGCGGAAAGGTACTCCGGGGGCGGTAGCGTCGGAATCCATATGACCGGCAGGTCTCGCTCTTGACATCGCTCAAGCAAGAGGCGTAAGTTTAAGAGCATACGACGACTTAGAGGTACTCCGAGGCTCGTGCCACGGAGGACAAGCGAGAAGGGATGGTCGTAGGTGAGGCGGTCGGTGGAGTAGAATTCTAAGGTTATGCGTTTCACTAGCCTAGGCAATCTTGGCTGCGGAAGGGTTGTTTCCGATAAACAATGAGAGGTGAAAGGAATCATAATTATGGGCATTGCCATCCTTCTCATGGTTGTCACGTTTGTGATCGGATTGATAATCATGAATGCTCAAGCTGAGGCGAGAGCCAAGGAGCTCCGTGAAGCCGAAACTGCCTATCATGCAAGCTTGGCGGCACTCAAAGCGGCACCAACGGATGCCGATCTCAAAGAGGAAACCCTAAGAAATGGTCGAGTATTCTCTAATCTGACCCGAAATAGACAAGGCGTGACGATGTACGACGAGGTAGCCCTCATGAATGACATCAATGCCGCCAGCGCGCGCGCGGGAGCACTCCAACCTGCAAAAGAAGAAGCAGACAAGACCATTGAGAGTCGGTTGTCCCATCTGCAGCAGCTCAAGGAAAGAAGCTTGATAACGGAGCAGGAGTACGAACAGCGTCGAGCAGAAATCCTCAAGGAAATATGAGGAGCCGCATAACCCCACGGTCGAGCGGACGGAAACCACAAAAGGCGCGGTCCCGCCGCTCACCTTCAAGGGGCGTTATTGCCGACAAGAAGCTGTAACTTCTCTATAAGGAGCCTACGGGCATGTCAGAGCTACAGGATATGGCTGAGGCAATCAACAATCACCTCGCGCTGTTAGAAGAGGCCAAAGAGGCCGCTGGCGTCATGACCATGAAGACATCCTGCTCAACGCAGGATGCACTGCAAAAGGAACAGCAAACGTACCTTCTCAGTGTTCTCAAAGATTTAACAGGAGATGGCGACCTTATGCCTAGTCAGATGATTCAGAGAAGCCTTGCAGCCTTTAACCAAGTAGAGGCCAAGGCGTTCGTTGTTCAGAATGTCTTAGAGTCTGTCAAGGGTGGTAAGAGTTTGACAGACACCCTCAAGCACTATCATGCTATCGGCTTTACCGCAGTGAATCCCGCCCAGTTAAAGCCTACAGCAGATGGAACACAACCCAAAAACGGCGTCTTTCTGATGCGTATCTGGGAGTCGATCAAGAAAGTAGCAGGAATTATAGCAAAAATTATTGTGAACGCAATAAAAGCGGCACCAGAGATGGTTGGTGTTAAGCCGAGTATTGGCATTGCTATGGGTTGTCCGTCGATATCCTTTGAAATCGAACCTGAATCCAAAAACTTCAAGGAGATCTGGGAAATTCTAAGGATGCGTTTTGAGGTCGCTGAATTATAATGACGAGGCCGGCTAATACAGGGCCTCAAGCGGACGGCTGACGCCGCGCGCTTAGGCCCGAACCGTTACACGCGACCGAGTCATCGATCGCGAAAGGAGAGAAAGGTATGAAGAAGAAGCGTCTAGAGAAGTTGGTGCTCAACCGGGAAACCTTGCGTGAGTTGAGCGTCGAGGAGAGCCGCAAGGTAGTCGGGGGTGATGATGATGATGGTGGGTTGTCGGTGCCGGAAGCCTCCTGCAACGTGTGTGAAGCCCGCCGCCACCTTCCAATAGGCTAGAAGATCGATCAAGATGCAAGAGCGAGGTGTGGATGCGAGTGGGCTTAGAATTGGAGTTGCGGCTGGACCGGCTGTGGTGCGTCAGACAGAGTAGAAGGGCAGCGTTGCGAAATGCGTGTAACCCTGTCGGTTGAGCGGACGGGTACCGCACTATGTGCGGTGCCGCCGCTCACCGACTGAGTGTTGGCCGTCGTCAGGTAGTAACTTGGGATGGATACTGATCTGGTGATCCGGCCCTTTGCTGCCCCAGACTTCGAAGAGTTGACTGAGGTCTGGCACAATACGAACCGCTCGGCTTACCCATACGTAGTAGTCCATCAGCAGTACACACTGGATGAAGCTCGAGCGTTCTTCCGATCTAGCGTCTTGCCGTCCAATCGGCTCTGGGTCGCCTCGCTAGAAACGTCAATCGTGGGTTTCATCGCGGTCGACGCCACACACATTAACCAGTTAGCTGTAGCTGTCAATTATCAGCACCGCGGCATCGGATCGGCTCTGCTACGGTACCTTTTAGCGACAACAGAAGGGTCGTGGCGCCTGTTTACTTTTCAACGTAATGTATCCGCGCGGCGGTTTTATGAGAAGCATGGGTTCTGTGTAGTTCGTTTCGGAGTTAGTCCGCCTCCCGAGAATGAGCCTGATGTAGAGTACTTGCTCGAACGGAGCTGAGAGCCTCTAGCGCCGCCCCGTGCCAGCGAGGGTCACTCGCAACCGGCTTCGCTCGGCCTGGGCGGGACCTGAGTGGACCTGAGTACTTGGCTCTGGTGTTTTGGGCAAGTTGGGACTAGTATTTCGGCAGCGGTGCAAGCGCGGGAAGGCCCATGCGCATTTCCGAATGATTGGAGGGAGCACCGGCCAACCCGGCACCTGCACCGGACGACTGACGCCGCCGGTGAGGTGCATCCACGTTGCTGCCGTCGGCCGTCGCCGCATAGTTGGAATGGGCGTCGACATACGAACGTACCAATCCAGGAGATGAATCATGGGTCTCTATCGTCCTTGCAGCTTTGGTCTCTCGATCGCCTACAGCAACGACTTCCGCGAGCAGATGGAGCGGCGCAGCCGCGACCTCGAGCGTCACGACCGAGAGGGCAACTTCGACTTCGAGCTTTCTCTACTCGACCTGCACGACGTGGTCGACGCCGCGCTGGCGGCCGATACCGAAAATGCGTCGTCCGCGCTGCAGCGTGGTCTCGATCGACTCGCATCCTGCAACGATCACCTCACGGCTCTCGGAGAAGTCCTGGTCCGTTGCCGGGCCGAGCTCTATGAGCGCGAAGGCATCGACCCAGCCGATCCGCTCATCGGTCGTGAACCGTTCTTCGCCAGGATCGACTACGACGCGCTCTATCGCGAGCTTGCTGCCCATGGTGCAGCCCTACCGCAGCGGGTCTTCTGGGACGACGTCGCCAACCGCCTGCGCGACGGCGGGGCTCGGGCCGGTCTGCGGATCCTCGACCGCAGCGTGCGCGAGTTGCAGAGCGACCTGCGCACCTTCATCGGCGAAGTCGAAAGCGTCCGCCGATTGCCTCTGTTGGAGATGGCGCGGGCGCTCCACGGCGCCTCGCGTAGCGCCGCCAGCGTAATCATGGGCTTCACCCGCTTCGTGACTACGCTCACCTATCTAAGCACCTGTTGCGAACGCGCCTCGGAGATGTACGATCACGAGCGCGGAGCTGATCATCGGCTGGTCGCCGCCGTTTACGCTCGATGAGCACGAGGATGTACCGGATCCGAGTCATGAGCTCGTCCGAGGCGACACGGAAAGCCCGCGATCTCGTCTCCTCATCGCCCTCGACCGCCGAAGGGTCGGCAATGCTCCAGTGGATCAGCTCCGGAGCTCCGGGGAAGATCGGACACGCCTCGCGGGCGTTGTCGCACACGGTCACCACATAGTCGAATTCCTGCCCGGCGAATTCGTCCAAGTGCTTCGAACGCTGTCCGCTGATGTCGATCCCCTTCTCGGCCATCGCGGCAATCGCCAGAGGGTGGACCCGCGTCGTCACGGTTCCTGCGCTGTGAACCTCGATCTGCCCTCCTCCCAGGTGACGGAGGATGCCTTCCGCCATCTGCGAGCGCGCACTGTTGTGGGTGCAGAGAAAGAGAACCCGGACGCGCCGCCTCCGGCCGTCCTCGGTGTCGTCTGCCGCGTGAGGCCGGTCCGGGATCCCAGGGTGAAGGCTCTCTGCCGTCGTCATTACGGCAACCTACTTTGAAACGATTCGACCTGCAAGATTCTGGATGAGCCGTCACAAGATCGTCACCAGGACGCTCTCAGCATCCGCACTCCTCCCCCGCCAGGCTTCAATCCCCTCTCGGCGCGGTCCCGTACCGTGCCGCGTCTCAGCGAACGAGGACTTCAGCCCCCCGAAGACCCCGAGCTTGTAGTAGTATCAGGAGATTCAAAGGGGAGGTGAACTATGAAAAAGAAGACGAAAAAGCTCGTGCTGTCAAAGGAAACGGTCCGCAGGCTCGAGCCGCAGGAGCTGAAGGACGTCGAGGGCGCGAAGCCGCCGACTCCCATGACGAGGGATGACAGCTGCGCGACCTGTTTGTGTTAGCGAGCCCGCAAAGGGCGGACCTGAGCGACCCTCCATCCCAGGTGTAACGCTCGGGTCCCCTACCGGACGGGCGGGGCGACAGTGGAGGGCTGCCGCCCCCTTTTCAGGAAAGCAGATCCGGCCTCACCCCCGACCCTCAGACGACCGCTGCCGGGCATGACGTGCCGCGGGGTTTTCTGGCACGTTTTGTGCTTTACTTCGATAACATGGCGCCTCCAAGGGTCGGCGACTTGGAACTGGAACAGGATCTCGGTCACGCGAGGGTGGCCGAGCGCGTCCGAAGGGTGGGTTGGGCGATCCTCTGTCTTCTCTGGTTCGCCGCGTTGGCCGGCACCTTCGGGTCAGGGCCGCTCAGCGAAACCGCGGCCTCGGGTCCGGAGCTCCGCGTCGAGCTCGAGAGGTTCATCCGCTCCGCCGCGCCTCAAGATCTTGTCGTCCGCCTCAGTCCGGGCGTGGCACGGAGCGTCAGGCTCGGGATTGACCGCGGGTACCTCGAAGGGCAACAGATCGAATCGGTCCTTCCGGAGCCCGAGTCGATCGTATCCGGACCGGACCGGCTCATCTTCACATTTCCCGGGGCGCCCTCCTCGGTGATCTTCCACCTGCGCGTGCAGCGAACAGGTTTCCTGAAAGGCTGGGTCGGGTTGGAAGGGCACGGCCGCCTGGAATTCCGTCAAATCGCCTACCCCTGAAGGAGGAGCATTGTGGCGCCCATCCTGCGCGGTATCGCTGTCTACTTGTTTCTGCTTGTCATCTTCCGCGTGTCCGGGAAACGGTCGCTCGACCAGGTGACCACCTTCGACCTCGTGCTGCTCCTCATCATCAGCGAAACCACCCAGCAGGCGCTCATCGGAGAGGATTACTCGCTGACCAACTGCTTCCTTCTCATCATCACCCTTTTCATTGTGGACCAGGCCCTGGTCTTCCTGAAGCAGAAGTCCGGCTTCCTGTCCAGGTGGCTCGAAGGGCTGCCTCTCGTGATTTTGGAGAACGGGAAACCCATCGTCGACCGGATGCGCCGGTCCCAGGTGGATGAGACCGACATCCTCGAGGCGGCGCGGGAGCTTCAAGGGCTCGAGCGGCTCGATCAGATCAAGTATGCCGTCCTGGAACGGCATGGCGGGATCTCGGTGATACCCAAAGACACAGCGAAAGAGTAATCAGCCGGCAGGCCAGCCGCCCGCCAGCCCCCCTCACCCCCCGTCCCCCTCAGGAGAGCAGGATCTCCTTCTCGCCGAAGAGCCGCTCGGCCTGGATGCCGCGGCTTCGGCAGTCTTCGATCAGCTTGTTGGAGGCGATGATGGGGTTCGACTGCTCCGTGTACTTCACGCTCATGATGTAGTTGAGCCAGGGCTCCTGTCCCATGGCGTACACGTAGGCGTCGCGGCAGCGGAAACGGTTGACGATGTCGATGGCCCGCTCGTAGTTCGAGCCCGCCAGCCGCCGGCCCTGGTCCATCTTGCGGTCGAGAGGCCGCGTCAGCAGAGGCCCGTAGACCCATGACAGCGGCGCGCCGTCGCACTCCATCCCGATGAAGGCGGCGTCGACATCGCCCACGGCTTCCTGCAGACGCTCATAGAGGCGCGGCTCGATGTTGCAGGAGTCCGCGGCGAAGAGCATCGAGCGCCCGCCGAGCCTGCAGAGATAGGCGAGCTTGCTCCGGATGTCGAGGTCGGCGTGCTCGCCCAGGAAGGGGAGGCCGGTGATCTCGACGCCTGACAGCTCCACGGTTTCCATCTCGTCCATCTCGTGGACGTTGGTGAAGCCGATCTGCCGGAGCAGCAGCTTGAGAGACGGGTCCTGCAGCTCTCCGCTGCCGCTGCGCGGGACGATGACGGTGCCGACCTTGTGGCGCAGCTGGAGCATCGTCTCGAACAGGATGTGATCCTGGTGGTTGTGAGTGATGAGGACGAAATCGATCCAGGGTGGCAGATCCCGGTAGGTGTAGCGGGAGACGTCGCTCTCGTAGGTATAGCTGAGCACCGGATCGAGCAGGATGCGCACGTCCGCCGTCTCCACCAGGATGCAGGCGTGGCCGAAGTAGCGCCAGCGCACGCTGCTCCCCTGGTAGGGCTCGTAGGGGGGCGGCGGCTCGGGGGTCAGGAAGCGGGCGAAGGCCTCGTCGTGCTCATCCTCGAGCTCCAGCGCCTCCTTGATCGAGGCGAAGGTCTGCGGCACGGTCTTCATCTTGAACAGCTCGTCGATGCCGGGATGGCGGAACGGCCGGCGCAGGTGCACGTCCCCCGCTTCCGGCAGCCGCGGCGTGCTGAGGACGAAGGGCCGGTCGTCCTGGCTGATCAGCGACAACATCAGGCTCTGCGCCGAGGGCTCGTAATAGGGGCTGCGATAGAGGAGCGGCTCGATGAACCGGAACGAGGGCTGGTGATTGAGATCGTAGACGAGCTCCACGTAGCCGCGCAGCCGTTCCGGAACGCGGGAGTACAGGGGCTCCAGCGAGTGGCCTCTGGCCTCCTGCCGGAGCAGGTCGTCGAGCTGCTGGATGGCCGCGGCGAGCTCGATGAGGTGGGCCCGCTGCCGCTTCGTCCTGTCGATCAGGGCTTGGATCTCGGCGACCCGCGGCATCTTGTAGTCGATGAAGGGACCGCCGAGCATGGCCGGGTTCTTCACCGCGGCGCTATGCACCTGTGGCGCCTTGACGTAGGACTCCATGATCTTGAGATGCCGGCCCACGACGTTCATGGCCAGCGTGGCGGGCGGGATCAGGTGCGACCACGCATACCAGTGGTCCACCAGGGGTTCCACGACGACATTGGGTTTGAGATAGAGCTTCTCGGCCGTCATCATCTGCTACCTCACGAGGGCCGCATGGCCACTACGGGATCGATGCGCTCGGCACGTCGCGCCGGCCCGTAGCAGGCCAGGAGAACGACGGTGAGCAGCAACAGGGTCACGGCGGCGAAGGTCACCGGGTCGTTGGCCTCGACGCCGAAGAGCAGGCTGGAGAGGAGCCGGTCGAGCAGGAGCGAGCTCAGGGCGCCCAGCACCAGACCGGTGGCCACCAGGAAGATCGCCTGGCGCAGCACGAGCCCGACGACGCTCCCTTGCGCGGCTCCCAGCGCCATGCGGATCCCGAACTCCTGCGTGCGCTGGGCCACGAAGTAGGCGATCATCCCGCTGGTGCCGACCGCCGTGATCACGAAGGCCAGGACGGCGAACAGGCTGAGCAGCATCGCGGTCAGACGGGTCGGCGCCAGCGAGTCGCTGTAGATCTGGTCCAGCGTCCTCACCTCGGCCAACGGCTGGTCCGGGTCGCGCTGGTGGATCATGGAGCGGACGTCCTTGAGCAGCGACATCGGGTCCGCGGTGGTGCGGACGAAGAGCCGCATCTCGGCCCAGGGGTCCTGGCGGAAGGGGAGGTAGAAGCCGGGTCCCGAGTCCTGCACGAGGCCGTGTTGCTTGACGTCGCCCACGATGCCGACGACGGTGCGCCAGACGATCCCTTCGAAAGCGGAGACGCCGACGCGCTTGCCGACCGGGTCCGCGCCGGGCCAGAGACGGTGTGCCAGCGCCTGGTTCAGGATCACCACGGGCGGTCCCTGGGTGTCATCGCCGCGAGTGAAGGCGCGCCCTTTGAGCAGGGGGATGCCCAGGCTCTTGAAGTAGTCCTCGCTCGCCACGTGATAGCTGGCGTGGAGGTCCATCGGCCGCACCTCCGGCTGGCCCTCGATCTGGATGGCCGGCGTCATGGTCTGGCCTTCCAGGGGCACCTCGCTCGCCACCGCCGCGGCGACGACGCCCGGGTGCCCTGCGAGGTCTTCGAGAAGCTGTCCGAAGAAGCCGGCGAAATCGTCGGGCCCGTGGTATTTGGCGAACGACAGCGGCAGCGTCATGGTCAGCACGTTCTCCTGCTCGAAGCCCGGGTTCACCTGGCGCAGCTTGAGCATGCTGCGCACGGTGAGGCCAGCCGCCATCAGCAGCACGAAGGAGAGGGCCACCTGGGTGATCACCAGGGCGCTGGTGAACCGGCTGCGGGCCACCCCTGCCGTCACCTGGCCGCCCTCGGCCTTCAAGGCAGCGTTGAGGCTCCCCCGGGAGACCTGGAGGGCCGGGAGGAGCCCGAAAGCGAGGCCGGTCGCCACCGCCGCCACCAGGGTGAAGAGCAGCACCGTGCCGTCCACTCCGATCTCGCTGGCGCGCGGCGTGAACCGCGAGGCGAAAGCCACCAGGAAGCCGGTGCCCGCCACCGCTCCGAGGAGCCCCAGCACGCCGCCGGCGAAGGACATCAGCACGCTCTCGGTGAGGAGCTGCCGCACCAGCCGGCCGCGGCCCGCCCCCAGCGCCACGCGCAGCGTCACCTCCCGCCGGCGGCTGATCAGGCGGGTGAGGGTGAGGTTGGCGACGTTGACGCAGGCGAGCAGCAGCATCAGCCCCACCGCGGCCAGCAGCACCAGGAGCGTCGGCTTGAACGGGCCGGTGAGGTACTCGGGCAGCGCGGCGAGCGGGACCCGCGGGTCCGGGTTGTCCAGGTAGGTCGCGGGATATTCCTTGTGCAGCCGGCCGGAGATGGCCGCGATCTCGGTCTGCGCCTGAACCAGCGACGCGCCCGGCTTGAGCCGCCCGTAGAGCTGCACCATGCGGGCGTTGCGGTCGTTGACCACGAAGGGCGCCGAGCGGAACGGGCAGGCGGACGTGGGGATGAAGACGTCGTCCCTGCCCGGAAAGCGCGGCAGCGGCGGCAGGACGCCGATGACGGCGATCGGCCGCTCGTTCATCCGCAGCACCTGTCCGATGATCGCCTCGTCACCGCCGAAGCGGCGGTGCCAGTAGTCCCAGGTCAGCAGCATCACGTGATCCGCCGCGGGCCCTTCGTCGCCGGCCTGGAAGCCTCGCCCCAGGAGCGGCCGGACGCCCAGCTCGTCGAAGAAGTTGCTGGAGACGACGGCGGTCTGCACCCGGTCCGGCTCGCCGCGGCCGAGCAGGGTGAACGACATGGAGTGGTATTCCATCAAGCCGGCCAGCGTGCGTGTCTGGTCGCGGTAGTCCTGCATCTCCTGCACGGAGAAGCGCACGTCCTCGAGGCCGAGGGCCGGATCGCGATGGCCCACCAGGACGATCCGGTCGCCGTGCGCGTAGGGAAGCGGGCGGAGGAGCACGCCCTGGACGACGCTGAAGATCGCGGTGTTGGCGCCGATCCCCAGGGCCAGGATGAGCACGGTGGCCACGGTGAACCCGGGGTTGCGCAGCATCTGGCGCAGCGCGTATCTGACGTCTTGGGTGAAGGTCGACATCTCCAGGGTCTCCTGCTTCTTCGCGGTCAGGTTCGGACGTCCGTTTCAGTGGCGAGCGGTGGGGCGGCGCCGGACAGGACCACGGACACCGGCCGGCCCCCTTCCGCTTCCTCGATCACCTGGACGATCGCCGCGGCGGCCGCCGCCGCGTGGGGACCTTCCAGCATGGTCCCGTGGCTGCCCGGTACGGCCTGGATGACCAGGGGCGAGGCATGGATCCCCCAGCCATAGCCGGGATCCCGCGCCACCAGCTCGGCGATCTGATCGTTCACCGTCTCGCTCGCCCGCAACAGGGTAGCGCGTCCGGGGAAGAGCCGCGGGACGTACCGTTGTGCCGCCGCGAGGCACGCCCGGTGGACTGCCAGCCGCCGCCGCAGGAGCCGCTCGGCCGGCAGGCCGGCCTCCGGGGCGAAGCCCGCCGCGCCCACCGCCTCGTCCTCGACGTCCTCGGTGTCCCCGGGGGGGCCCGGCAGCATTCCCGGCACCGGCGTGTCGCACAGCACCAGGGCCCCGACCGTCTCGCCCGCCGCCGCGAGCTGGCAAGCCATCTCGAACGCCACCAGGGCGCCGAAGGACCACCCGCCGAGGTGGTAGGGGCCCGCGGGATGAGATTCGCGGAGGGCGGTCACGTAGAAGGCCGCCATCTCCTCCACCGTGGCGTGCGGCGCCTCGTCGCTCTCGACGCCGCGGGCCTGGAAGGCGTGGACGGGGCGAGCGGTCCCCAGATGCCGCGCCAGGCTCCGGTAGCAGACGACGGTGCCGCTCAACGGATGTACGCAGAAGAAAGGCGGCAGGTTCTCTCTTCCGGCCTGGAGCGCCACCAGCGGCGAAGCGGCCTCGGGAGGCGGGACGTCTCCGTCGAGAGCGGCGGCGAGATGGCGCACGGTGCCGCCGCTGAAGAGCAGGGCGAGCGGCAGGCCCCGGCCGCAGCGCTCCTCGATGCGGGCGATGAGGCGCGCGGCCAGCAGCGAGTGGCCGCCGAGCTCGAAGAAGTCGTCCTCGACGCCGACCCGCTCCACTCCGAGGGCCTCGGCGAAGATCCCGGCCAGCAGCTCCTCCAGCGGCGTCCGCGGCGCCACGTACGCCCGCTCGGCCCCCGCCTCCGGCGCTGGCAGCGCCCGCCGGTCCACCTTGCCGTTCGGCGTGAGCGGCAGGCTCTCCAGAGAGACGAACGCCGCCGGCACCATGTACTCCGGCAGGCGGTCCTTGAGGAACAGGCGCAGCTCCTCGACCGCCGGAGGATGCCCCTCCGACGCCTCCGACGCCACCAGATAGGCCGTCAGCCGCCGCTGCCCCGGACGGTCCTCCCGCACCAGCACCGCCACCTCCCGCAGCGCCGGGTGCTGGCCCAGAACCGTCTCGATCTCTCCCAGCTCGATGCGCAGGCCGCGCAGCTTGACCTGGTGGTCCAGGCGGCCCAGGAAGTCGATGTCCCCGTCGCCCATCCAGCGCACCAGGTCCGCCGTCCGGTACATCCGCGCTCCCGGCTCCCCCCGCTCCGCCGCGAACGGGTCGGGCACGAACTTCTCCGCGGTCAGATCCGGACGCCGCAGGTAGCCCCGCGCCAGGCCCAACCCCGCCACGTACAGCTCGCCGTGCACGCCCACCGGCACCGGCTCCTGGCGCCGCCCCAGGATGTAGATCCAGGTGTTGTCCACCGGCCGGCCGATGGTCGGGATCCCCGAGCCCTCCCCCTCGGGAGGCACCGGCACCACGGTCGACGTCACCGTGTACTCGGCGGGGCCGTAGTGGTTCATCAGCCGGAAGGAGACGCCCGGCACCGGCCGGTGGTGGAGGCGGTCGCCGCCGATGATCAGGGCCCGCGTGGGCAGCGGCGGCCCCGGCGGCAGTCCCTCCTCCAGCACCCCTTCGGCCAGTGGCGTCATCAGATAGGCCAGCGTGATCTCCTCCTCGGCCCACCAGCGCAGCATCCCCGGCGACGACAGCCGCGTCTCCTCGTCCGGGATGTGCACGCTCGCTCCGCCCGCGATGTACGGCCACAGCTCCCAGATCGAGGCGTCGAAGGCGGGGCTGGCGATCTGCGTCCCGCGGTCGCCCGGCCGCACGCCGTAGAGGTCCTGGTGCCAGCGCACCAGGTTCATCAGACCGGCGTGCGGGATCTCCACGCCCTTGGGCCGGCCCGTCGATCCCGAGGTGTAGACCACGTAGGCGAGGTTGTCCGGCCCCACGCCGCTCCAAGGCGCCCGCTGTTCGTCGCCATGGATCGAATCCCAATCCCGGTCCAGGCAGATCACGGCCGCTCCGGTCTCGGGCAGCGTCGCCAGGAACGGCGACTCGGTCAGCAGGACCGGCGCCCGGGCGTCCTCCAGCAGGAAGGCCAGGCGCTCCTTCGGATAGGTCGGATCGAGCGACACGTAGGCGCCGCCGGCCTTGAGCACGGCGGCGATACCGATGACGCGCTCGGGCGTGCGCTCGGTGCACAGGGCCACGAGGACCTCCGGTCCCACCCCCAGGGTCCGCAGGTGGTGAGCCAGGCGGTTGGCCCGCGCCTCGACCTCGCCGTAGGTGAGCCAGTGATGGCGCGACGCCACGGCGATGGCGCCGGGGCGTTCCGCGGCGTGGCCGGCGAAGAGCTCGTGCACCATGGGGATCTGCGGACAGGCCCTGGCGGTGTCGTTCCACTCCTCCAGGACCTGGACCCGCTCGGCCGTGGTGAGCAGCGGCACCTGCGACACCCGGCTCGCGGGATCGGCCACCAGCGCTTCGAGCAGCACCCCGAAGTGGGCCGCCATCCGCCGCACCGTGGGCTCGTCGAACAGGTCGCGGTTGTATTCCAGCTCCCCCCGGAAGCCCTCGCGAGACTCCGTCAGGACGAGCGTGAGGTCGAACTTCGCCAGGCCGGGATCGACGCCGAAGGGCCGCGGGCGTAGCGCCGTGGCTTCGCGCGGCGCCTGCGTCGCGTTCTCCAGGGTGAAGACCGCCTGGTACAGCGGCGTGCGGGAGAGGTCGCGGTCCGGCCGCAGCTCCTCGACCAGCTTCTCGAACGGCAGGTCCTGGTGGGTGAAGGCGCCGAGCACCTCTTCGCGCACCCGGGCGAGGAGCGCGAGGAAATCCGGCTCGCCGGTGAGATCGGTGCGCACCACCAGGTTGTTGACGAAGAAACCGATCAGCCCTTCGGTCTGCAGATGGCTGCGGCCGGCCACCGGCGTGCCGACGGCGACGTCGTCCTGGCCGGTGTAGCGGGCGAGCAGCGTCTGGAAGGCTGCGAGGAGGGTCATGAACGGCGTCGCCCGGGCGCGGCGGGCCAGGGCCCGCACCGCCGCGGCGCACGCCGCGGGCCCGCCTTCACAGACGGGGAACCGGAAGCTCCTGCCGCGCGCCGTCTGCACCGCCGGCCGCGGCCGGTCGGCCGGCAGGTCGAGCACCGGCACGCCGGCCAGGCGGTCCCGCCACCAGGCGAGCTCGGCCGCCAGCGCGTCGCCCGCCAGCCAGCGCCGCTGCCAGCAGGCGAAGTCCGGATATTGGATGGGGAGGTCGGGCAGCGGCGACGGTTCGCCGCGGGAGGCGGCGCCGTACAGGGTCCCCAGCTCGCCGGTCAACAGCGCCATGGACCAGCCGTCGCTGACGATGTGGTGCGCGGTCAGCAGCAGCGCGTGCTCGGTCTCCGCCAGCGCCAGCAAGGTGGTCCGCAGCAGCGGCCCGGCAGCCAGGTCGAACGGGCGCAGCGCCTCCTCGCGGACCAGGCGGACGGCCTCTCCGGCCCGCCTGTCGCCGCCGAGACCCGTCAGGTCGACCACGGGCAGCGGCACCGGCGCCGGTGGATGAATCATCTGGACGGGCTCGTCGCCCGCGCGGCCGAAGGTGGTGCGCAGGGCCTCGTGGCGCCGCACCACCTCGCCGAGGGCGGCGGCGAGGGCTGCCCGGTTGAGCGGCCCCTCCAGCACCGTGGAGATCGCGATGTTGTAGAGCGGGCTGCCGGGCACCATCTGGTCGAGAAACCAGAGCCGCTGCTGCGCGAACGATAGGGGCAGGACGCCCGTCCGGACCGGCGATTCGAGGGTCGGCGGGGGGACGCTATCTTTCACCGGCGCTGTCGTCTCGATGTTCCGGGCAATACCAGCCA
>Ga0134123_10001652_pt1 | contig 14523 bp, 12 predicted proteins | sample KB303_FD_96460 | JGI IMG/M metagenome (GOLD analysis project Ga0134123, IMG submission 96460) | Terrestrial soil microbial communities without Nitrogen fertilizer from Kellogg Biological Station, Michigan, USA - KB3-0-3 | ecosystem: Environmental > Terrestrial > Soil > Unclassified ...
GCCGACGCTCACCGTGCCGAGCTCGAAGAAGATCGTCGGCTTCTGCTACACGCCGCAGGACGGCAACTCGCTGCTGTCGTCGATCGCCGCCACGCTGCGGTATCTCGACGCGAGCAAGCTCGAGGACCGCCTCGACGTGCTGCGTCCTTACATCTTCCGCGAGATTTAGTGCGTGTCATCCTGAGCGAAGCGAAGGATCCTTCGCCGCCTTCGCGGCTCAGGATGACACGCAAGTTCCTCATCTATGCGACGGCCGCGATCCTCGCGGTGGCGCTGGTGCGGCAGTTCTATTACCTCGGCGGGCCGTACTTCGTCGTCCCGGAGACCATCCAGGATCACGTCGCGAAGAAGCGGTATCCGAGCCGCGACGCGATCGTGATGGCGCGCCGCGCCGCGCTGCTGATCCCGCGCGGTGCCACGGTCACGGTGCTGCTGCCGTCGCAGGCGCCGAACTACGACCCGACGCTCTACTTCACCGCCACCGGCCTCATGCCGCGCCATCGGGTCGTCCCGCCAGGCGCGAAGCCGCAGTACATCATCACCGTCCAGGAGCCGCTCGACGATCCGTCGTACACGGTGCAGAACGAGTTTCACGAAGGAACGATCTACGTGAAGCGATGACGACGCACGTCCTCTTCTTCGCGAGCTTCCTGCTCCTGCCGCTGTTCGGCCTCGCCACCTGGCGGCTCGAGGCGGTGCGGCGGATGGACCTCGCGGGACGCCTCGCCGTCGCCGGCGCGGCGGGGGCGCTGGCCACGGCGGTGGTGATGGCGTTGCTGTCGCTGGTGCACGTGCAGTGGTCGAGGACGGTGCTGTTCTGGAGTGCGGCAGCGATGCTGCCGCTTTCCATCGCCGCGGCGAAGCCGTGGCGCGGCAGCCATGCCGCCGCGATCCAAAGCGGCGACTCGCGTCGCCGCACTCCAGGCCTCGTCATCCTCGGCTTCGCGGTGCTCACCTGCTACGGCATCCTCACCGCGCGCGAGAGCGCGGGCGATCTGCATTTCTTCTGGGGGCCGAAGGGGATTCACTTCTATCACGCGGGCGGGATCGACGTTCCGTTCCTCGCGACGAAGACGAATCCGAACTCGGACTATCCGCCGCTGCTGCCGCTGCTGTACGCGTGGGCGCAGACGGTGGCGCGGCAGTTTTCGTGGTGGGCGGCGGTGCTGGCGACGGTGCTGTTTCTCCTCGGCTCGGTGGCGATCCTGCGCGCGTTCAGCGGCGACGATGACGGCGCGGTGCTGCTCATGGCGTCGCTCTCCTACGCCATCGCGATCGGCTTCGCGGCCGGCGGCGCCGATCCGCCGCTCGTGCTGTTCGAGACGCTCGCGCTCTGCGCGCTGGTGTTCCTCGACGACGCGCGCAGCCGCGACGTGCTGGCCGCGATCGGCCTCGCCGGCGCGGCGATGACGAAGGTCGAAGGGGCGACGTTCGTGATCGCCGTCGTGCTCGCGCTGCTGATCGTGCGCCGCGAGGTGAAGCGCACGCTGCTCATCGCGGCGCCGGCCATCGTCATCCTCCTCGCGTGGCTCGCGTTCCTCATCGCGAACGGGCTGATCTTCGGCTACGGCGGCGCGAAAATCCCGGTGCACTTCAGCGCGCTGCCGAAGACGCTCGCCCTGGTCGGGAAGGCCAGCCTGTACGAGCTCTACGGCCTCCCCTGGCTCGCTCCGCTGGTCCTGCTGTTCCTCGGCAAGCGCCGCGCCGTCCTGCCGCTCCTCGTCGTCGCGCTCACGCTCTGCGCCACGGTCTTCTTTTACATCCACCTCGAAGAGCCCTCGTGGTGGATCGCCGCCTCCGCGCCCCGCGTCCTCCTGACCCCCCTGATGGCCCTCGTCGTCGCCTCCGTCGCGGCATCGGAACGTCGCCGTCCCGGCGGCTGAGCAGGCGCCGTCCCGGCGCCGCGGCGGCGAGACGCCGCCCGTCCAGCCGGCGAGGACGCCGGCGTTCCGCGGGTCCTCACGCTCTGGTGGAACGCCGCCGTCCCGGCGGCTGAGCAGGCGCCGTCCCGGCGCCGCGGCGGCGAGACGCCGCCCGTCCAGCCGGCGAGGACGCCGGCGTTCCGCTGTGCTAGAGTCGCGCGCCGATGGCGTGGTTCCGGAAAGAGAAAAAACCGAAGGAGGCGGTCGAGAAACAGACCGCGATTCCCGAGGGGCTCTGGGTCAAATGCGATGACTGCCGGGAGATCGTCTATCGGAAGGAAGTCGAGGCGAACTTCAACACCTGCCCGAAGTGCGGGTACCACTTCCGCCTCACCGCCCGCGAGCGGTTCGAGATCCTCTTCGACGACAACAAGTTCAGGGAGTTCGCGGGCGACATCCGCTCCGGCGACCCCCTCGGGTTCCGCGACACGAAGCGCTATTCGGACCGGCTGAAGGTGTACCAGCAGCGCGTCGGCCCCGGCGACGCCGTGTTGTGCGCCGAGGGGAAGCTCGAGGGGATGCCGGTCGTCATCTGCGCCATGGAGTACAACTTCATGGGCGGCTCGATGGGCTCGGTCGTCGGCGAGAAGATCACCATCGCCATCGAGCGCGCGGTCGAGAAGAAGGAGCCGCTGCTCATCGTCTCCACCTCCGGCGGCGCGCGGATGCAGGAAGGAATTCTCTCGCTGATGCAGATGGCGAAGATCTCCGCCGCCCTCGCCCGCCTCGCCGCCGCCGGCCTGCCGTTCATCTCCATCCTCACCGACCCCACCACCGGCGGCGTCACCGCGTCCTACGCCATGCTCGGCGACCTCAACATCGCCGAGCCCAAAGCCCTCATCGGCTTCGCCGGCCCCCGCGTGATCGAACAAACCATCCGCCAGACCCTCCCCGAAGGCTTCCAGCGCTCCGAGTTCCTCGTCGAGCACGGGATGGTGGATTTGATTACGCCGCGGTCGGAGATGAAGCCGGCCATCGCGCGATTCCTGCGCATCTTTCGCGGGCAGTGATGTTCTATCCGGATCACGCCCGTTACGCGAAGCTCGCCGCGGCCGAGTTGGGCGTCGAGTTCGTCGATCTCAATGACGGCAACGGATATCTCTTCGCGCTGGTCGGACCAAGCGGGATGTTTCTGAGCGGCGCCGGCACGGTCTGCAGCTACCCGATCAATAACGCATCGAGCCTGACGATCGCACGCGACAAGGCGCACACGAAGAAAGTCCTGTCCCATTTCGGCATCCCCGTCATTCCGGGCTGCCATTTCTTTCTCTCCGATGACTACGCGAAGTTGAGAAACGCGGGCCACGAAGCCGGCGACGCGCACGCGTACGCCGCGAGTCTCGGGTTCCCGCTGTTCTGCAAGCCGCTCGCGGGAGGCCGTGGAAATTTCGCCGAGGTCGTTCGGGACGCGGCCGAACTGGACGCGTACATCGCGCGGGTCCGGAGACACTTCGACGCGATCCTGATCGAGCCGTTCATCCGCGGCGACGAATACCGCGTCGTGATTCACGACGGGATGCCGATCTATACCACCTCCAAACGGCAGGCGGCCGTGCACGGCGACGGAGTCCATTCTGTGGCCGCGCTTCTCGAGGAGCTCAACCGCCGGCTGCAGGGCACGGGCATTTCGCCCTACACGCCGGCGTCGATTGCGTTCACCGGATTTCAGGAGACCGACGTCCCGCCCGCCGGAACGGTCATCCCGCTGGCCGGCCGCCGGAACCTGAGCGCGCTGGGAGAGGTCGAGTCGCTCGACACGAGCGTCCCGCCGGAGCTGGCCCGCGTGGCGACGGCTTCCTGTGCCGCGCTCGGCCTGCGCCTCGGCGCGATCGACCTCTTCGACGTCTCGGAGCGGCGCGATCGCTCCGAGCTCCTCGTCATCGAAGTCAACGGCAACCCCACCCTCAGCTCCCTCGAGCGCGCCGGACGCCTCGACCTGATCCTGAGACTGTGGGTCTCGATGATCCGCGAGTCGCTGGAGCTCTGACGTGTTCGGCCTTCCCAAATCCGGAGAGGGCATCGGGTTCAGACGGCTCCTCGAATTCTGCGATCGGCAGCAAATCGATCTCGAGGCGCTCGGGCGGACATCGATCGTCATCACCGGAAGCAATGGCAAAGGGAGCACGGCCCGGTTCCTCTACGAGTGCCTGCGAGGCAGCGTCGAGCGGATCGGCTTGTTCACGTCGCCGCATCTGTGGGACGTCAGAGAACGATTCGAGGTCTCGGGAACGAGGATCGACGACGCGACCCTCGACGGCTATGTCCGGCGAATCCGGAGCTGCATCGACGGCCTGGGCGCATTCGAGCTTCTGTTTCTCGTCGCGGTGTCGTGGTTCCACGACCGCGGCGTCACATGCGCGGTATGGGAAGCCGGAATCGGCGGCCGCTACGATCCCGTGCGAGTCCTGCGCAGTCCGCTGTCGGCGCTGACGTCGGTCGATCTCGAGCACACGGAGCTCCTCGGCGCCACGAAACAATTGATCGCCTTCGACAAGCTCGACGTCACGCGCCCTTTCGGCCGGACGTTCGTCTCTCCCGCGGTGGATTCCGCGCTGGAGCCCGAGCTCGAGGCGTTTGCCAGAGTCACGGACAGAAGCCTCACCTTCGTTTCACGCGAGGCGGCCATTGCCGACGTCCGGAACGATCGCGAGTCCATGCGCTACACGATGGCCGTACCGGGACGGCGCGAGCGCCTCGAGGTGACGATCCCGCTGCTCGGAATGCACCAGGTCCACAATTCCGCGACGGCCATCCATCTTGCGAGCGCGCATCATCCCGGCTGGAATCCCGAGGCCGGTCTCGAGGCATGGAGGCGGATGGAGTGGCACGGCCGGCTGGAAAAAATCGCGGAGAATCCCGAGACGTGGATCGACGTCGGGCATACGCCGGAGGCGGTGGAGCGGGCTTGCGAGACGCTCGAGTCGTTGTTCGACCCGGCGGAGCTGCTGGTCGTCTTCGGAGTGTCGGCGAACAAGTCCGTCGCCGGGATCGCCTCCATCATCAATCGGCGGTTCCGCAGAGTGATTCTCACGCGGGCGTACAAAGGCGGCTTCGACGCGCGCCGGCTGGCCGCGGAGCACTTCGATCCGTCGCGGATCGCAGGCGTCACCGGCACCGTCGAAGACGCGGTCGAGCTGTCACGCTCGCTCGCCGGCCGCCACGGACTTCCCATCGCGGTCCTGGGCGGCCTCTTTCTCGCGATCGAGTTCGCCCACGCCTGGCGGGGAGAGGACCCGCGGACGCTGGACTTCTTCTGAGCCGTCAGGGCCACCGGCCACGCGGGGCGGCGCGGTATTTGACCGGCGCCATCGCCATGATGGTCACGATCACCGCGCCGACCGCCGCCTGAAGCGAGGTGATCTTGTCCAGAGCGAGAGCGGCGAAGATCAATCCGCCGATCGGAATGGTCAGCTCATTCACGCGCTGCGCGAAGATGCTCAATACACGCCGTCGCACGTTCACGATCGTTCGCCGGGGAATGCGCAGCTCGCCGCGCATCACGGCCGAGACTCCGACAACCAGATGATCCGGAACGGAGTCGGCCACCGGATCCGTTCCCCAGTCGTCCTCCGTTGCTCCTTCGAATACGCCGGGCATCGATGTGGCCACCTTCTCCAGTGCCACCGCCAGGACACGCGAGTCGCCCCACTCCAGAAAAACCTCGTCCCCCGGCTGAATGCCGAGCAGGCGAAGCGTCTCGGGAGCGACGCGCACGACACGATTCGTGTCATCGCCGATCTCCGCCTCCACGGTGCGCATCGACAACACCGGCGCGTGAAGAACGAGGCGCAGCAGGCGCTCGACGCCGTAAATGAGCATCCTCATGGTGAGCTTCACCGCTGCCACGACGCGCAGGATGTTGTTCATGACGGCACTGCGACGACGCGTCCGGTCGGCGAGAAACAACCGTTCGCGTTGAAAGGCGCTGATCGCGATCCTCTCCCCCAGCTTCACCCGCAGCAGCGTGCGCGTGAGCATGGACATGCGGATTCTGTTCTTGTCCCGCATCTCGCGCGGCCGCAGGAAGACCGGCACCGTGCCGTAGTTGCTCTCCGCGATGGCGCGTCTGGTTCCGAGATCCTTCACCACCGACTCGGCGACATCGACTTCATTCGCGCGCGGCAGATCGTGCTGCAATGCGGGCACGATCTCCAGCTGCATCCGCGCCCGAACGTCGATGAAGACATCCGCCCCTTCGTCCGGGACGCGGAGAAGAACGCGTGCACGTTTGCTGAGCCAGATCATGTCGTGCGTGGTCAGCCCCTCCGCCGGCTTCTGCGGATGGTCGGCAAGCTCGCGCACCCACACCGCCAGCCTGCGGCGGCGATAGCGAATGAGGATGCGCGTGCCGGTCGTCAGCTGCAGCGACTCCAGAATCGGCACGTCGAGGATGACCACCGGAATGGGCGTGCGCACACCCACGGCGACCGCCGCTCTCATTCGCACGATAGCCTCGCCATCCTTCGAGCCATTACCATCGTCGTGTGAGTCCGCAATTATCGCCGGAGTGGCTGCAAGCGCTGCGAGAGAAAGGAATCGCCCTGGGATCGAGCCGCGTGCGCGCGCTGCTTCGCGCACTCGGCAATCCGCATCGCCGATACCGGTCGATTCTCGTCACCGGCACGAACGGTAAAGGCTCCACCGCGGCGATGCTGGCCTCGATTCTCCACGCCGCGGGTCACCGCGCGGGACTCTTCACATCGCCGGCGCTTCTCTCGGAGCGCGAGCACTGGAGAGTGGACGGTGCCATCATCGACGACCCGTCGTTCGAGCAATCCGCGCGCGACGTCCACGACGCGGTCCTCCGCACCGGCATCACACCGACGTACTTCGAGGCGCTGACACTCATCGCATACGTCGCCTTCGCCCACGCCGGCTGCGACATGGCGGTGATCGAGGTGGGCATGGGCGGGCGCCGCGATGCGACGAACGTCGTGAAGCCCGTCGCCGCGCTGATCACGCCGGTCGGCTTCGATCACATGGAGTACCTCGGCAATACGCTGCGCAGCATCGCCATGGAAAAGGCCGGCGTGATCCATCGCGGGACGCTCGTGCTCACGTCGAACGATGACCCGCTCGTGCTCTCCGTGTTGCGAAAGCGCGCGGAGCAATTCGGCAATCGCTTCATCCATGTCGCCGAGGAGCACGACACGCCGCTCGCGGGCGCGTTTCAGCGGCGCAACGCGGCGCTCGCGGTGCGCGCGGCGCGGGAGCTCGGCATCGATGATGACGCCATCGAGCGCGGCGTGCGCGAGACGCGGTGGCGGGGGCGGCTCGAGCGCATCGACGTCGCGGGCAAGCAGGTCTGGATCGACGGCGGGCACAACGCGCACGCGGCGGCGCAGATCGCGCCGTACTTCGACGCGCACGTGCCGCGTCCGCGGCTGCTGGTCTTCGGGATGATGAGCGACAAGCACATCGCGCCGGTGAAGGAGCTGCTGTTCCCGCTCTTCGACCGCGTGATCACCACCGAGCCGTATCCGCCGCGCTCGGCGAAAGCGGAGGAGCTCGGAGGGATTCCGATTCCCGAGCCGGACGCGGCGTTCCGCGCGGCGCTCGAGGCGCCGGAGCGCGCGATCGTGGTCACCGGCTCGCTCTATCTCGCCGGTGCGGCCATCGCGTTTTTCGATAAGATCGCCCGGCCATGACGACCACCGCAACCGGACACGACTTCCTCCATCGCGCCCTCGCCGACGCCGATCCCGAGATCGAGTGGGCCATCAAGCTCGAGACGCAGCGCCAGAACGATACGCTGGAGCTGATCGCCTCGGAGAATCACGTTTCGACGGCCGTGCTCACGGCGATGGGGTCGGTCTTCACGAACAAGTACGCGGAAGGGTATCCGGGCAAGCGGTACTACGGCGGCTGCGGACCGACCGACGTCGTCGAGAACATCGCCATCGAGCGCGCGAAGAAGCTCTTCGACGCCGAGCACGCGAACGTGCAGCCGCACTCCGGCTCGCAGGCCAACATGTCGGTCTACTTCGCCATGCTCAAGCCGGGCGACACGATCATGGGCATGGACCTCTCGCACGGCGGGCACCTCACCCACGGCCACCCGCTTTCGTACAGCGGGCGCGATTTCAAGGTCGTCGCGTACGGCGTGCGCAAAGAGGACGAGCTGATCGACTACGACGAAATGGCGCGCATCGCCGGGGAGAACAAACCGCGGATGATCATCTGCGGCGCGTCGGCCTACTCGCGCGTGATCGACTTCAAGCGCATCCGCGAGATCGCGGACAGCGTGGGCGCGCTGATGATGGCCGACATCGCCCACATCGCCGGCCTCGTCGTCACCGGCCACCACCCCTCCCCCGTCCCTTACGCCGACTTCGTGACCACCACCACGCACAAGACGCTGCGCGGCCCGCGCGCGGGACTCGTGCTGTGCAAAGAGAAGTACGCGAAGGACCTCGACCGCGCCGTCTTCCCGGGCGTGCAGGGCGGGCCGCTCGTGCACATCATCGCCGCGAAGGCGGTAGCGTTCAACGAAGCGCTCTCGCCGGAGTTCAGGGAGTACCAGGGGCAGATCGTGAAGAACGCGAAGGCGCTCGCCGACGCGGTGAAGGACACCGGCTTCCGCATCGTCTCCGGCGGCACCGACAACCACCTCTTCATGACCGACGTCTTCTCGAAAGGCATCACCGGCAAAGACGGGCAGAACATGCTCGAGTCGGCGAACATCACCGTCAACAAGAACACCATCCCCTTCGACCAGAACAAGCCGATGGTCGCCTCCGGCCTCCGCATCGGCACCCCCGCCGTCACCACCCGCGGCCTCCGCGAGCCCGACATGCACACCATCGCCACCCTGATCGCGCGCGTCCTCGACTCGAAGGGCGATGCCGGCGTGATCGCGGAGGTGCGGTCGGAGGTGAAGGAGTTGTGTGATCGGTTCCCGATTTATTGAAAGGCAGGGTGCTGCGTGCTGAGTTCTGCGTGCTGAAGAGCCACGCAGCACCCAGCACCCGGCACTCGGCACCATGAAGCGCTACCCGTACTACCCCATCTACATCGACATCGAATCCCGCGACGTCGTCATCGTCGGCGGGGGGAATGTGTGCGCGCGGAAGGCGGAGACGATGATGAAGTACGGGGCGCGGGTGACGGTGGTGGCGCCGGAATTCTCGGACGAGATCGAGCGGTGGGCGAGCGAGGGGAAGCTGACGGCGCGGCGGAAGGCGTATGACGCGAGCGACATCGAAGGCGCGACCCTCGTCATCGCCTCCACCGACGACCAGGGCGTGAACGAACAGGTCGCCGCCGACTGCCGCCTCCGCCGCATCCCCGTCAACGTCGTCGACGTCACGCCGCTCTGCGAGTTCATCGTCCCCGCGATCGTGGAGAGCGGCTCGATCCAGATCGCCGTCTCCACCGGCGGCAAGTCCCCCGCCCTCGCCCGCACGATCCGGGAAGACCTGCAGCGCCTCATCGGCCCCGAGTACGCCGAAGTGAACGACCTCCTCGGCACGCTCCGCGACGGCGCCAAAGCCGTCCTCCCCGCCGACACCGACCGCAAACGCTTCTTCGACGGCATCCTCGCCCGCGGAATCCTGGAAATGCTGCGCGAAGGGCGGCGCAGGGAGGCGTACGCGGCGATTGCGCAGGCGTGTGAGGAGGCGGGCGTGCCGGTGAGCGACGCGGTGAACGCAGAACGCAGAGCGCAGAACGAAGAGTAGGAAAGTTCTCAATTCTTCGTTCTGCGTTCTGCGTTCTGCGTTCATGTTATCCTCCCCCGCCCCGATGCCTCTCCACGAGAAAACCGTCGTCGCCGTCCTGCCCGCATACAACGCCGAAGTCACGCTGAAAGCGACGTACGACGACATCCCGCAGGACTGGGTGGACGAGATCCTGCTGGTCGACGACTGCTCGCGCGACCGCACCGTCGAGATCTCGCGCGCGCTCGGGCTGCGCACCATCGTCCACGCGAAAAACCGCGGGTACGGCGGGAACCAGAAGACCTGCTACCGGACGGCGATGGACCAGCTGGGCGGCGAGATCATGGTCATGCTCCATCCCGACCATCAGTACGATCCGAAGATCATCCCCGAGCTGGTCAAGCCGCTGCTGCGCGGCGAATGCGACGCCGTCTTCGGCTCGCGCATGCTCGGCGGACGGCCCATCGAAGGCGGCATGCCGAAGTGGAAGTACTTCGCGAACCTCTTCCTCACCATGGTCGAGAACGCGACCTTCTACGTCTACCTCTCCGAGTACCACTCCGGCTTCCGCGCCTACTCGAAGCGCTATCTCGACACCGTCAACTTCGAGGCCAACTCCGACAACTTCGTCTTCGACACCGAGATCATCGCCCAGGGCGTGGCGAAGGGGCTGCGCATCCGCGAGGTGCCGATCCAGACGCGCTACTTCGACGAAGCCTCGCAGGTCGGCTTCTGGCGCGGCGTGCGGTACGGGCTGTCGATCCTGAAGACGATGATCTACTACAAGCTGCACAAGAAGGGCCTCTACACGCATCGCATCTATCGCGACCGCGGCGCGACGCCGGCGCCGGCAGTGCAGACCTAGCGCAGTGAACGGATCGCGACGCCACGACGCTCTCGCCATCGCCCTCCTCGGGCTCCTCGCGACGCTGTTCTTCCTCGACGTCCTGATCGGCACGGGCAACTTCTACATGCGCGATCTCTCGCGCTACTACTACCCCGCCAAACACGTCCTGCGCGACATCGTGCAGAGCGGCGAGTTTCCCTGGTGGAACCGCTACTTCGGCGGCGGCCAGCCGCTGGCCGCGAACCCCGAGCATGAGGTGTTCTATCCGCTGACGTGGCTGGTGCTGCTGCCGAGCTATTACCTCGGCTTCCGCCTGCTGATCCTCGCGCACGTCTACATCGCCCTCTTCGGCATGTACGCGCTCCTCCGCTCCATGGACCTCCGCCCGCCGGCGGCGTTCTTCGGTGCGCTTGCGTTCGGGCTCGGCGGGATCTATCTCTCCCAGGTCAACCTCCTGCCGATCATGTTCTGCGCGGCGTGGCTGCCGCTGACGTGTCTCTTCGTGCGGAAGTTCCTGCTCGCGCCGTCGGTCCGGTACTTCGCGCTGGCGGCGCTCTTTCTCGGGCTGCAGTTCCTCGTCGGCGAGCCGACGACGGTGATGCAGACCGGCGTGCTCCTCGGCATGTACGCGCTCTATCGCGGCTGGTACGCGGCGCGCGACCACGACCTTTCCTGGAAGTACGCGGTCCCGGAGATGCTCTCGCGCGTCGCGTTCATCGGGCTCATCTCCGCGGCGGCGTTCGCGGTCGGCGCGGCGCAGATGGTGCCGGCCTTCGATCACGTCGCCGACTCCGCGCGCTCGCGGCCGTTCGATTTCTCGCTGGTCAGCGCGTGGAGCATGCCGTGGGCGAAGTACGCGGAGCTGATCTATCCGAACTTCCTCGGCCACATCTCCATCAACCGGGTGATGTGGTACTGGGCCGGCGGTCTCTATCCGGGCATGGGCTCGCCGTTCCTGTTCAACATCTACAGCGGCCTGCTCATCACCGCGCTCGCCGCCGGCGCGCTGTTCGTGCGGCCGCGCGGCGGGCGCTTCGTGCTGCTGCTCGTCGCGCTCTCCTCCGCGATCGCCCTCGGCGCGCATACGCCGGTGCTGCCTTTCCTCTACAAAATCGGCGTCGCGCAGTCCATCCGCTATCCCGAGAAGTTCATGATGCTGGCGATCTTCGCCATGATCGTCTTCGGCGCGCGGATGCTCGACCGCCTGCTGCGCGGCGACGCGGCCATCCGCGACGCGGCCATGGGCTTCGTGCTGGCGACGACGGTCGTGGCCACCGTCTTCGCGATCCTCGGGTTCACGCCGCTGTACGCGCAGGGATTCTCGAAAGTGTGGGGGCTGACGAAGGGCGGCGCGGCGACGCGCATGATCCTGCTCTCGCACCACGGCTGGATCGCCGCCGCCATCCGCGGCATCCTGCTCTTCGCGCTCCTGCGCCTCGTCTTCGTGCTGAAGCGCCCGCTCTGGCTCGTCCTCGCCGGCCTCTTCGTCCTCGCCGACCTCGGCCCGGTGATGCATCAGATCAACCCGCGCATGCCGGCGCGGTTCTTCACCGAAGTGCCGCCGGTCGTGCGGCAGCTCAACGCGCAGCGGCACGCCTACCGCATCTTTCACGAAGCCGACTGGTACGGCCGCGAGGCGATCGCGCGCGAATACTTTTCCTCCGGCGACGCCGTCTACTGGATCGTGCGCAACGGCCTCATGCCGATGATCCCGGGCGGCCACCGCCTCTCCATGGTCATCGACCGCGACTACGACAAGACCGCGCTCCTGCCGACGCTCGACCTCATCGACAGCGTCTGGGACGTGAAGCGCTCCGGCCGGAAAGACTGGTGGCTCCCGTTCGCGGCGATGTCGAACTACTGGTATCGCGGCGAGTACCGCCCGTTCCGGGAGGAGAAGAAGCGGACGCGCGGCAACATGAAGAACGCGCTGCCGATCGTGTTCCGCGAGATCCCGCAGCACTTCCCGCGCTACTACTTCGCGGAGCGGGTCGTGACGATCCGCGACCGCCGCGACTTCGTCGACCGCCTCATCAAGCCGGGAGCCTACCCGCTCTCGACCGCGTTCATCCGCTCGCCGTCGTTCGCCCCCGCGCGCGGCGCGGTGCGCGGATGGAGGGAGACGGCGAACACGGCGATCATCGATGTCGACGCATCGGGCAAAGCGTTTCTCGTCATGAGCGTCACACCGCACAAGTACTGGCGCGTGACCATCGACGGGCGGCGCGTCGAGCCGGTCGTGACGAACATCGGCTATCAGGGCGTCGCCGTGCCGGCGGGACGCCACCGCGTCGCGATGCGCTACCGGAACGATCTCGCCGAGAAAGCGCTCCTCGTCTCCGTCGCCGTCACCCTTCTTCTCCTCGGCGCGGCTATGCTTCGCCGGTGACACTGACCCGTCGCCATCGCAACGAGCGCATCGCGGCGTCGATCCTCGTGCTCGTCCTGCTGATCGCCGTCGCCGCGGTCTTTCGCTGGAACAAATCGGAAGAGCGCGCGCTGCGCAGCGACCTGAGCTACATCCCGAAGGAAGCGGTGATCACGCCCGAGATCCTGCTGCTGCGCGACTACGTCCGCATCGACACCACGAATGCCGAGGGAGTGGCGAAGGGCGCGCGATGGCTCGCGGACCTCCTCGCCAGAAACGGCATCAAAGCGGAGCTCATCGAGTCCACACCCGGACGCCTGAGCGTCTACGCGCGCATCCGCGGAAAACAGCGAGGCGGCGGGCTGCTCCTGCTCAACCACATCGACGTCGTGACCGCGAATGCCGCCGAGTGGAAGCAGCCTCCGTTCAGCGGCAACATCCACCTGAACCAGCTCTGGGGCCGCGGCGTCCTCGACATGAAAGGCATCGCGCTCGCCCAGCTCCTCGCACTCGCGAAGCTGCAGCGCAGCGGGCGGATCCCGGAGCACGACATCGCGTTCCTCGGGTCGGGCGAAGAGGAACAGGGAAGCGATCAGGGAGTGAAGTGGCTGCTCGCGAACCGGCCCGATCTCTTCGACGGGATCTCCTGGGCCGTCACCGAAGGCGGGATCACCGAGGTGGTGAACGAGCGGGTCGTCTACTTCGGGATCGAAGTCGGCACCAAGCAGCACGTGCAGACCTATCTCGACGCGCCGGGAAAGCAGGAAGTGTACGACGCGCGGACCGCGCTCGAGCCGTTCATGAGCTCGCGCGAGTCGCTGCGCGTCGTGCCCGAAGTGCGGCGCTTCTTCACCGACGTCGCGCCGTCCCGCATCGGCATGAAGCCGCTGCTCCAGGACATCGACCGCACGATCGCCGGCGGACAGACCTGGCGGCTCCCGTTCGCCTACCGCGAGCTGATGCAGAACACCCTGCACGCCAGCGCGCCGTGGCCGGAGAAAGTCGGCTGGTCGATGTCCGTGCTGATGTCGAATCTGCCGGACGAGGACCCCGACGCGCGCGTCCGGTGGCTGCAGGCGATGGTCGCGCCCTACCGCATACGCGTGCGCGTCGACCGGAAGGAAGGCCCCGTCCCCTCGTCGAGCACCGAGTCGCCGCTGTTCGCGATCCTCGCCGGCGAGGCGAAGGAGCTGTACGGCGTGCGCGCCGGCTCGGAGGTGCTCTACTCCTCGGTCAGCGACTGCCGCTTCCTCCGCACGCGCGGCATCGCCTGTTACGGCGTCTCGCCGTTCCTCGTCGAGCTCACGCAGTCGCTGGCGATCCACCACGCCAACGAGCGGGTCCGGCTCGACTGGTTCGTCAACGGGATCGAATACTTCACGCGGGTCGTGGAGTCCTGGTCGCGGCACAGCTGACAAAGATTGTCAGCCGGGGCTGCAAAAGTACGTCACAGAACCGAAAACCGGGTATGGTGCATGGCAGTTAAGTCATTCACGATCAAGTACATGGCAATCCACCCGGAGTGGTATCCGGATTGCCTTAGACGAGGACTCAGGAAATAGGAGGAAGTTACATGACGAAAAGGCAAAAGGGTTTCACCCTGATCGAGCTGCTGATCGTCGTCGCGATCATCGGCATCCTCGCTGCCATCGCCATTCCGAACCTGCTCACCGCCATGCAGCGGTCGAAGCAGAAACGGACCATGGCGGACATGCGCAGCATCGCGAC
>Ga0134123_10001653_pt1 | contig 14513 bp, 14 predicted proteins | sample KB303_FD_96460 | JGI IMG/M metagenome (GOLD analysis project Ga0134123, IMG submission 96460) | Terrestrial soil microbial communities without Nitrogen fertilizer from Kellogg Biological Station, Michigan, USA - KB3-0-3 | ecosystem: Environmental > Terrestrial > Soil > Unclassified ...
ATCACCGCGACGCCGCCGACCAGCTTGGCCAGCCGCTCCTGCAGCTTCTCGCGGTCGTACTCGGAGGTGGTGTCCTCGATCTGCGCGCGGATCTGCTTGACCCGGCCCTCGATCGCCTGCGACGAACCGGCGCCCTCGACGATCGTGGTGTTGTCCTTGTCGATGGTCACCTTCTTCGCCTTGCCGAGGTCGTCGATCTTGATCGACTCGAGCTTGATGCCGAGATCCTCGGTGATCGCGCGGCCGTTGGTCAGCGTCGCGATGTCCTCGAGCATCGCCTTGCGGCGATCGCCGAAGCCGGGGGCCTTGACCGCGGCCGCCTGCAGCGTGCCGCGCAGCTTGTTGACGACCAGCGTCGCCAGCGCTTCGCCTTCGATGTCTTCGGCGATGATCAGCAGCGGGCGGCCGAGCCGCGCCACCTGCTCGAGCACCGGCAGCAGATCCTTCATCGAGCTGATCTTCTTCTCGTGGATCAGGATCACCGGGTTCTCGAGCACCACTTCCATGCGCTCCGGATCGGTGACGAAGTAGGGCGACAGATAGCCGCGGTCGAACTGCATGCCCTCGACCACCTCGAGCGAGGTCTCGAGCGTGCGCGCCTCTTCGACGGTGATGACGCCGTCCTTGCCGACCTTGTCCATCGCGTCGGCGATGATCTTGCCGATCGTCTCGTCGTTGTTCGCCGAGATGGTGCCGACCTGGGCGACCATGTTGCCGCTCACCGGCTTCGACATCTTCTTGATCTCGGCGGTCAGCGACTCGACCGCCTTCTCGATGCCGCGCTTGATGTCCATCGGGTTGGCGCCGGCGACGACGTTCTTGGCGCCTTCACGGTAGATCGCCTGCGCCAGAACGGTCGCGGTGGTGGTGCCGTCGCCGGCCGTGTCGGAGGTCTTGCTCGCGACCTCGCGCACCATCTGCGCGCCCATGTTCTCGAGCGGATCCTTCAGGTCGATTTCCTTGGCGACGGTGACGCCGTCCTTGGTGATCGTCGGCGAACCGAACTTCTTGTCGAGGACGACGTTGCGTCCCTTGGGCCCGAGGGTGACCTTCACGGCGTCGGCCAGCTGGTTGACGCCGCGCAGGATCGCCTGCCGGGACTGCTCGCCGTACACAATCTGTTTTGCCATTGATCTCGTCTCCTACTTCTTCTTCTTTGTCGCCGTCTCGGCGCCTTCGATCACGCCCAGGACTTCGTCTTCGCGCATGATGAGGAATTCCTCGCCATCGAGCTTGATTTCCTGGCCGGAGTACTTGCCGAACAGGATCAGATCGCCGGCCTTCACGTCGAGCGGCACGCGCTTGCCGTCGTCTTTCGACTTGCCGCTGCCGGCGGCAACGACCTTGCCCTGCTGCGGCTTTTCCTTGGCGGAATCGGGGATGATGATGCCGCCGATTTTCTGCTCCCCTTCCTCGATTCGCGAAACGATGATGCGGTCGTGCAACGGTCTGACGTTCATGCTCTACTCCGTCTGGCGTTAGGGTGGAGGCTCTCTCTGTAGGGTTGGCACTCGCTGTGCGCGACTGCTAATTATATGTCCGGTACTGGCAGTGTCAAGGGGCGACTGCCAGCGCCGTGCAGCGGGCGGGCGGGGCGGTTTCGGCCCGTCTAGCGCCGCTTGATCTTGTACTGGTCCATCTTGCGGGTGAGCGTGTTGCGGTGCATGCGCAGCGTCACCGCCGTCTTGGTGAGGCTCCCGTCGCACTGGCCGAGCACGCGGGCGATGAAGCGCTTCTCGAACTCTTTCACCGCGTCCTCGAACCGGATGCCGCCGGTCACCATCTCGTCGACCAGCCGCTCCAGGCGATCGCTGATCACTCGAGCTCCCGCCCGGTGAGACGCCGGAACGCCTCCAGGTATTTCTCGCGCGTCTTCATGACCACGTCGTCGGGCAGCGAAGGGACCGGCGGCTGCTTGTTCCAGCGGATGGCCTCGAGGTAGTCGCGGACGAATTGTTTGTCGAAGCTCGGCTGTGGCCCGCCGGGTGCGTAGCGATCAGCCGGCCAGAAGCGCGACGAATCGGGCGTGAGCACCTCGTCAATGAGGATGAGGCGCTCGTCGACCGGCCGCGTCTCGTCGTCGGCGATCGGCAGCAGGCCGAACTCGAACTTCGTGTCGGCGACGATGATGCCGCACGACTCGGCGTGAGCGGCGCCCTCCGCGTAGAGGCGCAGCGTCAGCTCGCGCACCCGGTCGAGCACGCGCTTGCCGACGAGATCGGCGGCCGCCTTTTCGGTGATGTTGATGTCGTGGCCGCTCTGCGCCTTCGTCGCCGGCGTGAAGATCGGCTGCGGCAGCCGGTCCGATTCGCGCAGGCCGACGGGCAGCTTGATGCCGCAGAGCTCGCCGGTGGCGACGTAATCCTTCCAGCCCGAGCCCGACAGGTAGCCGCGCGCGACGCACTCGATCGGCAGCGGCTCGGTGCGGCGGACGAGCATCGACCGCCCCTGGAGCAGCTTCGCGGCCCGGCGCGCCTCGCCGGGAAACGACGACGCGTCGGTCGACAGCACGTGGTTGGCGACGATCCCCTGCGTCCGCTCGAACCAGAACGCGGAAATCTGCGACAGCACCTTGCCCTTGTCGGGAATGCCCGAGCCGAGGACGTAGTCGAACGCCGAGATGCGATCGCTGGCGACGATGATCAGCCGCTCGCCGAAATCGTAGATGTCGCGGACCTTGCCCTGTCGATCCGGGCGACGGTCGGCGAGTGTGGTCTGGAGAAGGGGCAGGGCGAGCGACAACAAAAATCCTCAGCGCAGAAGACGAGCATCTTACAAGCTGCAGGAGACGCTGACAACAACAACATGTAGGGCGGTATAGTAGAGGACGCTCAAGTTCGATGCGATCCCACCTGCGCACCATCATCGTGCTGGCGATCGCGGCCGCGCTGATCGCGTTGTTCCTGCACAACGTCGATCTGTGGCGCGTCGCCGCGTCGATCATGCACGCGCAGCCGGAGTGGCTGGCGCTGTCGATCGCGACGATGCTCGTCAATCTGGCCATTCGTGCGCTGCGCTGGCAATACCTGCTCGAGCCGCTCGGCCATACGAGCTTCATGAGCTCGTTTCGCGCCACCGCGGTCGGGTTTGCGGCGAGCAGCGTGCTCCCTGCGCGCGCCGGCGAGGTCATTCGCCCCTATTTCCTCGCGCGACAGGCGCCCGCCGATCAGCGCGGCCGCATGACCGCGACCGGCGCGTTCGCCACCATCATCCTCGAGCGGCTGCTCGATCTGGTGACCGTGCTGATCCTGCTGGCGTCGTTCGTGTTCGTCTTCGGCAAGAACCTGGCGGGCGTCAACCCGACCGGCTTCGCGCTGGTGAAGTGGGCCGGCGCGAGCGCGGCGGGGATTTCGATCACGGTGCTGCTCGTCTTGTTCGTGCTCGCCGGCGACCCGGCCCGGCTCGGCCGGACGATGACGCGGCTCGAGCAGGTCCTGCCTTCCTCGCTTGCCGGCTTGATCGCGAAGATCGCCGAAAAGTTCGCGCGCGGGCTCGGCGCGATTCGCAGTCCGAGCCGGCTGTTGATCGCCCTCGCCTGGTCGTTCCCGCTCTGGCTGTCGATCTGCCTCGGCATCTGGGCGGTGGCGGTCGCCTTCCGCTTCGCGATCCCGTTCACCGGATCGTTCCTGCTCGTCGCGCTGCTCGTGCTCGGCGTCGCCGTGCCGACGCCCGGCGCGGTTGGCGGCTTTCACGAGGCGTTTCGCGTCGGCGCGACGATGTTCTACGGCGCGCCCGACGACGCCGCGGTCGGCGCCGCGATCGTGCTGCACCTGTTCTCGATCCTGCCGGCGCTGCTCCTCGGTTTAGTCTTCGCCGCGCAGGAAGGGCTGAACGTCGGCGGCATGCGGCGGCTCGCGAACCAGGCGGAGCAGGGGCACACGGCATGAAGTGCCCGTACTGTTCCCACCTCGGCGACAAGGTGGTCGATTCGCGCGAGTCGAAGGAAGGCGAGGTGATCCGGCGGCGCCGCGAGTGCCTCGAGTGCGGCAAGCGCTTCACCAGCTACGAGCGGATCGACGAGATCCCGTACATGGTCGTCAAGAAGGACGGCACGCGCGAGCGCTTCTCGCGCGAGAAGCTGATCGGCGGGCTGCTCAAAGCCTGCGAGAAGCGGCCGGTCAGCGTCGCGGCGCTCGAGGCCGTGGCCGACCGGGTCGAGGCGACGCTGCAGGAGCGCCCGGAGAAAGAGATCACGACCGCCGACATCGGCGGCTTCGTGATGGAGGAGCTGAAGAAGCTCGACAAAGTCGCCTACGTCCGCTTCGCTTCGGTGTATCGTCATTTCCGCGACATCCACGAGTTCGCCGACGAGCTCAAGCAACTGCTGAATCCGAAGGAGTAGCTCGGGGCTGATGCCGGCTACCGTCACCTCGCTGACGCCGCGACGACACACCGGGCCGGGAGCGCCGCCCACTGCCGGCGATCCGCCGAGGCGGCCGTTCCGCGACAACCCGCGGCTGATCCTCGCCGGCATCGGCGTCCTGGTGGTGGTGCTGATCGCGCTGGTCGCGATCGCCAGCGGCACGTCGTCGCGCTTCTCGCCCGACTTCCTCAGCGAGTTCGTCCTCTACGCGCTGTCGGCCGCCGACCTCACCATGCTGGCGGCGCTGGTCTTCGTGCTGGCGCGCAACATCATCAAGCTGGTGGTCGAGCGGCGCCGCGCGCTGCCGTTCGCGCGCTTCCGCGCCAAGCTGGTCGCGCTGCTGCTGGTGATGACGCTGGTGCCGACGGTGCTGGTGCTGATCGTCGGCAGCGAGCTGATCCGCACCAACATCGACCGCTGGTTCAACGCGCCGATGGCCGAGATCCTGTCGTCGGCGAACCAGATCGCCGGCGACTACTACCACGAGCAGCAGATGCTCGCCAGCGATCACGCCGGCCGGCTGGCGCGCACGCTGGCGACGGTGGATCTCGCCAGCGCCGACCTCCGGCCGCTGCGCGATCTGCTCGCCCCCGACGTCACGCTGCAGCGTGTCCAGATGGTCGAGGTCTATCGCGTCGGCCCGTCGACCGGCTCGCTGCCGCGCCTCGAGCGGGTGATCGACGTCGCCGCCTCGGCGCTGCCGCCCGGCTACAGCCGCGCCGCGGTCGATCGGCTCGCGGCGCAGGTGCTCGCCGGGTCGACCGAAACGAAATCGATCGAGACGCTCGGCAGCTCCGGCGATCTGCTGCACGCGGCGGCCGTCATCCGCGGCCGCGACGGCCGCGCGCGCGGCGTCGTCGTGGCGACCGCGTATCTCACCGGCGATCTCGCTGCGCGCTCGCGCCGCATGACGCAGGCGTTCGAAAGCTACAACCAGTTGCGCGTGCTGCGGCGCCCGCTCACCGGCCTCTACCTCTCGTTCTTCCTGATGGTGACGCTGCTGATTCTGTTCGGCGCCACCTGGATGGGCTCGTATCTCGCCAAGCGCATCACCCGGCCGGTGCTGATGCTGTCGGTGGCGGCACGCGAGATTGGCGCCGGCCGGCTCGATCAACGGGTCGAGCCCCAGAGCAACGACGAGTTCGGGTCGCTGGTCGAGGCGTTCAACACCATGGCCAGCGAGCTGGAGACGAGCCGCCGCAACGTCGATCGCGGCACGATCGCGCTCGAGCGGAAGAACCTCGAGGTCGAGGGGCGCCGCCGCTACATCGAGACCATCCTCGAGCGCATCACCACCGGCGTCGTGTCGGTCGACGCGGCGGGCGCAATTACCACCATCAACCACGCAGCCTCGCGGTTGCTCAGCCTGAATCGAGAGACCGTGGGCCAGCCGGCGCGCGCGGTCTTCGATCGCGTCGATCTGCGGCCGCTCGGGGTGCTGGTCGCCGGCGCCGCGCGCGGGAAGGCCGAGCCGTCGGCGCACGAGATTGCGCTCGCGCGCGAAGGCCAGGAGCTGCACCTTGCCGCCGTCGCCACGCCGCTCATCGGCGACAGCGGCGTCTCGGAGGGCGTGGTCCTGGTGTTCGACGACGTCACGCCGCTGATTCGCGCGCAGAAGGTAGCCGCCTGGCGTGAGGTGGCGCGGCGGCTCGCGCACGAGATCAAGAATCCGCTGACGCCGATTCAACTCTCGGCGGAACGGCTGCGCCGCCATTTCGCCGGCGCGGCGCCGCAGGCGCGCGCGCTGGTCGACGAGTGCACACAGACGATCGTCGGCGAGGTCGAGTCGCTGAAGGGGCTGGTCGACGAGTTCTCGCAGTTCGCGAGGATGCCGTCGCCGCGCACCGTGCCGACCGACCTGGCGCAGCTGATTACCGACACGGTCGCGCTCTACAACGGCATCTTCACCGATGTCCGCATCGACCAGCGGTTCTGCCCGGGTCTGCCGCTCGTCCGGCTCGACCCGGAGCAGATCCGGCGGGTGATCATCAACCTGGTGGACAACGCGATCGAAGCCATGGAGCGCCGCGGCGCGATCGTCGTCGAGACCCAGCTCGATGCGGCCAACAACCTGGTTCGCGTCGTCGTCGCCGACAACGGTCCCGGCATCCCGGCCGCCGAGCGGGACAAGCTGTTCCTGCCGTATTACTCCACCAAGCGGCGGGGGAGCGGCCTGGGGCTGGCCATCGTGCGCCGGATCATCGCCGAGCACGGCGGCTCGATCGACGTCGGCGACAACACGCCGCGCGGCACACGGTTTACTATTGAGTTGCCTTGCTGAGGTCCGGAACGGCACTGTGAAACCAACGATCCTGATAGTCGACGACGAGCCGGGCGTGCGCACTGCCCTGAGCGGCGTGCTGCGCGACGAGGGCTACACCGTCGATGCGGTCTCGAGCGGCGAGGACTGCCTCGAGCGCGTCACGCGCAACGCCTACGACCTCATCGTCCTCGACGTGTGGCTGCCCGGCATGGACGGCCTGGCGACGCTGGCGCGGCTGCGCGAGCGCCAAATCGACGCGCAGATCGTCCTCATCTCGGGCCACGGCAACATCGAGTCGGCGGTCCGCGCGATCAAGATGGGCGCGTTCGACTTCGTCGAGAAGCCGCTGTCGCTCGAGAAGACGGTGCTGGTGGTCCGCAACGCGCTGCACCAGCGCCGCCTCGAGGCGGAGAACCGCGCGCTGCGCGCGCGCGTCGACCGCACGCAGACGATGATCGGCGAGAGCTACGCCATGCGCCAGCTGCGGGAGCAGGTGGCGATGGCCGCGCCGACCAACGGCCGGGTGCTGATTTACGGCGAGAACGGCACCGGCAAGGAGCTGGTCGCGCGCACCATTCACGCGCTGAGCCGCCGCCGCGCCGCCACTTTCGTCGAGGTCAACTGCGCGGCGATCCCCGAAGAGCTGATCGAGAGCGAGCTGTTCGGCCACGTCCGCGGCGCCTTCACCGGCGCAGTGTCGGATCGCCGCGGCAAGTTCGAGGTCGCCGACGGCGGCACCATCTTCCTCGACGAGATCGGCGACATGAGCCTGAAGACGCAGGCCAAGGTGCTGCGCGTCCTCCAGGAGCAGACGATGGAGCCGGTCGGCGGCACCAACCGGATCAAGGTCGACGCGCGCGTGCTCGCTGCGACCAACAAGGATTTGCAGGCCGAGATCCGCAGCGGCCGGTTCCGCGAGGATCTCTATTTCCGCCTCAACGTCATCCCGATCTTCGTGCCGCCGCTGCGCGATCGCCAGGAAGACATCCCGCTGCTCGCCGATCATTTCATGGCCGACTTCGCGCGCGAGTACGGCCGCCGCCTGAAGACCTTCGAGTCGACCGCCCGGGCCGTGCTGCAGCAGTACCCGTGGCCCGGCAACGTGCGCGAGCTCCGCAACGTGATCGAGCGGCTGATGATCATGGTCCCCGGCGAAATCATTTCGCCTGCCGACCTCAGCTTCCTCGACCCGGCGGCGCTGACGCGCGTCGCCGTGCCCGATCCGGTCGGGCCGCGCCAGTCGCTGCACGAAGCGCGCGATCAGTTCGAGCGCGATCTCATCCTGCGGACGCTGGCCGAACAGCAGGGCAACATGTCGCGCACCGCGGAAGTGCTCGGCGTCGAGCGCAGCAATCTCTATCGGAAGATGAAGGCGTTCGGCATCGCGCCGTCGCGGCGCGTCGACGAGGAGCCCGAGCAGGTCTAGGGGCTGGGTCGGACCGCTGCGCCGGCGGGGCTGGGGGCTGGCTGTCGCGTCACTGCTGATTGCGCAGTTTGTTCTCCAGGACTTGATCAGCCTTGAACCCTTCGATTTGCAGATATAACTCCGCAGCGGCGTTCAGCGCTGCTGACGGCACCAGCCCGACGATCTCGCTTTCCAGGACCTGCACGCCGTAACGCTCGGCTTCGCGTTTGACGGTTTCGAAGACGCGGAAGATCGGCGTCTTCTCGTAGTTCGTCAGGTTCATCGAGACCTGGACGATGCCGCGCTCCTCGAGCATGATGCCCATCGCCTTGACGAACCGGTAGCCGCCGCTGCTGTGCCGGATGGCCGCGGCGATCTTCTTGGCGACATCGAGGCGATTGGTGGCCAGGTTGATGTTGTAGGCGATGAGCGGCATGCGCGCGCCAACGACCGTGGCGCCCGCCGACGGGTGCGGCGACGCCGGCCCGAAGTCGGGGGCCCAGCCCTCTGACGCCATCTTCGCCGCCAGCCCTTCGAACTCGCCGCGGCGGATGTCCTCGAGGTTCTTGCGCGCCGGGTTGTTCGACGCCTCCTCGTAGAGATACACCGGGACGGTGAACCGCCGTGCGATCTCGGCGCCGACCTTCCGCGCCAGCGCGACACAGTCGGCCATCGTCACCCCTTCGATCGGCACGAACGGGACGACATCGACCGCGCCCATCCGCGGGTGCTCGCCGCGATGCGTGCGCAGATCGATGTCGGCGACGGCGCGCTCGACCAGCGCGAGGACGGCGCGCTCGACGCCGGCGGCGTCGCCGGCGAGGGTCAGCACCGAGCGGTTGTGCGACGCATCGGATGAGTAGTCGAGCAGGCGGACGCCTTCGATCGCACGGATGGTGTCCGCCATCGCCGCGACGATCTCGGGACGGCGCCCTTCGCTGACGTTCGGCACGCATTCGATGACCATACTGAGCCATGGATTCTATCGCGAGCGTCGCGGCGATCGGCGCGGCGCCGCGCGCGGCGCTGTACTTCAGGTGAGCGCGATGCTATAATCCCGCGGTCAGCGCGCCCTGATGTCCGATCCGCTCCGCACCGAGCCCGCACGCGCCCACGACGCCGAGGTGGCGTCGGACCGCGACGCCAAGATCGAACAGCTGCTGCTGGTCGGGCTCGATCATTACTTCGCCGCCGACTACGAGCTGGCGATCAACGTCTGGACGCGGGCGCTGTTCATCGACCGCAACCATCCGCGCGCCCGCGCCTACATCGAGCGCGCGCGCAGCGCGCTCGCCGAACGGCAGCGTGTTTCCGAAGAGCTGCTCGAGCAGGGGGTCGCCGCCTTCGGCCGCGGCGAGGGCGGGGAAGCGCGCCGCCTGCTCCAGGCGGCGATCGACGGCGGGGCGCCGTCGGAGGAAGCGCTGACGCTGCTCGATCGCATCACCCGGCTCGAAACCGCCGCGCTTCCGGCGCCGGCGGCCCGCGTCGATCGCCGCGCCCGCGAACAGGCGGCGCCCCTCGACCGCCCGCGCTCGCGATCGACGGCTCGTTTCGTTGCCTTCCTGGCGCTCGGCGCGGTCATTGTCGGGCTGGCGGCGTTTGCCGCGTCGCGCGATCGTGTCGAGTGGCGCTCGCTGGTTGCGCTCGTGGAAACAGCCGGCCGAGCCGCGCCGGCGGCCCCGGCGCCGGTGATTCGCGAAACGCCGCTGCCGTTGCCGCGCCGCGGTGAGGCGATCCTCAGCCGCGCGCGAGCGCTCGCCGCCGGCGGGCACCTCCGCGACGCGCTGACGCTCGCAGAATCGATCCGTCCCACCGACCCGCAGAAGAGTGATGCCGATCGGCTGCGCGCCGACATCCAGCGGCAACTGCTCGGGCTGACGGACGTCCCCCTCGCGCCGGCGCCGGAGGCAGCGCCGCGCGTCCCATGAAGTGCCCCAAATGCGGCTACCTCGGATTCGATGACGTCGATCGCTGCCGGAACTGCGGCTACGATTTCTCGTTGAGCCCCGCCTCGTCCCAGCCGACGCCCGATCTCGCGCTGCGCGCTGAGCCAGTGACGCTCGATCCGCTCGGCGATCTGTCGCTCGTCGACGCCGCCATGGCTGGCGCGCCGCCGGCGCGATCCGCCGAAACCGGACCTGATCTCGACCGGATTGTTGGCGCGCCCGCGCCGTCGGTTCGACCGATCGCGGGACGCGGCGGCGAGCTGCCGCTCTTTGGATCGTCAATCACCGACGACGAGCCGCTCATCACAAAGCCGTCGCCACCGCGACAGCCGCTCGCGGTCCGGCGCGCCACCCCCGAGCCCGTCAAGGCGCGGATCGAACCGCCGTCGCGCGCGGCGACGCTCGATCTGGCGATCGATCTCGAGAACGCATCGACGCTGACCGCCGCCCGCGCGCACCGCAGCCCGTGGTCGCCGCGCTCCGCCGACGCCACGCCGATCGCATCGAGCGAGCCTGGCGAACGCGCGCGCGACGCCGGCGTCTTCGCGCGGCTGTTCGCGGTGGCGATCGACCTCCTCATCCTCGCGGCGATCGATGCGGCGGTGATCTACTTCACGATGCAGATCTGCAACGTCACGCTGGACGAGGTGGCGATCCTGCCGAAGGGTCCGCTCCTCGCCTTCCTGCTGGTGCAGAACGGCGGCTACCTCGTCACGTTCACCGCCGGCGGGCAGACGCTCGGCAAGATGGCCGCGGGCGTCCGCGTCGTGCCGGCGGCGTCGGACGGTCCGCTCGATCTCGGCCGCGCGTTGCTGCGCACCGCGATGTGGGGCCTGCTCGCCGTGCCGGCCGGTCTCGGTTTTCTGCCGGCGCTCTTCAGCCGCGACCGGCGGGGGCTGCACGATCGATTTGCCGGCACGCGTGTGGTCCGTGCTTCCGCCTGAACGCCGCACCCCTTTTCCAACCATCGCGCTCGCGGTCGCAACCGTCGGCGGCGTCGGCTACGTGCCGTTCGCGCCCGGCACCTTCGGCTCGGCCGCCGGGCTGCTCGTGTGGTGGCTGCTCGGACCGTCGCCGCTGGTGCAGGCGCTCGGCATCGTCATCGTCGTCGCCGCCGGCATCTGGAGCGGGGGCGTGTGCGAAGGCCACTTCTGCACCACCGATCCGGGCCATGTCGTGATCGACGAAGTGGCGGGGATGCTGATCACCCTCTTCCTCGTGCCGGTGGGATGGGGCGGCGCGCTGATCGCCTTCCTCATCTTCCGACTGGCGGATGTGGTCAAGCCGTATCCCGCCAACCGTTTCGAGCAGCTGCACGGCGGGCTTGGGGTGATGGCCGACGACTGCATGGCGGCGATCTACGCCAACCTGGCGCTGCGCGCCACGCTCGCGCTCGCGAATCGGGTAATCTGATGGGTCGAAAGTCTAACGTCGAAAGTCTAACGTCGCAGTCGGACTAGAGTCCACGTCCTCCACCGAAGAAGCTCGATGAAAGCAGTCATCCTCGCCGTCGGCAGCGAGATGCTGACGCCGTTTCGCGTCGACACCAATTCGCTGTTCATCACCGAGCGACTCAACACCATCGGCTACGACGTGCGGCTGAAGGCGGTCGTCGGCGACGACGTCGGCGAGCTGGCGCGGCTGGTGGCCGACGCGCTGGCCTGGGCCGATCTCATCGTCTTCACCGGCGGTCTCGGCCCGACCGAAGACGACATCACGCGCGACGCCGTCGCGCGAGCGCTCGACGTTCCGCTGGACCTCGACGAGATGATCGTCGAGCGGCTGCGCGAGCGGTTCGCGCGGCGCGGCATGACCATGCCCGAGATCAACCGCCGGCAGGCGATGGTGCCGCGCGGCGCGATCGTGATCCCGAATGCCAACGGCACGGCGCCCGGGCTGTGGATCGAGCGCGGGCGGACGGCGCTGCTGCTGATGCCCGGTCCGCCGCGCGAGATGAAGCCGATGCTCGAGGCGGTGATCGAGGAGCGGCTGGCGCCGAAGGCGGCCGGCCACGGGCTCTACCGCCGGGTGCTGAAGATCACCGGCCGCGCCGAATCGGATGTCGACGCGCACGCACAGCCGGTCTACGGCAAGTGGACCGCGGCGGACATCCCCATCACCACCACGATCCTGGCCGTGCTCGGCCAGATCGAGCTGCACCTCACCGCCCGCGCCGCGTCGCGCGAGGTCGCGGACGCCGCACTCGATCGCGCCGTCGGTGAGCTGGAGGAGACGCTCGGCCCGTCGGTCTACAGCGTCGACGGTCGCGCGCTCGAAGCGGTGGTCGGCGATCTGCTGCGCGAACGCAAGCTCACGATCGCGGTAGCGGAATCGTGCACCGGCGGTCTGCTGATGTCGCGGCTGACCGACGTCCCCGGCAGCTCTGACTACGTCGAGCGTGGCGTGGTGTGCTACAGCAACCGCGCGAAGACGGAGCTGGCGGGCGTGCCGGAAGCGCTGATCGCGGAGCACGGCGCGGTCAGCGAGCCGGTGGCGCAGGCGATGGCCGAGGGCATTCGCGCGCGCGCCCGCGCCAGCATCGGCGTCGGCATCACCGGCATCGCCGGCCCGGGCGGCGGCACGCCGCAGAAGCCGGTCGGCACGGTGGCGATCGCCGTCGTCAACGGCGACGAGACGCGGGTGCGCACGTTCCAGTTCCTCGGCGACCGCGCGATGGTGAAGTTCCAGGCGGCGCAGTCGGCGCTCAACATGACGAGGGTGATGGTCGCGAAGCTGCAGTCGCAGCGCGAGTGGGCGGAGCGCCGGTGAGCCGGGCGCCGCAGCCCGCGTCCGGCGGCGACGCCATCGAGAAAGCATCCGGTCTTTTTCAACGCCTGTTCATCGCCGTCGATCTGAACGACGACGCACGCCAGATCATCGCGGCGTTGCAAAAGCGCATCGCGGCTGCGATGGCCGGGTCGAAGTCGACGATCAAGTGGGTCAAGCCGGAGCAGGCGCACTTGACGCTGGTGTTTCTCGGCAACGTTGACGCCGCGCGCGCCAGCGCGGTCACCGATTCCGTCGGGCACGGGGTCGACGCCGCGCCGTTCGAGATGGTGCTCGCGGGGCTGGGCGTGTTCCCGCCGTATGGCGCGCCCCGGGTGCTGTGGATAGGGGTCACCGACGGCGGCGCGGAATTGATTGCGCTGCAGCGCGAGATGGAGGCGCGCGTCTCGCCGCTCGGCATCAGCCTCGAAACCCGCGCGTTCCGACCGCACCTGACGATCGCGCGCTGGCGCGAATCGCGCCCGGCGGATCGCGACCGCGCGCTGGACGCCGCAGATCGGGGCACCATCGCGCGCGTTCACGTCGGCTCGGCGACGCTGTACCAGAGCAAGCTCTCGCCGGCGGGACCGGCCTACACCGCGCTGGCGCATGCTAATCTGACGCGCGCCTCCTAGATGGCCTCGATCATCCTCGCTTACCTCATCGGATCGATTCCGTTCGCGCTGCTGCTGGCGCGGCGCTTCGGCGCGATCGACTTGCGCCGCGTCGGCTCGGGCAATCTCGGCGCGGCCAACGTGATGCGCGCCTCGGGCCTGAAAGCGGCGCTCCTGGTCGTGTGCCTCGACATGGCCAAGGGCGCGGCCGGCGCGTGGCTCGCCGCGCGCGGCGACGCCGGCGCGGCGCTGCCCGCGGCCGCGGGCGTTGCCGCGATCGTCGGTCACGTCTATCCGCTGTGGCTCAGGTTTCGCGGCGGCAAGGGCGTCGCCACCGCCTGCGGCGTGTTCGCGGTGCTGACGCCGTTCGCCCTCCCGCCGGCGCTCGCGGTGTTCGTGGCCGTCGTCTGGCTGACCAAATACATCTCGCTCGGCTCCGTTGCCGCGTCGATCGCGCTGCCGCCGCTCGCGTATGCGCTCGGCAGCCCGCCGCCGATTGTCGTGGCGGCGGCCGCCGCTGCCGCGCTGATCGTCTTCCGCCATCGTTCGAACGTCCTGCGGCTGCGCACCGGCACCGAGCATCGCCTCGGCGTGCGCGTGTAATGCGCAGAGTCACCGTCCTCGGCGCCGGCAGCTGGGGCACGGCGCTCGCGGTGCATCTCGGGCGCCTCGGGCACGAGGTGCGGTTGTGGGCGCGCGACGCCGCGCTGGTCGACGAGATGGTGTCGCGCCGCGCCAACGCGGTCTACCTCCCGGACGTGGCGCTGCCCGATTCGGTATCGGTGACGAGCGTGATGCGCGACGCCCTTGCCGAGGCCGAACTGATCGTCTCGGCCATCCCGTCGCACGGCTGCCGCGGCGTCATTCGCCTGGCCGCGCCGCTCCTTCGCGGGCGCGTCGTCATCGTCAGCGCGACGAAGGGGCTCGAGGCGGGATCGATGCTGCGCATGACGCAGGTCATCGAGCAGGAAACGGGCGGCAGTCATCCGGTGGTGGCGCTGTCGGGCCCGAGCTTCGCGATCGAGGTCGCGCGCGAGCTGCCGACGGCGGTGCTCGCCGCGTCCGGCGACCCGGTCGCGATCGAGCTCGTGCAGGCCGAATTCCGCGGCCCGTACTTCCGGCTCTACGGCAGCGACGACGTTGTCGGCGTCGAGAT
>Ga0134123_10001655_pt1 | contig 14508 bp, 9 predicted proteins | sample KB303_FD_96460 | JGI IMG/M metagenome (GOLD analysis project Ga0134123, IMG submission 96460) | Terrestrial soil microbial communities without Nitrogen fertilizer from Kellogg Biological Station, Michigan, USA - KB3-0-3 | ecosystem: Environmental > Terrestrial > Soil > Unclassified ...
GTGATGTTGATGCCTGCCTTGGTGAGCTGGAAGCTCCAGACCTTCTCGCCCGTGCGCGCCTTGATGGCATGGATCCAGCCGTCGGCGTTGCCCTCGATGAGCAGCCGCTGTCCGTTCACGACCGTCGCCACCGGCGTCGTCGACGTGTTGAGGTCGTACGGGTTCGTGGTGCCCGGCGTCGAGGCCCACAGCAGCTCGCCCGTCCGCTTGTCGAACGCGAAGGTGCGATGGCGCGGCGCCCCCTGCTCGCCCCAGCCGGTGTTGACGAAGGAGAGGACGAGCCGGTCCTCGTCGATCATCGGCGAGTGCGTGCGGCCGCCGAAGCCGGAATAGAGGCCGTACTCCTCCGTCAGCTCGTGCGACCAGACGACCTTGCCGGCGCGGTCGAACGCCACCAGCAGCCCGCCCACGCCGTGCGCGAAGAGGTAGCCCGTCTCCGGATCGCCGACCACGTTGGCCCAGCCCACCCGGTTGAAGGGCACCATGGTGAGGTAGACGTCGAGCCGGTGCTCCCACAGCTTCTTGCCGCTGCCCGCATCCCAGCAGGCCACGACCTCCTGCTTGTGGAGCCCCTGCCCGACCCGGCCATTGGCGCACACCCGCCCGTCGAACACCACCGGCGTCGACCGGCCGACGAGGTCCGCGTGCCAGACGAGGTTCTCCCCGGCCGTCGACCAGCTCGAGATCAGCCCCGTTTCGGGAGAGATCCCGCCCTGCCCCGGCCCGCGCCAGTACGGCCATTCACCAGCTCTGGCAGCCCCGGCCGCCAGGCTGGAGAGAAGAACGACTGCGAGTAAAAGAGCTTTCCGTTGCATCCTATCCCCTCCTGGGACGCCCAGCGAAGTATAAGCCACCGCCCTCGGGGTGAGGCTGTAAAAGCTTTGTAACTGTCCGCCGTCCTCGCCAGGGATTCAAAACCCCTGGAGGCCGTGAAAAATTCGTCCCGAGGGGGCGGCACCTCCACAGCCCCCTGGGACCTCACCCCCCCGGTCCCCCTCTCCCATCGCACACCCTTCCGCCGGGAGAGGGGGAGGCCCGCCCAACCTATCCTGTACGTGCATGGCTTCCTGGGGTTCTGGTGATGCGCCCCCTCTCCCGCGCACACATCTCGTCTGGGGGCCGGGGGAGCGCCCCTTGTGGGCGCCGGCACGTAGACCCGGGTTTCAACCCGGGGTGGGGCGGGGCGGCGTAGTGTCAGGCAGTCATCTTGACGACGTAGCCGTGCCCCATCAGCCAGGCTGCGAAGGCGATGGAGGCATCGATGTCTTCGGGCTCGAGGGAAGGGTACTGCCGCAGAATCTCCTCGCGGCTCTCGCCTGCGCTCAGGAACTCGAGAACGGTCTGGGCGGTGATCCTCTTGCCCCGGATCGTCGGCCTTCCGTTGCAGACCTCCGGGTCGATGGTGATTCTGGCGAGAAGGTCGTTGCGCTCCATGATCTTTCTCCGTGAGAGGGTGCGCTCATGGCAGGAAGAGGATACCACGACGCCTCGCCTGCCCGTTCACGCCTGCCCTCCGAGCTCCCGAATCTTCTGCCGGGCTTCCTCGATGAGCTTCCGCAGGCGGAACTTCTGATCAGGATCGACGGCAATCGCTTCCTGTTCCAAAAGGTACGCGAGCTTCTCCTGCCACATCTTGAGCGCCGAGCCCGACACCCCGGCAGCGACCGGCGCGGGTGCCGGGGAAGCTGCGGCAGACGGGGCCGGCGTACCGCTCACGGCCGTTGCCGCGCGCTTGATCTCCTTGCAGATCTGGACCCAGGCCTCGTCACGCCCCGCCTTGCTCATCTGAGCCAGGGGTTTGTCGGGCGGTGAAACGGCCTGGTACTTCTGGAGAGGTGTCTCCTCGAAGGCTGACGCGCGAAGCGGAACCCACAGGATCCTGACGCCTCCCGCTTCGGCTTCCTTCAACAGCGGCCCGAGCTCGTGCTCGTAAATGAAATCCGAGGCGAGGAAGTCCCGGCTGACGAGCAACACCGCGACGCTGGTTCTGGCCAACGCAGTCTGGATCTCCTGGAACCATTGCGCGCCCGAGGCGATCTGCTGGTCCGACCAGGCGGTCACGACGCCGGAGCGCAAGTACGGCTTCAACTGCGTCTGGAGCTCCTCCATGAGTTTCTTGTCGCGATGGCTATAGCTGATGAAGACTTGATCTCGCATTGAATCCTCTTTCGGAAATTCCCGGACAATATGATCCGTCGGTGTCTTGGGTGGTGGCGTCCACTTTTCCGCCGCCGCCTCCGCATCCGCCAGCTCCTCATCCCGCCGATGGTATCCATGCTTCACGATCAGCCGGCGGGCCTCGACCAGCGCCGCGCGGTGGCGAAAGAGCCGGGCGCGGGTGAGTTGAATGTCTGCCTGAAACAGCGGCATCGGCCCCCGCTCGGCAATCTCCCACGCTTCGTCCAGGTCGGCTCGGGCACCCTCTTCGTCACCCGAAAGACAACGCTGCCAGGCACTGGTCAGGAGGCCATGCGGGAGCCGGCTCACATCACCGGCCGTGCGAAGGCCTTCGACGGCAGCCTTGATGTGGTCGCTTGCGGGCAGGCCTCTGTACAACGCGGTTCGGGCCAGCGTCAGGTGGTCTAGAGCGATATCGAGGAGAATCCCGTGGCTTTCGGCCCGGACCAGCATTTGTGCGGCTCGTTCGCTGACCGTATCGCAAGCGGCAGTGGTTGTTGTGAGCCTCTCATTCGAGCCGGTCTCTGTGCCGAACCAACGCTGCCATGCCGCACGTTCCGCGTCGGCCAGCAGGAGATCGCAGTACAGGATGCCCTGGAGCGAGTAGAGCCGAGGATACTCCGGCTGTTCCATAGCTTGCCTAAACTCCGCATCCTCGAACAGACGCCGCGACTCGTCGCGACGATCCGCTTGGTGCAGAATATCGGCCAACATCACTCGCGTTGCCATCTGTTGAAATGCGCCTTCGCTGCGGTCTGCATAGATCACCGATTGCTCGCCAGCGTTCACAGCCGCGGCCACCTCACCCCGGTTAAACTCCAAACCGCTCAGGTTGCTGGCCTGGATCGAGGCTTGTTCCCAATTCTCCTCTTGAACGCACATTGCCAGCCCGGCCCGCATCGGTTCAACCGCCTCGCTCAGCCGGCCCAGAGTTCGCAAGCGGGACGCCGCCTCATTGAACAGCCACGCTTGGTCGGCAGGCGCGAGAGTCGGTACGATCGTGATCCACGGCGCCGTGAAGCAACACGCCACCGCCCCCAGGTCCGCACCAATCGCGCCGAGCTTCCTCTGGCTATAGAAGCCGCCCGTTCCCGTGCCTCGCAGAATGCGATCACGGTAGACGTCGGCAAGCGCCTGCTCGTGCAACCCGGCCAGGCAGCCATGGGCCACGGCCTGGTATAGCGGCTGGAGGCCTTCGATTCCCTCCGGCCAGTACGGGGCCGTGCCGCTCAGGTGCTCGAACAGCCGCCGGTGACCGGCTTGCCAAGCGGCCGGGAACTGCGTCCGTACCTGCTCTGCGAAACACTCGCGCAGCAGCGGATGAGCATCTACCGTAGGCGACTTTTCCGGTCCGGTGAGATCGATCAACCGCAGGTCACGCAGTCGATTGAGAACACGGTTCCACTGAGGCTGCGGGAGATCCAGCAACGGCGCGGTCACCTCGGGCAGCGCATCTTCGATGAGTTTCTGCTGCGCCTGTCTGCCCGACCACTCGTAGACCACCCCCTCCCGCGCCCGCAGCACGTCGAGGAGCTGCCGCTCGGCAGCGCGATCGAAGAAACCGAGCAGGCGCAACACCGCGACTTCCGGGCTGCCCTCGCCTAGGTGCCGCACGTAGGCCGTGAACATCTTCCGGGCGTGGCTGCGGTGCTCGGTGTCCTCTTCCAGCAGCTCGATGTCATGCCGGCAGCGGATGTCGTGGTGGTCGGTCGCATTTCTTAGATAGGAGCCCAGCAGCATCAGCGAGTAGGCATGCCCGTGAAACTCGTCCGACGCCTTCTTCAGCTCCTCGTCTGGACCGGCGACCTGAAACTGCCGCAGCAGTGCCGCGCCGTCGTCGCGATGCAGATGATCGAGCGATTGCTGGAGGACCGTCGCGCCGGGGCGCTCCTGGAACTCGACCACCGGCTGGCGCGAGGTGATCAGGCAGAGGCCAGGCGTCCCGCCGGGGGCGTTGGCCAGCGACAGCAGCAGCCGGGCGATGCCGGGGTCTTTCAGCCGGCCTCGTTCGGCGTGCTGGGGGGGATGCTGCAACGGCTCGAGCCCGTCGAGGACCAGCAGACCGTGGTACCTGACGAGAAGCCGGGCCAGCGTGCGGCCCTTCTCGTCGGCCTGAATGATCGGCTCGCCCTGGTATCCGAAGTAGGCGAGGGCCTGCTCGAAGAACAGCTCCGAGGTCGCATTGCGCCGCTCGTCGCTGCCCTGACTATAAAAGGAATGTACGAACACCCGCCACGCCCCGCGCCAGACGTCGTCTCGCATCCTCCGCAGCCACTCGACGACGACCCGGGTCTTGCCCGCTCCACCCTCGGCATGCAGCGCGAAGATCCGCGCCCCCTCCCCCCACGCCCGGTCCATCGCCGCCAGCTCGTCCTGCCGGCCGACGAAGCCCTCGCCGTAGATGCGGAGCTCGTCGGTCCATTTGGGCTCGATGGGGGTGGGCGTTGGCGTCATCGTTCGGGGTTCCGGCGATCCTTTGATTATGCCGCACTGGGCGCGCCTCAGACCTTTGATGGCTGGAAACCTTCTTGGTGGCGTATACTACCGGCCACCGGCCTGAGGCGCGTCGCACCCTCCGCGCAAGGGGGCGCCGCCATCTGAAGCCCTGAAACTCGGCCGAAAGATCGGCCCGCCCCATGAGTGACTCACTTGACGGACCAACAGGTCAATTGGCCCTGTGAGTGACTCACTTGACGATCCGGAAATCAGTTGGATCCATGAGAGACTCACTTGACGGTCAAAAAAGTCAGTTGGGTCCGCGAGTGACTCACTTGACGGTCGAACAGGTCGTCACGGGGGCGAACAGACCTGTTCGACCGTCAAGTAGGCCTCTCAGACGGCGAACAGGTCTGTTTCTCCTCCGAGCGTCTCGCTTGCCGGCCGAACAGCTTGCGCGACGCTCGCGCAGGTCTACCATCGGGCAAACAGACCTGTTCACCCGGCAATTGACCCTCACGGCGGTCCAGTGACTCAATGGCGAGCCCAACAGAGCTGTTGCCCGAAGAAGAGAGGCTCCCGGGGTCTCGCCCGCGCCACCAGGGGTTGTGCTGCGGTCATTCCGTAGCGAGTAGGTTATACTGGCGGCAGGAGGTATGACATGGCGCACCTCGTAGGAGAGAAGGGCCAAGTGGTCATCGAGAAGCCGATCCGGGAAACTCTCGGCATTCAACCGGGCTTCGTCGCGGTGCAATCGGTCGTGGGCGACCACGTCGAGATTCGCTTCTATCCTCCAGAGCACCGGCGGTCCCTACGCGGCCGCCTCGAAAGCTTCGCCAAGCGGTCCGTCTCGGAGGAGGAGTGGGCGCAAGCGCGCGAGGAGGCGTGGGCCGCTGCCGTCGGTGAGGACGCCGACCGGTGACTCCCGCCTTTCTCGACACCAGCTACGTCGTGCGCTATCTGGTCAACGATCCGCCGGACATGGCCCAGAAAGCTACCGATGTCATCGACGGCGAAGAGCCTCTGACGTTGAGCGAAATGGTGCTCCTGGAGTCCGCCTACGTCCTGACCTCGGTCTATTCCGTGCCGCGGACCGCTGTCGTGGACAGCCTGACCGAGCTCGTCCAACGTGCCAATATCCGCTTGGCGGTCCTTCCCAAGCCCAGAGTCCTCGAGGCGCTCCAGCTCTGCCGAAATTCGGGTCGGGTCTCATTCACGGACGCCCTGATCTGGGCCCAGGCGCTGCATATGGGTGCGGAGAGGATCTACGCCTTCGACGGCCGTTTCCCCTCGCGAGGCATCACGATCGAAGGGATGGAGTAAGACGCCCCCTCACAGCCGCTCCCCCTTGATCGCGATCTGATACGGGAAGAGCTGGGCGGTCATCACGCCGCGGGCGACGGCGGGGTCTCCGTTCATGAGGGCGCGGGCCTCTTCCTCGGAGGCGGCTTCGAAGATGCAGAGGCCGAAAGTGCTCTCGTCGGTGGTCTGGGTGCGGCCGACGAGGAGGACCGGGCCCTTCTCTGCCAGGTCCTTGAGGTACATGAAGTGCTGCCCGAGGATCTCCTGCTCCTCGGGCGTGGGGCCGGCGGTGAGCATCTCCGGCCGCGTGGCGTGGACGATGTAGATGTATTGCGGGCTGGTTTCCATGGCATCCACTGTAGTGGGGACCCGGGCTCCGTTTCAATGCAGCCGCAGGGCGAACAGGTCGTCGCGCGCGGTGAACCCGTACCGTTCGTAGAACGACCGGCTGCGCTGGCTGGGCCAGAGGATCACGGCGTCGGTGTTCGACTCCCGGCACCAGGCGAGCGCCGCTTCCAGCAGGAGCGCTCCCACGCCGGCGCTGCGGAGCGGAGGCACGACGTAGACGTTGGTGACGTAGGCGTGCTGCTCCGGCTCGGCGACGGGATTGGGGACCTTTTCGATCACCTGCAGCCACAGATGGCCGACGATTCCATCCGGTCCTTCCGCGACCCAGCAGCGCCAGTGCGGGTTGCCGGCGAGGCGCTCGGCCATCCATTGAACACAGCGTTCGTGAAAACGGTCCTCCGGCTCGGTCGGCTCCACGAGCTCGCCGCGGAAACGGAACCGGAGGTCCGCGAGGGCCGGAGCATCCTGCGGCGTGGCGGCACGGATGGTCGGTGAAACGCTCGGGTCAAAAGCTGTCGTTTGCATGACAAGGATTATGCGGCAGCTCGACCGGGCCGGGCGGATGCGAGCATGCTAAGATCTCGCCATTGCTTTCGGGTTGAAAAATCAGATCGCGAGCAGGCAACGGAACCCGAGAAAGGGCGGATGCCATGAAGCTTCGTGAATCGATTCTGCTCTGGAGCTCCCTCTTGCTGCTGGCGGTCTCTCCGGCCCCCTGCATGGAGGATAACCAGGAGGTCACCCAGGAGGTCACCCAGGGGGTTCTCCAGGAGGCTGGCCAGGCGCCCACGATGATCACCGGTCAGGTCCTGAGCGCCGCCGACGGGCTGCCGCTGCCCGGGGCGAAGGTGTCGGTCCCGGAGCTCGGCCTCGAAACCCTCAGCGATGCGCAGGGCCGCTACACCCTCCTCATTCCCGCCGACCGCGCGCAAGGCCGGGCGGTCGAGGTGCGGGCCAGCTTCGCGGATTTGCAGGAGAGCCGCGTGCAGGTGACGCTGGAGCCGGGCGCCATCACCCGGGACTTCAGCGTGGGAGCCGCCTTCTTCGAGACCATCACCGTGGGCTCGCGCGCCGGAGGCGCTGCCGCGGAAAAGTCGGTTCCGGTGGACGTCTTCACCTCTGCCGAGATCGAAACGACGGGAGCGAGCGAGACCATGCAGATCATCCAGAAGCTGGCGCCCTCCTTCAATTTTCCGCGTCCGACGATCACCGACGGCACCGACACCGTGCGGCCGGCCACCTTGCGCGGCCTGGGCTCCGACCAGGTGCTGGTGCTGATCAACGGCAAACGGAGGCACACCAGCGCCCTGGTGCACGTCAACGGCAGCATCGGCCGCGGCTCGACGGGCGTCGATCTGAACGCCATTCCCGCCTCGGCCATCGCAAACGTCGAGGTCCTGCGCGACGGCGCTGCGGCGCAATACGGCTCGGACGCCATCGCCGGCGTGATCAACGTCGTCCTCAAATCGGGCGAGTCCGACACCACGCTCAACTTGCAGACCGGCGCCACCACCCATTCCGACGGCGGATTGATCGATGCCAGCGTCCATCACGGCTGGAGCCTGGGCCGCGGCTGGCTCTTCGCCACCGCCGAGTACCGCGACCGCAACGAGACCAACCGGGCCGGCCCGGACCCGCGTCCTCAAGGGTCGGTCCATCCGGTCGCGCAGCCCAACCATCATTGGGGAGATTCCGACGCCAAGGACGTCATGGGCTTCTTCAACTCCCAGGTGCCGGTGAACGCCTCCGGAAACGTCTTCTTTTATGCTTTCGGCGGCGCCAGCCGGCGCGAGGGCTCGCATGGCGGTTTCTTCCGTCGCGCGCTCGAAGACCGCAACTGGCCGTCGATCTATCCGGATGGATTCCTGCCGCTTATCGAGCCAAAGGTGACGGACTATTCGCTGGCCTCGGGCATGCGCGGCGAGCTCGGCAGGTGGTTCTGGGACGTGAGCGCCGATTACGGCGACAATGAGTTCGAGTTCAACGTCACCGACAGCCTCAACGTCTCGCTCGGCCCCACGATCCCGCCCAACCAGACGAGCTTCTATGCCGGCACTCTCGGGCTCGACCAGCTGGTCGGCAACCTGGATCTGAGCCGCGGCTTCGACGTGGGGCTGGCCGGACCGCTCAACGTCGCGGCCGGTCTCGAGGTCCGGCGCGAGGGATACCAGATCACGGCCGGCGAGCCCGCCTCGTACATCGATGGGGGCGCCTCCAACCAGTTCGGCGGCCGGAGCGCGCCGGGGGCCCAGGTCTTCCCCGGCTTCCGGCCTTCCAACGAGGTCGACGCCTCGCGCGACAGCTATGCCGCCTACGTCGATCTCGAAGGCGACGTGCTCGAAAAGCTGCGGCTCGGCCTGGCCGGGCGCTTCGAGGATTACGACGACTTCGGGAACACCAGCGACTACAAGCTGACCGCCCGTTTCCATCCGGTCGAATCGTTGATTCTGCGCGGCGCCGTCAGCACCGGCTTCCGGGCGCCGTCGCTCGGCCAGATCTACTTCTCGACCGTCAGCACGAATTTCCTGGCGGTCGACGGAGTCCTTCAGCCGTTCGAGGTGGGCACCTTCCCGGTCGGCAGCCCGGTGGCCCGCGCGCTCGGAGCCCGCGATCTGAAGCCCGAGGAGTCGGAGCACAAGAGCGCCGGCATCGTCTGGAGCCCGATCCCGTCCTTCGAAGCCGGGATCGATTTCTACCGCGTCGACATCGAGGACCGCATCGTCCTCTCCGGGAACTTCACCGGCCCGCTCGTGGCGGCGATCCTCGCTCCGTTCAACGTCACCGGAGCGCGCTTCTTCACCAACGCCGTCGACACCAAGACCGAAGGCTACGACCTGAGCCTGGCCTACACGCTCCACCGTCCGAGCGCCGGCACGTTCAACCTTTCGGCCGGCTACAACTCGACCGAGAACGAGATCGTCGGCGCCGTGACCACGCCGCCCCAGCTCGCCGGCCTGGAAGAGGTCTTGTTCGACGCCACCGAAAGGCGCCGGATCGAGTGCGGCCAGCCCGAGAACAACCTCCGTCTGGGAGTCGACTGGAGCCGCGACAAAACGTTCGCCAACCTGCGGGGAGCGCGCTACGGCGAATATTGTCTGGTCGACCGCCAGGTGGTGCCCCAGACCTTCGAGCCCGAGTGGCTGGCCGACCTGGAGCTCGGCTATCGCTTCGCGCAATTCACGCTGGCGATCGGAGCCCAGAACCTCTTCGACACCTTCCCCGACCGCAACCTGGAAGCGAACTCGAACCTCGGCATCTTCACCTACCCGAGCCATTCGCCGTTCGGAATGAACGGGAGGTTCGTGTACACGCGGGTGAGCTACAGGTTCTGACGGAGGAGGCCTCTACCGGACGAGGGAGATCGGCTGGTCTTCGAAGATGGCCTTGACGTGCTCGGAGCCGGCGAGGGCCGCGATGCCTTGGGGAGTGGCCTCCACCGGCACGCACCCCAGCGCATCCGCATGAGCGGCGAGGCGGCGGCCGCCGAAGCGTTTGAGGATCTCGTCGAGATCCGGGAGAGCCGCATCGGCTGCCTGGCGAACGGCGGACACCGCAGCCTCCCGGCGCGCCCGCGACCGGCCAGCCGGCTCCGCAGCTCCCGTATCCAGCATGACAATCATGCGGACCGGCTGCTCCGGCCGGAGACGGCTCAGCCGAGCGGCGAGCTCGCGGCTGATCTTCGCAGGCCGGACCTCTTCTTTCAGGCGTTCCAAGGCGTCTCCCAGACCGGATTGTACACCCCGCTCAACACGCGAGAGCCCGGAAGGACCGCTACCGTGATCGGGCGCAAGAAGACCCGACCATGGGCTCATCTTCCAGGCGTACCTGAGGCCCTGCTGCAGGACTGTCCCGCTTAAGCCTTCAAGCTGCACTAAAGAGCTGGCGGATAGTTGTTCTCGATGCCCTCTGTGGGCGACAGCGAGACAGAATGGCGGCTAACCCTGCCCGTTAGGGAACCTAGTGGAGGTGTGCCTTGAACGCACGGACTAAGACCCCTGGCCCAAATCTACATTCCCAGGCACTCGGCTCAACAGAGGAGAGCACTAGGAAGTCCCGCCACATGGCTCTCGGCCAGAGACTGTTCCCCATCTTTATCGCCGCGGCACTGCTCGTGTTATCGGCACCTTGGCGTGTCGAGGCTACTGGCTGGTCAGCGACCTTCGGTACTGCGGCCGTCGGCGAGCGCGTCGATTCCGTCTCTCCTACGGCCGACGGGTCGTATCTCGTCTCAAGCGAGCTCGGCAAGCATCTGACCAAGGTCTCGGCCGCTGGAGAGGTGATCTGGTCGCGCGAGATGCTGTTTGGCGCGCTGCGCGAGCAGCTCGTCCCGGCCGGCGATGGCTTCCTTGTCTTGGGCTACAAGACTTTGGCCCGCCTTAATGGCCTGGGGGAGGTTGTGTGGTGGAGGAGCTTAGACTCCCTGAGTCCGGCGATCGCTCGCGCATGGCCCGACGGCACCCTTTTGATCGGCGCAGACCAAGAAATCGGGGATCAACCATTCATCGCCAAGCTCACCAGTAGCGGCCTGGTTCTCTGGCAGATATCCGTCATCTTGCCGGCGTTGCCAGAAGGCACCTCCGAACTCTATGATTTCCTACCGCTGCGCGATGGCAGCTTCCTCGCACTAATGGCCGTAGGCAACATAGACCAAAGCGCCACTTACGTCGTCCGGTTCAGTAACATTGGCACCGTCATCTGGGCCAGAGCCTTAAAAGGAGGGGCGAGTGTACTTTCGCTTGGCGAGACTGCGGGTGGAGGGTACTTCGCCTATGGCTTTGGTGTTCTGATAACACTGGACTCCAACGGAAACGTCATGGGCTTTCGCGCCGGCCTCCCAGCCAGCCGACACGGCATTCGGCCCACGGTAGATGGAGGATACATCGCCGTCGGCGATGACGGTGGTTTTTTACAGATAGCAGAGATCCAGAAGCTCGACCGGCAACTCAATAGCGAGTGGGTGCGCAACTTCGAATCCCCCGGTACCACTTTAGACCTGTACTCAATCACACCGGCCCCCGCAGACGGCTGGATCGTAGGGGGGGCGATCATCCCGCCAGGGCAGTCTCACTACGACGGCTGGATCTTCCGTCTCGCGTCAGGTGGCCAACCGTTCGGTAACTGCCCGGCCTCGGTGCTTGCCGAGCCCGATCTGGGCAACGGTTCACGGCAATGCGAAGTCCAGTTGAGCTACCCGTCCTCCCCGCCATTTATACCGATTGCCAGCGTGACGCGCTGTGACCTCCCGGCCGCACCCCCCGGTTTTAGTCCAGTGCGGCAGGACTTCGACTTTGAGTGTGGCCCGGGGGCGCTGCCCAACGCGGTCCAGTGCAGCGTGACAACTCGGAACAACTACAGCGGCAACTTTTATCTCTCGCAGGGCTTTGTAGTTGACAGTGTGCATGTTGGCCCTAACGCAAGCGCGACCTTCGCTTACACTTTCCTGCCCGATACCCCTCCAGGCACCTACTACATCGAAGCTCTTACCCGAGGCACCAGCATCTTCTCGGCACCAGCCGCAGTGTCCACCCAACCGGGCCCGGCGCTGACAAGCATACAGACACCCATTTCGTGGCTCCCCCATAGCCTCTCGCGCAACCTGCTGTGCTCGGGCGAGCCCGAGGTCTGCCCCCTCGCTTCGGCACTCGATGGCAAGCCGGAACTGGACAGCGATGGGGATTCGCTCCCGGACTGCATCGAACTGCATGGGGTCCGGGATCCGAACTCGGGCCAGATGCTCGTCGACCTGCCAGCCCTCGGCGCCAACCCCAACCACAAGGATGTCTTCGTCGAGATCGATTACCTGGAGGGGGCGAACCATTGCCATCGTCCGGATCCGAAGGCGATCGCCCACGCCGAGCAAGCTCTCGCCGAGCTCGGCATCAACCTTCACGTCGACTACGGACAGAGGGAGTGGGGGACGCTGTCGGAGAGCGATGTCCACAAGGGACGACCGGCAACGCCAGGAATAAACTATGACGACACTCCTCTGAGCGTCTCAGTGCTGGAGGAACTCGAGGATACGCAAGTCGAGCCAAGGCGAATGGGCTTCTCGGAAAAGCGACGGGGTATCTTCCACTACTGCATTTTTGGCCACATTGTCGACGCGGCGAACTTCTCCGTGGCCGGTAATTCACCAATGATACCAGGGGCTGACTTCGTAGTCGGCTGGATTAGCCTTCTTGGTATCCAAAAGCAGGCGGCCACGTTCATTCACGAACTCGGCCACAACCTGGGCCTAGAACACGGTGGCAAAGACAAGCTCAACGGTAAACCCAACTATCGAAGTGTCATGAATTATGACTTCGCGACCACCGCCGCCCTGCTGCGCTTCTCGACTGTAGTGTTGCCGCCGCTCGACGAGGCTTGCCTCGACGAGCGGGCGGGGATTGGTACCGCCAAGTTTACATACTACCACTGCCCACCCGAGGTAACCAGCTACATCCGCCGCGTAGAGGACGGCCACGAGATCGACTGGGACTGCAGCGGCCCACCACTCCAGCCGAGCGTGAGAGCTAATATCAACGGTGATCGGCAGCGCATCAAACCCTGCGGCAGCGATGAGAACACGCTGCTCAAGGGCTTTGAAGACGCGAAACTGGTCGACTTCAGCGGTATCAGGCTTCATGCACCGGGACCCGCCGACGCCGCCGAGACGGTGCCCGACCCAGAGCCCCCGGAGTTCACGGTGGAACAGGTCATAGCGACACCCAAACCGGAGAAGCTGGTCGTCGAGGCGGTCTCGCCCATGGTGTCGCTCGCCTGGGGGGAGACCCGGCAGGTTTCCTTCCGAGTGTCAAACTTAGGCGTGGAGGACGACACCTACGATCTGTTCGCATACTCGACAGCGGGCTATGCTCTGGGCGGCGCCCAAGGCCCGCTCACCCCAGCACCGATCGCGCTTGGCGGGGGCGATTCGACTCTCGTCGAGATCGCCATCACCGCACCCGCAACGGGAGTGCCGGGGGTGAGCGACCTCGCCCTCATCGTCACCGGCCGGCGGCGGCCGGAGCTCGCAGAGGAGGTTACCGTCCAGATCGTGGCCGGCAGCTCGGAACCTCTCGGTTTCTACATTCTGCCACCCTGTCGCGTAGCCGACACGCGCCCGGCGTCTGCCCTGGCCAGCGACTTGGTGCGGAACTTCCCCGTAGGTTCACGGTGTGGTGTACCGCCCTCGGCGCGGGCGGTCGCGGCCAACGTCACCGTGACGCAGGCAGCCGGTTATGGGAACGTCACGCTTTTCCCGTCCGGCCAGGCCTTGGCTACCACCAGCACGATCAACTTCGGGCCGGGCCAAGTGCGCTCGAACAACGCGATCCTCCAACTCGGAAGTGACGCCGGGCTTGCTGCAGTCCCCTTCGTGGCAGGTGGCGGCGGCGTCCATCTGATTATTGACGTGACGGGTTACTTCGAGTAGTGCGTGCAGGTCCCGCACCCCGTAGATTCCCGAAGCCCGCGGAGCTCACCAAGAAGCTGACGGTGTAGAGAGGTGAGATGAGTTGGGGGGCGCCGGCGCGTCCCCCAGCCCGTCCTCGACCAAGGCTCAGATCAGAAGGCCACAGCCAGCGACGCGTGCACCGCGTAGCCGTTGCCGAGACTGCGGGACGCGGGGCTCGCCTGGGGGTTCTCGCGGTAGCTGCGAGCAACTCAGGCAAGCTCGGAGCGGCCCCATCTGAAGGAACGGTTCGGAAGCCGAACCAATTCTGCAGGCCCGTTGGGCCGGAGGGAAGACCGGATCTACTTCTGGCGCCGGTCCCGGAAGACCTGGCGAGGCCGCTGCGAACCATGGGGGTATGAGCCCGCGGAGTCGGGGTGCCCCGCTTGAAGCCCGGGACGCTCGTTCCCACCCCCGGGATCGGCCGTGCCGAGACTCAGGACGCTCGTTCCGACCCCTGGGATCGGCCGTGCCGAGGCTCGGGAAGCCCGCTCCTACCCCAGGGATCGCCCATGCCGGAGGTGGAGTCGCACAATCCCACCCCTGGGATCGCACAATCCTACCCCTGGGATCGCTCGCTCCTACCCCAGGGATCGTTCGATCCCACCCCTGGGATCGCTCATGCCGGGGGGTGGGTTCGCAACATCCCTACCCAGGGATCGCACAATCCTACCCCTGGGATCGCCCGTTCCTACCCCAGGGATCGTTCGATCCCACCCCTGGGATCGTCCATGCCGAGGGGTGGGTTCGCACAATCCCTACCCAGGGATCGCACAATTCGGAGGTCGGGAGGCTCGTTCCCTGCCCGGGGA